>Ga0256405_10006834_pt1 | contig 17806 bp, 11 predicted proteins | sample RumenRJG_02DNA_FD_189096 | JGI IMG/M metagenome (GOLD analysis project Ga0256405, IMG submission 189096) | Bovine rumen microbial communities from Lethbridge, Alberta, Canada - RJG_02 | ecosystem: Host-associated > Mammals > Digestive system > Stomach > Rumen | place: Canada: Alberta...
CGTTTTTTTTTTTTTTATTTTTGCATTTTGAGATATTTTTTGCGGTATTACGTATTTGGATAGTACTCAATGGGCTATGCGGGATGTGACGAATGTGATGTTTTTAAATACAAATAATGATAAAAAACGAAAATAAATATGACTACCAACAGAATGTTGAATCAAATTCAGGGACGAAGGGGTATGGACCGCGTCCTGTTGTTTTTTGATGGGTTGGAGGGAATGAAACGGTTGCTCCTGCTCGTACTGCTCAGTGCTTCAGCCGTTTCGGCCGGCGCACAGACGCTTGTCACCAGTCTTTCTGATATTACTGCCAACGGCAACTACCGACTGAACGCCGACATCGACGCTTCGGACTTTGAGGGTTTTTCGTTCACCAACTTCAGGGGCACCCTCGACGGAGGCTACCATACTATCAGCGGCCTCAAGCAGCCGCTATTCACCACCGTTAACGGTGGCACGGTGAAGAATCTCGTTTTGGACAAGGTGCACATTACCTCGGGAAACAATGTAGGTGCTGTGTGTGGAACCGCCACGGGCAGAGCGCGCATCTACAACTGTGGTGTGCAGAGCAGCGACGGCACTTCGTCGTTGGCAGGCACCACCGTGGGTGGCCTGGTGGGTACCATTGCCGAAGGCAGCAGAGTGCGCGTGGTGAACTGCTACAACTATGCCACCGTCAGTGGTACCAGCTATTCGGCCGGCATCGTGGGCCTCAACCAGGGTACCGTCAGCGGCACCACGACGGTCGATGCCAACGGCGTGCGCATAGCCATGTGCATGATGTACGGCGACATGACTACCGGCACCAACCGCTCGCCCGTCTACGGCGGCAACCACACCGACAACGTGCAGAAGCTGACGGAGTACAACTACTACCGCTCGCGCGCCAACCTCACCTACACGGCCTACAACGACCAGTTGGCCATCGACAAGGACGCCTTCCTGACGCGTTTCCCCTTCTACCGCCACATCCTGAACACACACCGCGAGATGGCGGCCTACTTCCTCTTCGGCGACCACACCGACGCCCATGTGGCGGAGATAGGCCACTGGGTGCTCAAGCCCGAGGTGGCCCCCTATCCCATCATCGAGCCGTGGGAGACCGGTACGCATCGCACCACGCAGGACATCAACTTCGTCGTCACCCACCAGGCCACCACGGCCGACTATGCCGGCAAGCTCATCGACAGCATGGGCACCAACGGCTACCTGACGGTGAACTACACCGTGGGCGGCACCACAGGCAGCCTCAGCCTGCCCATCACCGACATGGACACTGCGCGCTACGACTTCACGTGGGGCAAGGTGGTGCTGCCGTTCGCCAACGAGCTGTGGACGCAGACCGACTACAGCACGGTGGTCACCGGCTGGAAAATCACCTCCGTCACCAAGAACGGCACCTCCTACAACACCTTCAACATACCCGCCGCCGAGCCCTACAACTTTGCCGACCGCGACAACCCGCAGAAGGACATCTACGACGCCCCCACCAACCCCTACATCTTCGCCCAGGGCGGCAACTACATTGTGCCCTACGGCGTGACGGCCATCAGCATCGAGGCCAACTTCGCCACAGCCTACTACCTGAGCGACTCCCGCTCCGACTTCGGCTACAACAACTCCTACGGCGACCAGACCAACCTGGGCTGGGAGGTGCCCACCTCCTACCACAACCGTACGGTCTACACCGACCTCAACACCCTGGTGAACGCCCTGAGCAACAGCACCAACCCCCACAGCCAGGCCATCGTGCTGGTGGGCAACTACCACTACAACCAGAACACCATCGGCGGTGTGCGTTTCGACGCCCGCAAAGCCGTCACCATCATGAGCGTGGACGAGGACCGGAACCAGGAGCCCGACTACGGCTGGTACTCCTACCACACCACCGACCGTTCGGCGATACCTCCCATACGCTTCGACTTCGTGCCCAACATCGGCATGGGTATGGCTGAGCGCGTCAACGGGTCCACCCCCTATCCCACCATCGGCATCTGGCACGGCAGAGGCTGGTTTGAGCTGACCGAGACCTGCGTGAGCTTCATGAGCGAGTGCGAAATCAACGACGGCGCCTTCTCGGCTACCGACAACAGCCACGGCAACAACCGCTGGATAGCCAACAGCGGCTACTTCATCCAGATTGTCCGTGCCCGAAGCGGCAACGCCAACAGATTGAGCTACGAGCAGATTGGCGGCAACGCCTACGTGGAGGAACTCTACCCCGGCTCGCATACCGACGATGCGCGCGTCACCACCATCAGGCCTATCCTCGTCACCGGCGGCGAGATTGAGGAGTGCTACATGACCGGCTACCGCGCCGGAGCCACGGCTACCGGCGGAAACATCTGGTTCTGGGGTGCCGGCGGCAAGATGCACAAGTGGCTCGGCGCCTACATGGAGAACCCCAGCACCGATGGCGTCAACGTCACCGCCAAGGTGGACCACGCCGTCATAGGACGCTTCTTCGGCGGCGGCACCTCGCCCAACGCCCGCATCACCGGCAACATCGACATCACGATGAACAACAGCCTGGTGGACTTCTACTGCGGAGGCCCGGAGTTCGGCAACATGGCCGAGGGCAAGACCGTCACCACCCACGCCACCAACACCACCTTTGGCGAATACTACGGCGCGGGCTTCGGCGGCACCTCCATCACGTACAACCGCGAGGGCAACAACACCGGCGTCAACTTCGGCAACAGCATTGACTTCCCCATCGCCTTCGGGACAACCTACCAACGACTGTCGAACAATGCCACCTACGGCATCGGCAGCTGCTACAAGTTCGAGTTCATCCTCTACTCCGGCGGCAGCGGCACCGGCGTGGCGCGTTCCTACACGGGCTATGCCAAATTCGACCTTGCCACCACGGGCAGCGTGACCAACGTACTGAACGGCTGCACCGTGCTGGGCAACTACTACGGCGCCGGCTGCCAGGGCAAGGTGAACGGCACCGTGAGCTCCACGCTGACGGAATGCACCTTCATGGGCAGTGTCTTCGGCGGCGGCTACAAGGCGGCCTCCAACGAGGTGCCGGTCTACCCCAGCACCGAGCCTGCCAAGTCCCGCTACACCAAACAGACGGGACTCTTCAGCGACTTCGGCACCGTGGAGCCCGAGACTTTCACGTGGCAGTATCGCGGCACCCCGGGTTCCGACGACGCCAACAAGATACTCTACACCACCACCGACATGAGCACCCTCGGCACCGTCACCGGGGCCATCAGCCTCACCCTCGACGGCGGCACGGTGGCGCAGAGCGTCTACGGCACAGGCAATGAGAGTCCGGCCCACGGCGGTGTGACCACCCTCGTCAAGGGCGGCACCGAGGTGGGCGGCGATGTCTTCGGCGGGGGCAACCTGGCGCAGACCACGGGCAACGCCCTGTTGACCGTGGAGAACGGCAAAGCCACCAACCTCTTCGGTGGCGGCAACGCAGCCGGCATCGACGGCGACGCCACCGTCAACATGGAGGGTGGACAGGTGCGCACGGCCATCTACGGCGGATGCAACAGCAGCGGCGCGGTGAGCGGCGTGGTCAACGTCAACGTCCTGGGCGGCACCCTCGGCACCGATGCCGACCACACCATCAACATACACGGCGGCGGCTACGGACAAGCCACCTCGACGGGCAACGACGTGACCGTCAACATCGGGCAGGAAAGCAAGAGCGCCGCCTATCCCACCATCTGGGGCGACGTCTATGGCGGCTCGGCCAAGGGCAACGTCAATGCCTCGACCGCCAATACCACCACGGTGAACATCAATAACACGGTGCTCCACGGCAATGTCTTCGGCGGCGGCCTGGGCGAGAAAACCGCCAGCGGCCACTACGACGACGGCTCCTACGTCGTCACCGACAGCGTGCCCGCCCTGGTCCTCGGCAATTCGGTGGTCAACATTGGCACCTCCACGCAGGAGAGCAACAACATACAGATCAGCGGCAGCGTCTTCGGCGGCAACAACTACTGTGGCTCGGCCCTGGGCTTCACCACGGTGCATATCTGGAAGACCACACACACCGCTGCCAACACCGCTCCCTCGCAGAGTGGCAGTCCCGAGGTGGGCACCACCACAACCCTCGCCACCCTGGGCACCGAGCCGGAGAACTTCGCCCTGCAAGCCGTCTACGGTGGCGGCAACCTGGCTCACTACAATCCCACCAATACCCTCTATGGAGGCACCGCCGGCAAACGCGCTTTTGTCCATGTGCACGGCTGCGACAACACCGTCCGTTATCTCTATGGCGGCGGCAACGCCGCCAACACCCCGGCCGACAGCGTCATCATCGACGGCGGGCGCTTCTACAAGATATTCGGCGGCGGCAACGGCGAACGTGCCGACCTGCCCGGCGCCGACCTTACCGAGGGCAACGCCTATACGCTCGTCAAGGGCGGCGTCTACAATGCCGTTTTCGGTGGCTCCAACACCAAAGGTGTCATTGCCAAGGATATGAAGCTCAATATCGCTCCCGACGGCGGCTGCGGTCTCGAACTCATCGGCGATCTCTTCGGCGGTGGCAACCTCGCCCCCAGCAAGGGAGGCAACCTCACCATCGAGTGCGGCGACATTGTTCTCGGCAACGTCTACGGCGGTGCCAATGCGGCCTACGTGGACGGCGACGTCACCCTCACCCTCAAGGGTGGCAACAGCATAGACTACGTCTTCGGTGGCAGCAAGAGCGTGGCCGACGAGGACCATGTGGACGGCTACGCCATCAACGGCAATGTCTCCCTCATCCTCAAGGGCGGCACCATCACCAATGCCTTCGGCGGCAGCGACACCAAGGGCAACATCAAGGGTATCATCAGCGTCTTGGTCGACGACGCCGAGGATGCGGGATGCCCGTTGAAGGTGGACAATGTCTACGGCGGTGGCAAGGATGCCGCCTATACGCCGCAAAACCCCTCAGTGGCGACACCTACGGTCGATGTGGTCAACGGCACGGTGAACAACGCCGTCTTCGGCGGCGGCTTGGGTGCCGACGCCAAAATCACGGCCAACCCGACAGTGAAAATTGGTGGCACTGGCGCAAAACATGCTGTTGTGGGTGGAACCAAGATTGCCGGAGGCACGGGCGAAGGCAACGTCTTCGGCGGCGGCTCCGAAGCCGACGTGCTCAAGGACGGCGACAACACAGGTAACACCAGCGTCACCCTCACTGGCAACGCCGAAATCATGGGCAACGTTTACGGCGGTGGCAACAAGGCCGCCGTGGAAGGCAATACGCAAGTGAAAATGGAATGAAGATCTTCACTCTTGGTGAAGGCTGTCGTATAGCGCTCGCGCTTTGGCGGGACCTATGGCGGCGCTGAGGTCTTCCAGGGTCTGGATTTGGATTTGCTTCACACTGCCGTAGCGCAGCAGGAGGTCGTGGGCCGTCTTCTCGCCGATGCCCGGAATGTCGGTGAGGGCGGTGCGGAAGGTTCCCTTGGAACGTTTGTCTTTGTGGAAGGTGATGGCGAAGCGGTGCACCTCGTTCTGTATCTGCTCCAGCAGGTGGAACAGAGGGTCGGTGGGTTTGAGACCCACAACGGCGATCTCGCCCCGATCGTCGAAACGCAGCAACTGGTTGGTGCGGTGGCGGTCGTCTTTGGCAAGGCCGGCGATGGGAATGGCGAGGTGGAGGTGGTCCACGATGACCTCGCGGGCCACATGCATCTGCCCCTCGCCGCCGTCGACGATGAGGAGGTCGGGGAGGGGGGCGTCTTCGTCCTTGAGGCGGGAGTAGCGACGCTCGATGATTTCGGCCATGGAGGCGTAGTCGTCGGGTCCCTCGACGGTCTTGATGTTGAATTTGCGGTAGAGGTTGCGGTTGGGTTTGCCGGCGGTGAAGTGGACCATGCCGGCGACGGGGTAGGCACCCTGGATGTTGGAGTTGTCGAAGCATTCTATCTCCATGGGCAGTGTGGGCAGGGCGAGGGCGCGCTGGATGCGCTCCAGCAGCTTGAGGGCCTGGGGGGCGGCGTCGCCCTGTGTGAGGGCGCGCTGGTGGCGGCACTGCTTCTGGTAGCTCTCAACGTTGCGCAGGGAGAGCTCCAGCAGCTTGCGGCGGTCGCCGCGCGGGTCGTAGTTCTGGCGCAGGTAGTCGGCGGGGATGTCGGGCACGGCGAAGGGAAGGATGATTTCCTGTGCGGTGCTCTGGGTCTGCTCGTGGAGGGCGGGGATGACGGTGGCGAGGATTTCGGTGTCGGTCTCGTCGAGCTGGCGTTTGACCTCGTTGCTGAGGGAGTAGATGATGGCGCCGTTCTTGATGCGGAGGAAGTTGACATAGGCATAGGCGGGGTCGTCGCCGAGGATGGAGACGACGTCGACGTCGCGGACGTTGGTGTCGACCACCGTCGAGCGGCTCTGGTATTCGGCCAGCAGGTGTATCTTGCGCTTGAGGGCTTCGGCTTCTTCGAAGCGCAGCTCGTCGGCGAGGGCGTACATGCGATTCTTCATCTGCTCCTCGATCTCGCCGAAGTCGCCCTTCAGTATGCGGCGTATGTTCTCGATGGTGGCGTGGTATTCCTCTTTGCTTTGCAGGCCGGCGCAGGGGGCGCCGCAGAGGCCTATCTGGTGCTTGATGCAGGGGCGGTTGCCCATGGTGTTGCAGGTGCGGTACTGGAAGAGCTGGCGTATGATGTCCTGAAGCTCGCGCAGGATGCGGCCGTTGGGGTAGGGACCGAAGTATTGGCCGCGGAGGTTCCGGCGGCGCGTGTAGAGCAGGCGCGGAAATTCCTCGTCGGTGATGCAGAGGTAGGGGTAGGTCTTGTCGTCCTTGAGCATCGAGTTGTAGCGCGGCTGGTAGCGCTTGATGAGGCTGTTCTCGAGGAGCAGGGCGTCGACCTCGGTGGCCACAACGGTGACGCGGATGTCGTAGATGTTGCGCACCAGCATCTTGATCTTCGGGCTCTTGTCGTCGTAGTGCGAGAAGTAGCTGCTGACGCGCCGCTGGAGGTTGCGGGCTTTGCCGACATAGATGACTTTTCCCGAGGCGTCGAGGTGCTGGTAGACACCAGGGTTTTCGGGAATGGTTTTAAGCCGCATGGCTATGCGGTCGATGTTTTTGTTGATGCTGGCGTCGATCATTTGTCCAGTATGGAGTAGTCGACCTCGGTGCGCTGCACGTTCAGGCGGAAACTCCGGACTCCCTCGAGGTCGTATTGGCTTGTGGCCTGGGCTATCTCCATGCGGTAGTCGCCTTTGGCGTTGAAGGTGAAGAAGGGGCGGATGTTCTGTGTGAGGGTGCGGAGGCCGTCGCGGTCGCGGCCAGGGGTGACGATGCCTTTCCAGCGGCCGTTCTCGACCATGTTGACGTAGGCGTAGAACATGCGGCGTTCGCCGTCGGGGCTGTAGAGGTTGACGGTTAGCGGAAGCTGGGGGTTGCGCATGAGGGCGGTGTCGACGACAAGCTCTAAATCGATACGGTAGAAGTCGTCGGCATTTGGGACCGAGAACTCGAACACTTCAGGGGTGAAGCGGTTCCAGGTGTTGTTGGCAAAGGTGCGTGTGTCGTCGACGAGTGTGGGGTTGCTGCTGCAGGAGAGGAGGGTCAGGGCGAAAAGGAGGGGTAAAAGACGAAGGGTGGACATGGTATTTAATTTTTTTGTTTTATAATGTGTTGCATGATTTGGACGGCGTTGGTGGCAGCGCCTTTGCGGATGTTGTCGGCTACGACCCAGAGGTTGAGGGTGCAGGGTTGCGAGGGGTCGCGGCGCAGACGGCCGACGAAGACTTCGTCGCGGTGGTGTGCGGTGATGGGCATGGGATAGAGGTTTCGGGAGGGGTCGTCGAGGAGGATGACGCCGGGGGTGTCGGCGATGAGGGTTCGCAGCTGGTCGAGGTCGTAGTCGCGTTTGAGTTCGACGTTGACAGATTCGCTGTGGCCACCGACGACAGGGACGCGGGCGACGGTGGCGGAGACGAGGATGGAGGGATCGTTGAAGATTTTCCTGGTTTCGTCGACGAGTTTCTGTTCCTCGGTGGTGTAGCCAGTGGGCAGGAAGTCTCCTCCGTGAGGGAAGAGGTTGCGGTGGATCTGATAGGGGTAGGCTGGGGAGGAACAAGACTCTCCGCGTTCTTCGGCTTCGAGCTGTCGTACGGCTTTAAGGCCGGTGCCAGTGATGCTTTGGTAGGTGGAGACGACGATGCGCCGGATGCCGTATTCACGTTGTAGGGCTGATATGGCGAGAACCATCTGGATGGTGCTGCAGTTGGGGTTGGCGATGATGACGGCTCCGTTGGGGGATTGCCTGAGGGCGTTGAGGGCGGTGTCGATGTTGATTTCGGGCACGACGAGAGGTATCTGGGGGTCTTTGCGCCAGGCCGAGGAGTTGTCGATGACAGTGGTGCCGGCATTTACGAAGAGTGGCGCATACTGGCGCGAGGCGGATGCGCCGGCAGAGAAGATGGCGTAGTGTGGGTGGGCATCTATGGCCTCCTCGACGGAGACGACGGTGATTTGGCGGTCGGCGAAGGGTATGGTTTTGCCGACGGATTTGGGCGAGGCGGCGGCAATGATTTCGTGGTTGGCAAAACCGCGTTCGGCAAGGACGGTGAGCATTTCGCGGCCTACGAGGCCTGTGGCCCCGACAACGGCTATTTTCATTTTGTTTGTATTCTGCATGGTAGGTCAGATTGTCTATTATCAATTAAAGTGCAAAAATACGATTTTTTGTTGATTTGATCAAAAAAAGTGTTTTATCGAATGCCGTGTTTGTTGAGAGCGGCGTGGAAGGCGTTGGCATTGCGTTGGTGCTCGGCGAGTGTGGAGGCGAAGCGGTGTGTTCCGTCCATTTTTTCGCTGGCACAGAAGTAGATATAGTCGGTTTTCGGGGCGTTGAGGACGGCTTTGATGGTGGCTTTGGAGGGGAGGCAGATGGGTGCCGGGGGGAGGCCGGTGTGGAGGTAGGTGTTGAAGGGGGAGTCGGTGGCGAGGTGTTTGTGGAGGATGCGGCGGAGGGTGAAGTCGCCGACGGCGTATTTGACGGTGGGGTCGGCCTGGAGGGGCATGCCGTGCTGGAGGCGGTTGAGGTAGACGCTGGCTATGAGGGGTTTTTCGGCGTTGTTGTTGGTTTCTTCCTCGACGATGGAGGCGAGCACGACGATGTCGCGAGTGGATAGTGGCGCCTCTGTCTGCTGCCAGAAGGCAGCAGATTCCTTCTCCATGCGCTGCATGAATTGCTCGGGGGTGACGGTCCAGTAGAATTCGTAGGTGTCCTGGAGGACGAGGTGGAAGCTGTCGAGGGGGATGTGGAAGTCGTTGTGCATCAACTTGGTGTTTAGGTATTCGTTGAGCTGCTGTGGGGTGCGGAATTTGCCGATGGTGAGGCGTAGGGGGTCCTGCTGGCCATTGCGGAGTTTGCGCACAAAGGCGTGCATTTTCATATTGCGCGGCACGAGATAGCTGCCAGGGCGCACGTGCTTGGTGAGGCCGACTGCTCTGGCTTCGAGGTCGAAGACGATGGCCGCCGGAGTCTTGCGGATTACCACTTCGTGCGCGTCGAGCGTGTCGCGCAGGTCGTCGTAGGTGCAGCCCTGCGGGATGTTGATGCGCACGGGCTCGGTGTCCCAGTTGGCGGTATGGTAGGGGCCGAGGAAGAGCAAGATGGCGAGCAGGAACGCCAGGGCGCCGCCGACGGCAAGTGTGATAAGGATTGTTTTTTTCATAGGATGAGTTGCATGCGTATTGAGTCGATGTATCGGTCGCCCACGAGGAGCCAGTCGCGGAAGTGGCCGCACTCGGTGTATCCGGCTTTGGCAAAGAGGGCCAGCGAGGCGGCGTTGGTGGCGGCGATGTCGGCGTAGAGGGTGTGGATTGTTTGATTGCTTGATTGTTTGATTGTTTGAGTGGAGTAGAGGTTTTCGAGGGCGTGGAGCATGGCGAGGGCGTGGCCCTGGCGGCGGTGCTCGGAGGAAACCATGATGCCCACGGCGCAGCGGCGGTTGAGGGGGTCGTAGCTGTAGAGGTCAATGCAGCCTACAATGAGTGATGAGTGATGAGTGATGAGTGAGGCGTACAGCCTCAGGGAGCCGCTGGAGAGCGAGGCCCCTTCTTCGGCCATCAGCGTTATTGCAGGCTGGCAGCCTGCGTCCCATTGTTGCAGGCGGATTCCCTCTCCTGCGGGAGAGGGGGCAGGGGTGAGGCCGGTTAACTGATCTTCCCCCATAGTATCTTGTTTTTGGAGTTCTGTATGTGTTGCATCAGCAGGGGGTGTGCGGCGAGGGCGGGGTCGGCGGCAAGGAGGTCGCGCACGGCGTTGCGCGTGGCGCTGACGAGGGGTTCGTCGTCGACGATGGAGGCCAGGCGGAGGTCGAGGGCGCCGCTCTGCTGCAGGCCCTGTATGTCGCCGGGGCCGCGCAGGCGGAGGTCGGCTTCGGCTATCTGGAAGCCGTCGGTGGTGCTGCACATGGTGCGTATACGCTCCTGCGAGGTGTAGGAGAGGTCGTCCTTGGTCATGAGGATGCAGTAGGCCTGGTCGGCGCCGCGGCCCACGCGTCCGCGCAGCTGGTGCAGCTGGCTGAGGCCGAAGCGTTCGGCGTTTTCGATGACCATGACGGAGGCGTTGGGCACGTCGACGCCCACCTCTATCACCGTGGTGGCCACCATGATGTGGGTGAGGCCGCGTTTGAAGCGGTCCATCTCGAAGGCTTTCTCCTCGGCGGTGAGGCGTCCGTGGACCATGGAGGTCTGGTACTGCGGCCGGGGGAAGTAGCTCTGCACCATCTCGAGGCCGTCCTGTAGGTTCTTGAGGTCCATCTTCTCGCTTTCCTCGATGAGGGGGTAGACGATGTAGACCTGGCGGCCGGCGTCGATCTGCTGCTTGAGGAAGGAGAAGACGAGGGGGCGGTTGCGCTCGAGGCGATGGTAGGTGCGCACGGGGTGGCGGCCCGGGGGCAGCTCGTCGATGACGGAGCAGTCGAGGTCGCCGTAGAGGGTCATGGCGAGGGTGCGCGGTATGGGGGTGGCGGTCATGACGAGGATGTGGGGCGGCACGGCGGATTTCTGCCAGAGTTTGCTGCGCTGCTCGACGCCGAAGCGGTGCTGTTCGTCGATGACCACGAGACCGAGGTCGCGGAAGGCGACGTTGTCCTCGATGAGGGCGTGGGTGCCTATGAGGAGGTCTATCTCGCCGTCGGCGAGTTGCTGTTTGAGTTTCTTCTTGGCGGCGGGGCGCAGGGAGCCCGTGAGGAGCTGCACGTTGACGCCGAGGCCGTCGAGCATGCGCTGGAAGGTGAGGAAGTGCTGAGTGGCGAGGATTTCGGTGGGTGCCATGAGGCAGGCCTGGCTGCCGTTGTCGACGGCCAAGAGCATGCACATCAGGGCCACGAGGGTCTTGCCGCTGCCCACGTCGCCCTGCACGAGGCGGTTCATCTGGCGTCCGGTGCGCATGTCCTCGCGGATCTCGCGTATGACGCGTTTCTGGGCCCCGGTGAGGGGGAAGGGTATCTGGAGGTAGAAGTTGTTGAAATGGTCGCCCACATGGGCGAAGACGCGCCCCTGCGAGCGCGAGGTGCGCTGCTGGTGGGCGTACTGGTAGTCAAGCTGGAGGAAGAAGAGTTCCTCGAACTTCAGCCGCAGGCGGGCTTGGTCGAGCTGCTGGCGACTGTCGGGGTAGTGGATGGCAAGCGTGGCCTCGCGGCGAGGGATGAGGTGGAAGTGGTGGAGGATGTCGTCGGGGAGGTTCTCGGGGATGAGTTGGTCGCCTGATTGCCCGATGATATGGATGAGGGTCTCGGTGATGCGGGCCAGGGCGCGGGTGCCAAGGCCGTTCTGCTACATCTTGTCGGTGGTGTGGTAGACGGGCATCAAGGGGTGGCGGGCGCCGTCGTCGATGGAGGTGTAGGGCTCGATGTCGGGATGGGATATCTGCCAGATATTGTTGAAGATGGTGGGTTTGCCCATGACGAGGTATTCGACGTTGGGTTTGAGGCGTTCACGTACCCATTTGGTGCCGGCGAACCAGACGAGCTGGAAGTAACCGGTGCCGTCGAAGAGGTCGACAGTGAGACGTTCGCGGTATTTGCCGGTGGCAACGGTCTGCATGTTGGACAGTTTGCCTTTGATGACCACGAAGGCGTCGTCCTCTTTGACGTCGGCGATGGCGGAAACGACAGACCGGTCGACATAGCGGAATGGCAGGTAGTCCAGCATGTCGGCATAGGTGTGGATGCCGACTTCGGAGGCCAGCACTTTGGCCCGCGACGGGCCTACGCCCTTGAGGTATGCTATGTCGTCGTAGAGGGTCATCTTTGGGAAGTTATGAGTTAGGAGTTAAGAGTTATGGGTTAGTTTTTCGCGTTCGAGGGTAGAGGAGATGTTGATGTGGTCGGGGTCGGCCATGACGAGAAGGGTCTCGATGGAGGGGTCCTGCAACCGGTTGACGGCGGCGATTGTCTGCTCGTATTCAAAATCCTTGGCGGTGCGTATGCCTCGGATGATGACCTTGGCGCCCAGGCGGTGGCAGAGGTCGATGGTCATACCGGAGTAGGAGGTCACTTCGACGTTCTCGCAGTCGGCCAGTTTCTTTCGTATCAGCTCCATGCGTTCCTCGACGGAGAACATATAGTGTTTCTCGCTGTTTATGCCGACGGCGACCACGATTTTGTCAAACAACGGAGTTATACGTCTGAGGATGGCTTCGTGGCCAGTGGTGAAGGGGTCGAAGGAACCGGGAAAAAGAGCTAAAACTGCCATATCAGACGGAAGGTTAGAGAGTTGTTGTAACAATCGTTGTCCCATTCCTTTCGGCTTTCGCCGTTGGGTTTTATCTCGGTGAAGGTCCAGTCTCGCTTGATGGCGATAAGCGAATAGTGCCATCGAATATTGAATATGAGGCCTTTCCACACCTTGAACCGAATGTCGGCAACGGCGGTGAGGTCGTTGTTGAGGAAGGACATGTCGTTGGTGTCGGGGAAGAAATAGTTAGGGTTGTAGCGCATCACGTTGTGAGGCTGTTGCACCAGGCGGCTGTAGCATACGCCGAGTCCGATGAGCATACCGCCCCAGGGGTCGCGATAGTGGACCATGAGGGGTATGTCGACATAGTCGAGCCTGAGAGAGATGCTGTACGGGTCGCCGGTGCCGTTGTAGGAGCCACGCTGGGTGAAGGCCGCCTCGATGCTGAGGTTCCAGGTCTCGTGGCGGTCGAAACCGAAAATGGCTCCGACACCTGCGGTGGCTCCCCATTTGCTGAAGCTTTTCAGCTCGTCGCCTTCAATCTGGGACATCGTGGCCCCCGCCGAAACAAATCCGTGGATGCGCTGTGCCGCGAGGGGGAGGGTAGTGGTCAGTATCAAGATGAGCAAAAGGGGCTTTTTCATATTCTTATAGGTTGTTTAGGTTGTGTATCAAAATAGCTGCATCGGTGGTGGTCTTGTAGTGGCGCATATAGCGCAGCATCATGCGCTCCTGCACTTCGGTCGATGCGTTGGGTATCATGTCCGAGGGGGAAAAGACACCTTTTCTGCCACGGTAGCCCACCCAGCTCCATCCGCCGCCCAACACTCGCAGGCAGTCGGCAAAGTATTGTTTCTTCCTCTGTTGGAACCAGAAAAGTATGGGCGACAACAGTAGTAGCAGCAACGTGCTGGCCAGGTCGAAAAGACGTTTGTTGCGTCGACTGCTGTCGGTGCTGATTGTCTCCAGTTCGTCCAGGAACAGTCCTTCGCGCGACAGGATACTGTTGCTGCCAATCACGTAGTCGCTGTTTTTCGGCGCTATCTGGTATTCGACGCCCTTGGTGCGCAGGGCGGCCATCAGGCCTATGATTTCTTTCAGTTCGATATCCGCTCCGCAGAAGACCACCTCTTCCACTTTCTCAATCCTGATGAGGTCTTGCAGGTGATGTGCCTCGCAGGGGCTCTCGGTGATTACCATGTCGGCGTTCACGCCCATTTCGGCATAGAGGAGCTTCACTTTGTGCGTCTCCGCCTCGCTGCCCACCACCAGTACGCTCCCGCGCCTGCGTGCGTTACGCGCGTATCCTTTCATTCCCGCAGCGCTCAGCGTCAAACGTATCAGCAGGTTGCTCGCCAGGGTCCACACCCCACCTGCCACCAGCAGCATGCGCGAGTAGCGTTGCCCCTCGTCCAGCAGGGAGTAGAACGACAGCAGCAACAGCAATCCCACGCCCATGCCTTTCACTATCTTCCATGGGTGCACAGGTTTGTCGTAGCCTCCGGCAAGCCAGCTGCCGCACATCAGTATCAGCACGTAGAGAGGCATCACCAAGTATGTGTACTCCGGTGGATAGTAGTCCACGTTGTTGGCCCACAGCTCTGCCCACAGCCTTTTGATGACCAGGAACCCGCCATAGGCCACTCCGAAATCCAGCAGTGGTATGGCCAGCCTGCTGCCGATGCGCTTGGCCCAGGCCAGTGTGGCCCGCAGCCATATCGCCATCCTCAGCAGGGCATTGAACAGTCGTGCATTGCTGCCGGAGAAGTAGCGCTTGACGAAAATCGACATTGCGTTGTAGAACGTGTAGACGTAGTTCATCGACCCTCGCTTGGTGCTCTCGCCCTTGTAGTGGATGATGTGTGTCTCGGGGAAATAATAGTTCTTGAACTCCGCCAGGCGTATACGCCACGAGTAGTCTATGTCCTCGCCGTACATGAAGTAGCTTTCGTCCAGGCCGCCGATCTTGTCGTAGGCCTCGCGGCTGATCATCAGGAATGCGCCCGGCATAATCTCAATCTCGTTCACTTCGTCCTCCGGCAGGTGCCCCATGTAGTAGGCTGCGATGCGGCGGGAGTGGGGAAAGAGTTTGATCAGCCCCGAGATTTTGTAGAACGAGGCTTCCGGTGACGGGAATCCGCGTTTGCTCTCTTTGAGGAATTTGCCGTCGCCGTCCACCATCTTCACCGTCAGGCCGCCTGCATCGGGGTGTTCGTGCATGAAGTCCACACATTTCACAAAGGTGTCGTTCTCCACCACCGTATCGGGGTTGAGCAGCAGCAGGCACTCGCCCGTGCTTCGGACGAGCGCCTGGTTGTTGGCTTTGGCGAAGCCGACGTTCTCTTTGTTCTCAATCACGTGGACTGCGGGGTACTCCTCGCGCACCATCTCCACGCTCCCGTCCACAGAGTCGTTGTCCACCACCCATACCTCCAGCTCCAGCCTGCTGCCGTCCTTCAGTGTGCGGTCGCTCCCGAACACCGACGACAGGCACTGTCGCAGGAAGTACTTCACATTGTAGTTGACGATGACGACGGATAGGATCATTCCTTATTTCTTCTTTTTCCGCTTGCCGGCATTCTCGATGATGGCCACGGCCTCTTCGAGGGTCAGCTTCAGCGGGTCTACGTCTTTGGTCAAACGGAAGTTCTCGCCCTTGTAGGTCAGGTAGGGGCCGAAGCGGCCGATGTTGCTCATCACGGCTTCACCGTCCTTCTGTCCGATTTCGTGCGGATAGAGCTTCTTCAGCTCCTCCTTCTTCTCTTCGGCTTCGCGTTTCGTCTTGATGATTTCTATGCAGCGCTCCAGAGTTACGTCGTACGGGTCGTCGTTCTTGCCCAGCGAGTAGAACTTGCTGTTGTGGCGTACGTAGGGGCCGAACTTGCCGATGCTCACCGTCACCTCCTTGTCCTCGAACTCGCCCAGCGTGCGCGGCAGCGCGAACAGGCCCAGGGCCTCCTCCAGCGTGATGGTCTCGATGCTCTGGCCGCGTTTCATGCTGGCAAACATCGGCTTCTCGTCCGTGTTGGTTTCGCCGATCTGCACCAAGGTGCCGTAGCGGCCAATCTTGGCGTAGACATTCTTGCCGCTCTTGGGGTCCACGCCCAGCAGGCGGCTGCCTGTCGTGCGCTGGCTGTTCTGTTGGGTCTGACGGATATTCTTGTGGAACGGTACATAGAAGCGGTCGATCACCTTGCGCCATTCCTTCTTGCCGGCGGCAATGTCGTCGAAGTCTTTCTCCACCGTGGCGGTGAAGTTGTAGTCCATAATGTTGTCGAAGTGCTCCATCAGGAAGTCGTTCACCACGCATCCGATGTCTGTCGGGAACAGCTTGCCTTTCTCGGCATAGCCTTTCTCCTTTTTCTCCACGCGTTTCACCTGGTCGCCCTTCAGGGTGAGCACCACGCAATTCCTCTCTTCGCCCTCGCGGTCTTCTTTCATGATGTATTCGCGCTTCAGGATGGTGCTGATGGTCGGGGCGTAGGTCGACGGACGGCCGATGCCCAGGTCCTCGAGTTTTTTCACAAGGCTTGCCTCCGTGTAGCGTGGCGGGTGCTGAGTGTAGTGCTCCTCGGCCTCGCAGCTTTCCATGCTCAGCAGCGTTCCTTCCGGCAGGCGCGGCAGCATTTTCTCGCCGCCCGTCGGCTCGTCGTCGTCGGTGCTTTCCATGTACACCTTCAGGAAGCCGTCGAACTTCACCTGCTCGCCCGAGCATTGGAAGTACAGTTTCTCGCCCTGGATGCTGATTTCCATTTCTGTCTTTTCTATCTCGGCATCTGCCATCTGGCTTGCCACCGTGCGTTTCCATATCAGCTCGTAGAGTCTGCGCTGGGCGCTCTCGGCGTTGATGCTCTGTGCCGTCATGTCGGTCGGGCGGATGGCCTCGTGGGCCTCCTGGGCTCCCTTGGTCTTGGTTTGGTAGCGGCGTGTCTTCACATATTCGGCGCCGTATTGGCTTTCAATCTCCTTTTTGGCCATGCTCAGTGCCAGCTCGCTCAGGTTGACGCTGTCGGTACGCATGTAGGTGATGTATCCGCTCTCGTACAGCTGCTGTGCCACCTGCATGGTGCGTGCCACGCTGAAGCCCAGCTTGCGGCTTGCCTCCTGCTGCAGGGTGCTCGTGGTGAACGGCGGTGCCGGGGTGCGGTGTGCCGGCTTGGTTTCTATCTTGCTCACCTTGAAGTTGGCGCCGGCCATGCTCTCGAGGAATGTCTGGGCCTCGGTCTCGGTCTCGAAGTGGCGGTTCAGCTCCGCCGCCAGCGTCTTGGTGCTGTCTACCGGACGGAACTGTGCCAGCACGCGGAAGTAGGGCTTGCTTTCGAAGGCTTTGATTTCGTTCTCGCGCTCCACGATCAGTCTCACCGCCACGCTCTGCACGCGGCCTGCGCTCAGCGCCGGTTTGATCTTGCTCCACAGGATGGGGCTGATTTCGTAGCCCACGAGGCGGTCCAGCACGCGGCGGGCCTGCTGTGCGTTCACCAGGTTCATGTCGATGCCGCGGGGGTTCTCGATGGCGTGCAGGATGGCCGTCTTCGTGATCTCGTTGAACACGATGCGCTGCGTTGTCTCAGGATTCAGCTTCAGCGTCTCCTGCAGGTGCCACGCGATGGCTTCTCCCTCGCGGTCCTCATCGGATGCCAGCCACACCTTGTCGGCGCTCTTCACGGCTTTCTGCAGCTCGTTCACCAGGCTCCGTTTGTCGTCGCTCACCTGATACTGCGGCTCGTAATCGTTCTCCACGTCGATGCTCATCTCTTTCTTCGCCAAGTCGCGGATGTGTCCGTAGCTCGACTTCACCGTGTAGTCCTTGCCGAGAAACTTCTCGATCGTCTTCGCCTTCGCAGGCGACTCAACAATTACTAAATTCTTCATAACTATATATTTTTATTTTTTTTCTTTCCCGTTTTAAATTCAGAAAACACAATCAAAACGTAAATATATATAATTTATTGTACGCGCACTAAAAAAAACTTTCCATTGTCACCCACCCGAGACCCACCCGAGAGGTGTCTGATACGGCATATCTTATATTGTTTTTATATTGTTTACATATTGTTCGCATATTGTTCTTATATCCACAATATAGGAACAATATAAGAACAATATGTAAACAATATAAGAACAATATAAGAACGGCCG
>Ga0256405_10006835_pt1 | contig 17799 bp, 16 predicted proteins | sample RumenRJG_02DNA_FD_189096 | JGI IMG/M metagenome (GOLD analysis project Ga0256405, IMG submission 189096) | Bovine rumen microbial communities from Lethbridge, Alberta, Canada - RJG_02 | ecosystem: Host-associated > Mammals > Digestive system > Stomach > Rumen | place: Canada: Alberta...
AGCGCTGCGAACGAAGAGTTCCTTCGGGAGTCCAGCCCGTCGGTCTCAGGTTGGTGTCCCACTCTACGCAGTAGTTCACACCGAACTCCGGCACGCGGTGTATGATGACGACATTGTTGCTGCCACCCTTCAGATGGGGGAACTCCAGTCGGCCGTAGACTTCGTTCTGCGACGCATTGTTGCGGTTGGTATTGGTCTGCGTGGGTTCCACGTTGGGGTCGTCGGGGTCGTCGCTGCCGCCGCAGGCAGTGATGACGAGCGCTGCCGTGAGCAGCAGCATGAGGTGCTTGAGGTTTGCTTTCATCTTGGTTCCGGAATGAAAAAAGTGCGGTCGGCCGCATATGCAACTACGTCCGAACGCACTTTTATTATATCGCTATACTAGTGGTATTACTTCTTAATCTTACCGTAGCGGCTCATGAAGCGGTCAACACGACCGGCAGTGTCAACGAGCGTGCTCTTACCCGTGTAGAAGGGGTGAGAGGTGTTAGAGATTTCGACTTTTACCACAGGGTAAGTTTCACCTTCAAATTCCACGGTCTCATTAGTTTTTGCGGTGGACTTTGTAAGGAACATATCGCCGTTGGACATGTCACGGAACACGACGGGGCGATAGTTTTCGGGATGAATACCTTTTTTCATTGTTTCGTTTATTGTTTGTTATTATAATATAATGTATTTCCAATCGCTAATGTGGACCCGACAAAGCGCAATCACACATTACGGGCTGCAAAATTACAAAGAATTTCGCAGCCCGCCAAATTATTTCGAAAGTTTTTTACTTTGCGTAGGTAATTTCGATGGTTTGCACGCGCAACTGGTCGCCACCCTTGGCCTCACTGTGCTCATTGCAGATGGTGAACGTGGTGCCGCTGGCCGAAGCATAGAGGGTGCTGTTGCCGGTGTAGGCTGTGCCATTATAGCTGTCGCACGTCATGACCACCTTTGCCACGGCCTTGCCGCTGATGGTGATGGTGTTCTTGGCATAGACGCGCACGCCCTTAGTGGCTTCATAGAAGGCTGGCGTGTTGCTACCCTCGCCCTTTGCGAAGGTAATCTTCGTGCCGTCGCTGAGCGTGATGGTGGCGGGATCGACAGCCTTGCCGCTCTCCCAGCCCTGAGCACTCAGGTCGACGGTGATCTTGTCGCCTTCAGTCGTGTTGGCAACCACCAGAATGACATTGCTGCCATCGACGGTCTTCGTGACGTTGCCGGTGGTCTCGCCACCGCCACCGCCGCCACCAGCGCTGTTGAGGGAGTAGAGGTAGGCTTCGTTCTGTACAGTTTCGGGAGTGTTGCCTTTGTAGTTGACCACCTTACCGCAAACGATGACCTCGTCGCCGACGTTGATGTTGTCGCCGCTGGCGTACTTCTCGTTGTTCAGGTAGAGTGCACGGAATACGTAGAACTCGTTGCTCTGCGAGCCATCCTCAGAGATGTAGAAGGTTGCATTGCCAAACTGAGTGCCATACTTCTCGACGACACGCGAAATCTTACCCTTCACGTAGACGTCCTTGTCGCTCTTGACATCGGAACCCAGAGAGGTGGCGTAGTTGTTGGCAGCAACGGGGTTGAAGGGATCGTCGAGCGTGCCGCTGCCCTTGGCTTCGCCGGGCTGAGGCGTGTCGCCACCACCACCGGCAGTCTTGCCGTTGAGCGAGTAGAGGTATGCCTTGTTCTGCTGAGTCTCAGGCGTGTTGCCGCGGTAGTTGATGACCTTACCGCAAACAATCACCTCGTCGCCTTCCTTAATCTGAGTGTCGCCATTGGCAAACTTCTTGTTGCCCAGATAGAGTGCACGATAGACGGTGAAGGCAGTACCCTCGGCACCTTCCTCAACAATCGTGAAGGTTCCGTTGCCGAAGTTGGTGGAATATTCCTCAGTGATCGTTCCAATCTTACCCTTGATGTACACCTCGTTCGGGCTCTCAACATCGCTGCCCAGCGTGTTGATGTAGGCAATCACACCTGCGGGGTTGTAGGGATCGTCGAGCGTTCCGGTTCCCTTCGGCGTGCCGGAAGCACCACCGCCACCAGCAGTCTCGCCGTTGAGCGAGTAGAGGAAAGACTTATTCTGGGCAGTCTCGGGTGTTGTTCCTTTGTAATTAACAACTCTTCCACAAATGATGACTTCGTCGCCTTCCTGAATCTGGGTATTGCCATTGGCAAACTTCTTGTTGCCCAGATACATGGCACGATAGACGTAGAACTGGTTCTTGTTGGTTCCATCGTCGGAGATATAGAAGGTACCGTTACCAAAGTTGGTGGAATACTCCTCTGTCACGGTCACCACCTTACCCTTGATGTAGATGTCAACAGGGCTTTCCACGTCAGCGCCCAAGCTTTCTATGTACTGCAGAGCAGCAGCCACGTTGTAGGGATTCTCAGCGGTTCCGTCGCCAGTGGGTTCGACGACTACGGGGTCTTCGCCTCCCTCGCCCGGCTGGTCGTAGGGCATGGGGACGTCTTCACAACTTGTGAATGCGAATGCGGCACAGAAGAGTGCCAGCATTGAAAAGATTACTTTTTTCATATTGTTATACCTTTTTTTATTACTATCTATTTTGGAAACTTGTTATGTTCTTTCACCTTACTCGAGGATTTCCAGGTCGCTGGTCTTGCGCATCATGATCTGCCATGTGTCGCGATAGCGGGTGGCAATGCCGGTGATGTTGCAAGGAATCTTCACCTTGTTGATGGTGTCGTAGGGCAGCACCGTGGCGGCGAAGTCGGCATAGGAACTGGTGCGCACGATGAGCTTCGACGACGAGTAGCCGTCAATCTGCTGGGTGAAGTAGTTACCACCCGACTGAGCACCGTCGACGAGCGTTTTCTTGCCGTTGGCACTCTTGAAGGTGACGTTCTTCAGTGTGACCAGGCGTCCGCAGTTGGTGGCCATGTCACCCTCCACTTCCTTGAAGTCCACGGGCTGGATGGCATCGGGATTGGGCTGGCCCACAATCTTGAAGTGGTTATTCCACACGTCCTTCGGCATGCGGCCAATCTGTCCGTTGTAGGGAGTGCCGAGTTCAATCTGCGAGCCATATCCGCCGATGTAGAGTCCCTTCAGGTCGATGATAATCTGCTGGCCTTCTGCCAAGTAGCCGTTGAGTCCGCCCTGGTTGACGGCCACGATGAGTGCGCCCGTCTCGTCTTGCACGGCGAACTGCTTGTAGAGGTTGCCGCCGATGTCATTGCCCGTCACGTAGACGCGCAGCTTCAGGTCGTCTTCCACCAGTTTGTTGCCGCTGTTGCTGATGGCTGCCTTATAGTTGGGATGGGCCTTCAGTTCGGCGATGGTGATGATGTTTTCCTCGTTGATATTGTTGTTGCCGAACGGAGCCTCGCTGATGTCGGGATCCTTCCAGTCGTCGTTGAACAGCGAGTCATCGCCGTCGAGGCACGAGGTCAGTGCGAAGCATGTCGCAGCTGCCATGAAAAGATATTTGATTGCTTTCATAATAGTCTGTGTCGCTATTTAGAATTTGTAGGTTATGATGAGCATACCGTTCGTGCCGTTGGCATAGAACTTCTTCGGAGATTTCTGGAACTTATAGGCGCGCATGTCTTCGTCGTTGACGTTGGTGCGGTCCTTACGGTTCTGCTCCATACCGCCTGTCACAATCTTCGTGTTGTTCAGCAGGTTGGTGAGCATGAGGTTGATGCTGAGCGAGCCTCGCTTCAGGTAGATGCTGCGACCGATAGAGGCGTCGAGCATGAAGCCGCCGTCGCCCTTGGCCTGGTCGTAGCGGTTATAGGTGTCGTTGCCCAGGTCGTCGCGTATGAGGTTCTCGCTGGCATAGCGGGTCACGGGTGTGTAGTAGAGATAGATGCGGTCGTAGTAGTTGCCGATGAGGTCGAGGAACCAGCCACCCGAGTGGTAGTTCAGGTCGATGCTGGCAGCTGTGAGCGGCGTGCATCCTTCGCGCATGCCTTTCGAGAGCACCACGTCGTTGTAGGACTTTCCGTCCTGCGACTTGATGTAGGCCACGTCGGCATCGTTGATGTACTTAGCATCGCTGAGTGTTCCGAGCATCTTGATGTTGAAGGCTGAGTTCACCTTGAAGTTCAGTCCGGCCTCAATGCCGTAGTACTCCTTGTTGATGCCGTTGATGGACACGTAGGAGAAGGAATTCTGCGAGTCGTCGTAGTACATGCTGTACTCAGCCACGTGGTTCAGTCGGCTGTAGTAGGCATTGATGTTGGCGTGCACCCAGCTGGTTTGGAGCTGATAGCCCAGTTCGGTGGAGAACACGTCCTCGTTCTTCAGTCCCTGCACGAAGTCGTTGTTGATTTGCGGTGCGGCAAAGGCGGTGCGTGCCACAGGCGCTTTCTTCTCGTAGCCGATGCCGAGGGAGATGGTGTTGCCGCGGCCCACGCTGAGCGACGAGCCGAACTTCACACCACCGTCGAGGAACTTGGCCGTTTTGCTCTTTCCGAGAGAGTTGTCGAGGGCCAGACCGTTGCGCATCTTACCTTCGCGCTGCATGCTCTGGGCACCCAAACGGGCTGACAGCGAGTAGTGCAGCGGACCGAAATTCTCGGCATAGGTCGACCAGATCTGTGCTTTGTTCACGAAAATGTTGTAGTCGTAGGCAAAGCGGTCGCCCACCTTGATTTCCTTGTTCGGGTGGTCGGCGTCGTACATGGCCTGCATGTCGCTGCTGAGGTAGGTTCCGACGACGTAAGTGTTCACGTTGTGGAACGACGTGGCGCCCAGCAGGTCTTCCATCGTCTGGTAGTGCATGCCCTTGTTGGTCGACACGTTAAAGCCAGAGGTGAGGCTCTGCGTCTTCGAGAGTTGCTTCTTCAGCGTCGATGCAAGGTTCACGGTGAGCTGGTCGTCGTGGTAGGCCTGCAGGTAGTACATAGCATCAGCGCCCTGTGCCGAGACTGCCCTGTTCGAGAAGTAGATTCTGTCCCAGTTGATCTGGCGGTTCGCCTTCGATGCTGTCAGGTAGTCGTAGGCAGCCTGCCATCCGGCCAGTCCTGCCTCCGTGCGGTTGTCGAGGTCGTTGGGATCCCACACGTTGTAGTTGTAGCTTGGCATCAGGCTGTAGTAGTCGGGTGCCGGGTTGGTGGAGTTGTTGTAGCTCAGTCGCGAACTGCTGTACATGGCATACTTGCCGAAGAGCGTCGTGGTGAGCTTCGTGTTGTCGTCCATTTTCCAGTCCCAGGTCAGCAATGCCGAGGGTGCCCAGTCGTGAATGATGCGCGAGTTGCGCTTCTTGCCGTTCTGGTAGCCCCAGTTCGGGTTGTAGAAGCGGTCATTGGCCAGCCAGTACATCTCGTCGGTCGAGGCAGCCTGTGCACCGCGCTCCGTGGGGTTGCCCCACGTGACGAGCGACACCGAGTGCTGCTGGTTGAACATCTTCTCAACGCCCAGGTAGTACGACAGGGCGTTGTAGAACGTTCCCTCCACGTAGCCCTCGCCGGCATAGCGGTAGGTCAGGCCCATCGACCATGCCCAGCCCTTGGCGTTGAAGCCCGAGGAGTAGTTGTACATGCCGCGGAAGATGTAGTTGCGGTTGGCGCCGGCCACCGACAGCCTGTGGCCTGCCGGCATGGCACTCGGGCGGAAGTTGTAGTTGTTCGAGCCGCCCATGGCTGCCACGTTGAACGTGTTGTCCTCGAAGGGCAGCGAAGCCTCCACGCCGCGTGTCTGGTTGTTCAGACCGCCCACGAGCGAATAGCGGAACTCGCCGCGCTCGCCGTCGTTGGCAGGGTTGCCGTTGATGTAGATGTCTACGTACTTCGAGTTGTAGGCGCGATACTTGAATCGGGCCGGACTCCACTTGTAGCCCACCTCGCTGGCATACGCATTGTTGTTCTGTCCCAGCACGGTGACTTCCTGCGACACGTTGTCGTCCTCACCTAGCTGCGACTCAGAAAACGTGAATGCCGACTCGTCGACCGTGACGGCATTCTGCTCCTGCTTCGGGTCCACCTGCGCAAATGCAGCCGGCGTACAGCAGAGAGCAATCAGTGCTAATCTTAATTTCTTTCGCATTTTATAAGGATTAATAATTGTTTGTCGGTCGTGAATGTTGTCATTCATTTGCAAAGTAACGAAAAAATTTTCAAAAACACGACTTTTTTGCCATTTTTTTGTGAAATCATGCCGTAATATCAAAAATTATTGCGATATTTGCAGAAGAAATACTAAAGACCTATATGATGAAAAAGCAAATGATCCTTTTCGCCCTGATGCTGATCGCATGCGTGTCGGCATCTGCACAAAAGTCGTTCTCCGTCTACGGGGTAGGATTCTACAATCTTGAGAACCTCTTCGACACCCAGCACGACGAGGGCAAGAACGACTACGAGTTCCTGCCCGAGGGCAGCTACAAGTGGAACGACATGAAGTATTCCCACAAGCTCCACAATATGGCACGCGTGCTCTCCGAACTGGGCACCGACGTGCTGCCGGGCATCGGCTGTGCTGCCATCGGCGTGAGCGAAGTGGAGAACGCCCACTGTCTGGACGACCTCGTGGCCCAGCCCGAACTTGCCGCACGCGGATATAAATATGTTCATGTGGAAGGTCCCGACCAGCGCGGTGTAGACTGCGCCATGATCTATAACCCCGCACTCTTCGAAGTGGAGGACGTCACGCTCTATCCCTATAAGTACGAACTGCAGGAAGACATCGACAAGGGCCGCGCCACGCGTGGCTTCCTCACCACCAAGGGCCGCATCGCCGGCGATCCCGTGGCCGTCATCGTGTGCCACCTGCCCAGCCGCTTCTCGGGCAGCTACTATCGCGAACTGGGTGCACGCCAGGCCCGCGAGGTGGTCGACAAGCTCTTGGCCGAGAACCCCGAACGCCGCATCTTCGTCATGGGCGACATGAACGACGACCCCACCAACAAGAGCATGACCGACGGCTTCCGCTGCAAGGCTGACGTCGACAAGGTGGGACCCGACGACATGTACAACCCCTGGTACAACATCCTTGTTAAGCAGGGAAAGGGCACGCTCATGTACGATGGCTCGTGGAACCTCTTCGACCAGATTGTCATGAGCTCTAACGCGGTCAACAAGAAAGGCGAGAAGGACTTCTCGATGCTGAAGTTCTGGAAGAACGAAATCTTCCGCCGCGACTATCTCTTCCAGCAGGAAGGCAAGTACAAGGGATCGCCCAAGCGCACCACTGCCGGTGGCGTGTGGCTCGACGGCTTCAGCGACCACCTGCCCGTAGTCATCTATCTGGCCAGGGAGAAGAAGTAAGGATGGACACCGAGCGTCATCCCTGGCAACCCTTCCTGCCCGAAGGCTGCCGGCTGCTCGTGCTGGGCAGCTTCCCGCCGGCGCGCAAGCGGTGGGCCATGGACTTCTTCTATCCTAACTACACCAACGACTTCTGGCGCATCTGCGGCATCTGCTTCCACGACGACAAGCTCTACTACGTCGACGAGGCTCGCCGCACCTACCGCCGCAATCTCATCGAGCAGATGCTCACCGAGCGCCGCATCGGGCTCTACGACACCGCCACCGTCGTGCGCAGGCTGAAGAACACGGCCAGCGACAAAGACCTGGAAGTGGTCACGCCCACCGACGTCGCCGCCCTGCTCAGGCAGGCACCGCAGTGCCAGGCCGTCTGCACCACGGGCCAGAAGGCCACCGACGTGCTCTGCCAGCAACTCGCCATCGACCAGCAGCCCCGCGTGGGCGACAGCGTGCCCTTCTCGTTCGAAGGCCGACCTATGCGTCTGTGGCGCATGCCCAGTTCCTCGCGGGCCTATCCCATGGCCGTAGAGCGCAAGGCCGACTTCTACCGGCCGATGTTCGACGCAATAACCTTATAAACCCTTCTCACCCCCCTCATCATCATGAATAAGATCACCATCATCGGAATCGCCGGCGGAACAGGATCCGGCAAGACAACTGTAGTGAAGAAAATCGTAGAGGCACTGCCGCCCCACTATGTAGCCGTCGTGCCGCTCGACTCCTACTACAACGACACCACCGCCCTCACCGACGAGGAGCGCAAGGCCATCAACTTCGACCACCCCGACGCCTTCGACTGGAAACTGCTCATCAAGCAGGTCAACGAGCTGCGGCAGGGACATGCCATCGAGCAGCCCACCTACTCCTACATCCTCTCCAACCGACTGCCCGAGACCATCCACGTCGAGCCCAAGCCCGTCATCATCATCGAAGGCATCATGTCGCTCATCAACAAGCGACTGCGCGACATGATGGACCTGAAGATATTCGTCGACACCGATCCCGACGAGCGACTCATCCGCAACATCCAGCGCGACACCATCGACCGCGGCCGCACCGTCTCAATGGTCGTCGACCGCTATCTGGCCGTCCTCAAGCCCATGCACGAGCAGTTCATCGAGCCTACCAAGCGCTACGCCGACCTCATCATCCCCCAGGGTGGCGAAAACAAGCGCGGCATCGCCATCCTCTGCAAGTACATCGAGGGCCTCATGCCGGCTGAACCATAGTAGGCAGGTATTCAATAAGAAAATGAGCTTCTCAAATTCCCTGTATCATCTTGTCATACGTCCTAAGGCAAGTAAGCCGGTCATCAGCGAGGCTTACGAGCGGGATTTTTATGCCTATATCAATGGCTTCTGTAAGAATAAAGGATGTAGTCTGTATCGCATCAATGGCATGCCTGATCACATCCATATGCTCTTTTCGTTGCATCCTACGGTCTCGCTTTCTGAGTTCGTAAAGACCTTGAAACTCTCTACGAACCAGTTTATGAAAGCACACCCTCGTATGTATCCTCATTTTGAGGGCTGGGGACACGAGTACTTCGCCGTGAGCTATAACTATAAGGATCGGGAAATGATAAGGCAGTACATCATGAAACAAAAGGAACACCATCGGAGGGTGTCGTTTAAGGATGAACTGCGGGCCTTGCTGGTGGAGAATGGAGTGGAGTTTAAGGAGGAGTATTTGTAATTACGTGCGACATCTTCGAAGTCGCTATCAGTGGTGGCGCGTATCCATCTACCCCCAGGTCAGTAGACCTGGGGTTTCCTATAGTATGACCTCTCCGAGGTCAATCCTGTCGTACGGTTTCTTTGAGGTTATTTCTTGTTGTATGACCTCTCCGAGGTTATTCTCCTGTCGTACGGTTTCTCCGATGTCATTCCTGAGGCACGATTTCTTTGAGGTCGTTTTCTGTTGTATGACCACTCCGCGGTCATTTTTTCCATTTCGTGGGTCATGACTTTTAGGACTTCGGAGAAGTCCCGATATAGGAAACCCCAGGTCTACTGACCTGGGGGTAGGGTAGGGTGTGCAGATGTGAGATGCGACTTCGGAGATGTCGCACGTATCTACACGTATTTACATGCATTTGCTTTTCCGATGCCTCTTCATGCCTCCTCCGCTGTCTCGACGACTTCGGCGTCGCTGACGGTGATGGCTTGCTGCGACTGCATCTGCTGTTCGGCGTCGCGTTCCATCTGTCTGACGATGCGGCGAGCCTTCCACAGCATCAGCGCTCCCAGCAGCTCGGCCATGCCGTAGAGCAGCATGCACCATCCGATGATGAACAGCGGGGCGGCAGCCGTCTCCACCGGTCGCCATATCATGAAGATAGCCACCAGCAGCACCACAACGGGCAGCAGCCAGTAGAACCATCCCACGTGGCACCAGCGCGAGGCCTGAGCCAGGTTCACGAACTGATTCACTGCTCCCAGCACCAGCATCGCTGCCAGCACATATTGCAGTCCCGTGATGAACGTCGTCGGCATCAGTGCCAGGATTACACCCAGGATAATGCTTCCGAAGCCTACAACGGAGGCGAGAAGAGACCCACCCCCACTAGCAGACCCACCAGTAGCAGACCCACCCCCCTGCCCCTCCCTGTGAGGGAGGGGAGTAGAATGCCCTGCAGCTTGCACGCCATCGCCTTGAGAGTAATCACTCCCCTCCCTCACAGGGAGGGGCAGGGGGGTGGGTCTCTGTCTATTCAGCACCACCGAGATGAGACCCGTCACGAAGAACAGCGCTCCGATGACAATCGTCAGCCAATGCACCGTCTCCTCGCGAAACTTGATGATAAGTGCGCCTACCACGAAGGCCATCACGGCGCGCACCAGTGAGTTTAGCAAATTCTTCATAACTCTTTTTCCTTTTTATTGTCGTTTCTTTGGCGCAAAGTTACGAAAAATTGAGTGCAGAACAAAAGAAACGTGTTTCTTTTTTATGCCGAAATGGAGTAAGTTCGCGACTTTTGGCGCAAAGTTACGAATAAGTGAGCGAAATGCAAAGCAAAAACCAAAGTTTTTGGTTTCATTTCCGACCAAATGGAGCAGCGAGTGCCAATAAACTTGTTTAATTGGCCGAGTCGTGACATTTGAAGACGAAGTCAATGAGAGTAGCTTCGACGAACGTCAAAGTTACGAAATTTATTCCATAATCATCTTTCTTTCAGCAAGAAAAACTGCATGCTATGCCTACTATAAGCATCCTCAGGCGAAGCAGCAGCAGGCCTCTTATTCATCAATAGCTATACTCTGATAAAGTAATATATGATATATTACTGACCAATATATGATATATTACTTTGCAATATATGATATATTACTTTATAAAATATCAACTATTACGCAATAAAACGATGCCTCTGGCGTTATCATAGCATACAACTTAAACGATTAAAGACATGGCAATCAAGATTAAACTCTATCAACACAAGCGCAAAGACCTGCAAGGCAAGTGGTACGGACGCGCGGTGAAGGCAGGCGAAGTGACGACAAAGGACCTGGCACGCATCATCAGTCATAACAACTCGGTGACGGAGTCTGACGTGCATGCCGTGATCATCGCGCTGGTGAAGGAAATGAAAAACCACCTGCGCGAGGGCCAAACGGTGGTGCTCGACGACTTCGGCCGCTTCCACCTCACCGTGCAGAGCGACATGGTGGAGAAGAAAGAGGACTTCGACCTGCGCAAGCACATACGCCGCGTGCTATGCAAGTTCACGCCCTCCGGCCACCGCAACCCCTTCAATCGCAAACTGGAGCGGCCTTTCTGCGACGACGTCGACATCGAGCGCTGGAAGTATTGAGCTGCCGTCATGGCAAAAAAAAACGTGCCCGCCCGGCCACCACGGCCAGACGGGCACTCCGTCCTTCTTTGAAATTAAAAAGCAAAATTATGTCTATTATCTATTTTTGAGGGATGATGCTGATGCTTGATCATACAGTTATATGTTTTTTATGACAATTTCTTTCCATGAATAACTTGTGAAATAACCATTTATCTTGGGAAATACGCCCCAGAAACATGTGTGAGCACATCCTCCATGACCTCGTGTTCTTGAACTGGTCTTAATAACAAGTTCGTTATGGTCACAATATTTATTAACTTCTATAGAAAAGGAACTTAGAATAGTAGAATTGCCGAGAAGGCAATCACCTATGATAATAGTATATTTGTTAAAATCAATTTGAGGCAGTTCTTTTAGGCCGAGATACCTATTTTCCATCTCTTCTTTATTATTGATAACTACGTACGAGAAGTAAGAAAGTTCATCTCGTTCAGGTTCTAAGTTAAAGTATACGGAGTCTGAACTAATATTATTAAAATACTCGTCAACCATTGGCAGCGCCTCATCGAAGAAAGCCTTCACTTCCTCGCTGACGGGTATGGTGGAGATGACGGTGTAGTCTTTTGCTGCGCCTTCATCCTGGGTGATGTCAACGCTGTCCACAGACACTTCGTTCTGATGCGAGTTGGGCTGCTCGGGCGGATCGTCGTATTCGCTGGAACAGGCGGCAAGGGCTGCGGTGAGCAGCAAGCCATTGAGGAGGTAAAACAGTTTTTTCATCGTTGTATTGTTTTTTGAGTTCTACTTTATATGTTTTTTTCTATCGTGTGGGAACCGTCGTTGTCGGCTTTCCGTAGGCAAAGTTAGAGTGAAAAAAGATTCCTTGCAAGCATTTTAGTGTTAAATCGGTTTAACATTGTTACAGTTTTTTCCAGGGGGTAAGAAACAAGAACCCCCATGTTTAGGGCGTTTGCAGCGGTTCTACCCTCGAAAAAGGGCGAAAAAATTGTAACACGAAAGCGCCCGCCAGGCCATGAAAGCCAGGCGGGCGCGGCATCCTTTTCTGGAAATTAAAAAGCAATTTGTTAGGTTGTAATCCGTTGTCGGAATGTGTCGTTATTGCCTATTTCAGCGAAATTTTGAAGGTTTCTGGCTCCCGGCCTGCCGGCGTGAGCATCAGCACGTAGAGGCCGCTGCGCACTCGGTTGGAGTCAATCACGCCACCTTCGGCAGGCATCTCGCCCCGTGCCGACACCTCGCCCGTCATGGCGTTCTTCAGTTCGTAGGGCACGTCCTTGGCAGCTTGCATAACAAAGTTATTTTCCCTGTATAATAAAGAATCGTTCTCATCATTTTTGCTTATAAACTTTTACGGAAATACTTGATTCATTCAATTTGGGATATAATCCCCAGTAATAAAAGGACGTAAAGCTTTGCTCATGGAATCCTCCGCTTAAGCGAATAGTAAGATTCAAAGTAAGTCCATCTTTTGCAGAAACAATTTCATGCTTGACAAGATAATAGCCAAATTGCTCTACATCTTCTTGCCCAACAACAAGTGAGTAACGTTCGAAATCTATTTCAGGAAGTTTCTCACTTCCGTGATACTTTTCAGAGAATTCATCATAGCTATGAATGATGATACAAGAACTATTTCTAGATTCAAAGAAATAATTTTCTCTTGATCCGTTTGGAAGTGCTTTACTCATAAAAGAAGTCAATTCTTCCGATGCTTTTACAGGAGAGTAGACTCCTTCCTTCGTTTTAGAGGTTGCAGGCTCTTCCTGCTGATGCGAGTTGGGCTGCTCGGGCGGATCGTCGTAGAGATCGCTGCTGGAGCAGGCGGCGAGGGCTGCGGTGAGCAGCAGGGTGCCGAGGAGGTAATACAGTTTCTTCATCGTCGTATTGTTTTTTTGAGTTCTACATTATATTGTTTTTTCTATCGTGTGGTAGCCGTCATTGTCGGCTTTCCGTAGGCAAAGTTAGAGTGAAAAAAGATTCCTTGCAAGCATTTGAGTGTTAAATCGGTTTAACATTGTTACAGTTTTTTCCGGGGGGTAAGAAACAAAAAACGCGATGTTTAGGGCGTTTGTCGCAGTTTTACCCTCGAAAAAGGGCGAAAAAATTGTAACACTCCCACGGGTGGTTTTGCTTTGAAATGTAACTTTTTTCTCGTAATTTTGCAGCAAGATAAGGCGCTTCGTGCGTTCAAGATGAATTCAGATGAAGATGAAACGATTATGTCGATTTATGCTTCTGCTGCTCCTGATGGGGTGCGGACGCGGTGACCAAGTGGCGTGGCAGCAGTTGGCACAGATAGACTCGCTGCTGAACAAGGAACTCGCTGACTCAGCGTGGAGGGAGGTGCAGCGCGTGGACACGACGGCTATGACCGACGAGGTGCGTGCCTACTATCGGTTGCTGCGCGTGCAGGCCATGTGGAAGGCCTACGTGCCAGAAGTCTCGGACTCGCTGCTCGACTTCAGCCTATCTTTCTACAAGGCGAACGGTCCGCGTGACCTGTTGGCCCGCACCTATTATTATAAAGGAGCGGTGCAGAGCGAGAAAGGCAAGACCGGCGAGGCGGTGGAGAACCTGAAGCAGGCCGAACTGCTGGCAGCCGACGTGGGCGACCAGCTGTTGCGCAGCAAAATCTGCAACCGGCTGGAGGACATCAACTTCACGGCAGGCGACTACCCGACGGCGTTGCGCTATGCCAAGGAGGCCGTGGCCTGCTGTCGGGGATTGAACAACCCGAAGCTGCTGGTGGAAGACTACGAGGTGCTGGCCGTGGCCTATCATCATGTGGGGAAAACCGACAGCGCGCTCTACTACTTCGAACAGTGCATTCCACTCATCGCGTCGGTGAGCAAGGAGGAGCAGGCCCACGTGCTGGCCAACCTGGGCGTGTACTACAAGAACCTGGGCAGCGTGCAGAAGGCCGAGGAGCTGCTGCGGCGCTCGCTCGGCATCGAGCCTCACGGCTTTGCCTACCGTTCGTTGGCAAGTCTCTATGCCGAACGGGGCGACACGAAGCAGGCTGAGCAGATGTATGTGAAGGCGCTGGAGGTGGCCCGCCGCTCCGATACGCGCATCAGCACGCTCCAGGCTTTCAGGGAGTTGAAGATGCAGCATGGCGACTACCGCCGCGCCAACGACCTGGCCTCGGAGATAGCGCAGCTGAAAGACTCCGTAGACCGGCAACGGCGGGAGAACAACGTGGAGCGACAGCAACAGCAGTTCGACAAGCGCGTTGAGCACGAGCAGCTGGAGTCGGGCAGGCGCACGGCGTGGCTGTGGAGTGGGGTGTTGCTCGCCGTGCTGGCAGTGGGAGCAGGACTTTCCTACCAGCGGAAACGGCACAGCGAGAGTAAGCTGCAGGCGCTGCAGCGACAGATGGCGGAGAACGCGCAGGCCATTGAGAAGGTGAAGGAAGAGGCTGCCCGCACCCAGCAGCTCATGGACTCGATGGCTTCCGACAATCGCCGGTCGCGAGGGCAGCTGCAGTATGCCAACGAGCGGCTCACGCAGCTGGAGCAGGCGCAGGAGGACACGCTCGAGCGGATGAAGAAAAACTACGTGCAGCAGCTGTCGCATGGCTGTGTGCTCTACGAGCAGTTCATGGCGGGCGGCAACACGAAGAACTGGTATAAGCGCGACTATCAGGACTTCGAGACTTACTACTGCATACGCGACATTCCGTTCTCGGTGGTGCTGCAGGAGGGTTATTCGTTGCTTTCGCCCCAACAGCGCTTCACCCTCATCATGAGCCACCTGGGGAAGAGCGATGAGGAGATTCGCGAAATGATGGGACTCACCGATGCGGCATGGCGCACGATGCAGTCGCGAATGAAAAAAAAGATAAATACTGATGGCGATGTCTAAACTTTTTTGTAAATTTGCAGTCAAATGAGTAAAGGAGTTTCAAGGAGTTGCAAGGAGTTCTAAGGAGTTTCAAGGAGTCCAAGGAGTTTCAAGGAGTCCAAGGAGTTTCAAGGAGTTCAAGGAGTTCAAGACAAATGTCGACACTCTCATACTTCTGTCTCCTGCACTCCCAAGATGTAAATCGTAAATCAGTAAATCGTAAATTCGCAAACTAACCATGATGAAGAAGATGTTGATGACGGCAGTGCTGACGACGATAGTCGTAGCCGCACAGGCAATGAGCTTTACCCAGGCACGGCAAGAAGCTCTGTTCCTCTCCGACAAGATGGCGTACGAGCTGCGCCTGACGATGGACCAGTATGAGGCTGTCTATGAGATTAATCTGGACTACTTCCTCAGCATCAGGTATTCCGACGATGTGTTCGGTGTCTACTGGAACCGCCGCAACACCGACCTGCGCTTCGTGCTGACGACGTGGCAGTATCGCCGTTATATCACCACGGTGGACTTCTATCAGCCCGCCATGTGGCGCAGCGGCTCGTGGGTGTTCAGCATCTACTCGCGCTACGACCGTGGCAACCACTTCCGCCAGCCGCCGACGGTCTACGGCACCTATCGCGGTGGCCGCAACCGTGGCACCATCAGCTACTACGAAGGTCGCACCATTGCGAAGCCCTCTGGCCGCCACATTGGCACGGGCAACGGATGGAACGTGCAGCCGCAGGGCAGTGGCAACAACCACTTCAGCCAGCCCAACAACGGCCGCTCGACGGGCACGGGCTATCAGCCTGGCACCAACAACCGCTCGACGGGCACCGGCAATCAGGGCACGCGCCGCTTCGGCACGACCACGCAGGGCAGCAACGGCAGCAATGCACAGAAGCCGGCCGGCACTCAGCCGCAGCGGAAGTCGCAGCAGTCGGCCACGAATCGTCCTACAACGCAGTCGAACGGCAGTGGTCACTTCGGTGGCAGGAGATAACAGGACTGAAATGAGTTGCCGACTATTACTGGTGCGCCACGGCGAGACCGTGGACAATGTGAACCGAATCATGCAGGGTCAGACGCAAGGACGTCTGACCCTGAACGGTATTGAGCAGGCCCGCGAGTTGGGGCGGCAGTTGCGCGGCGAGCACATCGATGTGTTCCTCTCAAGCGATCTTGCCCGGGCCGTGGAGACGCTGAGGATTATCGTGGAGGAGAGACCCACCCCCAACCCCTCCCGAGGGGAAGAACCCACCCCCAACCCCTCCCGAGGGGAGGGGGGTGAAATGCCTTTGTGTGACAATAATCCCCTATCCGAAAGAGTATCTACTCCCCTCCCTGCAGGGAGGGGCAGGGGGGTGGGTCTTCTTCCTTCTGGGAGGGGCAGGGGGGTGGGTCTTCTCCTTCGCGAGCGCAACTGGGGCTCGTTTACGGGGCGTTACATTCCCGACCTGAAGGACGAGGTGTGGCCCGACGACATTGAGACGCTCGAACAGATGAAAGCCCGCGCCCGTAGGTTTCTTGACTACGTAAGGGAACACTACCAGGGCAAGACCGTGCTGGCCGTCGGACATGGCATCATCAACAAAGCCATCCAGAGCGTCTACACAGGAAAACCGATGAACGAAATCCAGAAGATGGCGAACTGCGAGGTTCGCGTTTTAGAGTTGTAATCCTCCTCTCACCCGCGACGAAGTCGCCTCTCAACTTTCTCAACCGCCCGAAGGGCTTCTCAACGGCGCGCAAGCGCTTCTCAACTGCGACGAAGTCGCTTCTCAACTTTCTCAACCGCCCGAAGGGCGCCCCTCAACCGCGACGAAGTTGCCTCTCCTAACTAAAAAAAGCCTCAGACCATCAACGGCCTGAGGCTTTTCACGTAATTATAAAATGTATGAAATAGAGAGAATTAATCCTTATCTGCGACCACCGAAGTGACCACCGCCACCGTGGCTGCTGCCACCACTATGACCGCCTCTGCTCATGGAACCACTGCTGTGGCTACCGCTGCTGCGCGAGGGAGAAATCGAGCGGCTGGGAGTGCTCATCGAGTGGCTGGGAGTGCTCATCGAGTGGCTGGGAGTGCTCACCGAGCGGCTGGGAGTGCTCACCGAGCGATTAGGAGCACTGACCGAGCGGTTGGGAGTGAACGTGCGGCGCGGAGCAGTGGTCTCGGAGCGCGACGGGGTGTTCAGTTGGCGACCAACAGTGGTGCGTGTGCTGCTCTGGCGCGTTCCGCCGAAGTTACCGTTCTGGTTGCTGTAGCCAGGCTGCGAGCTGCGGTTGTTGTCGGGCATGGCTTGCTGGCGGTTGGGAGTGCTTCCATGCACGGGAGCTATATTGCGATGGTTCACGTTGCCTATGTTGCGGTTGCCGTTACCACTGTTGCCATTGCCTCGGTTGCCGAAGCCCCGGTTGTGGTTGCCTGCGTTGCCACGGTTGTCGAAGCCGCGGTTGCCGCGTCCGTAGTCGCCGCGCTCAAAGCGGTTGTGCATGCCGAAGTGGTCGTTGCGGCTGCGTCCGACGGGTGCGAAGCTGCGTCCGTGGTACCAGGAACGTCCGCCGTTCATGTGCCAGGCGTGTCCGCCGCGATAGACGCTGTAGAAGCGGGGGCGTCCGAAGTAGAAGTAGTCGCGATGCGGGTAGCGGGCATAGATGCCGAAGTGCCAGTAGCCTGCTCTCCAGTAGAGGGGACGGTAGAAGTAGGTGGCATCGAGGTACATGCGGTACTGCCAGTCGAGGAGGATATAGCTCAGGTCGAGGTTGCGGCGCTCCCAATAGATGCCGTAGAGGTCGGCCTGCGTGTTAACGCCCATGAGGTAGTCGAGGTTTACCTCGTAGGCTGCTTCATACTGCTCTTCCGTGAGGTTGAGCTCATAGGCCATCTTGTCGGTCAGGAACAGAGC
>Ga0256405_10006836_pt1 | contig 17790 bp, 10 predicted proteins | sample RumenRJG_02DNA_FD_189096 | JGI IMG/M metagenome (GOLD analysis project Ga0256405, IMG submission 189096) | Bovine rumen microbial communities from Lethbridge, Alberta, Canada - RJG_02 | ecosystem: Host-associated > Mammals > Digestive system > Stomach > Rumen | place: Canada: Alberta...
CTTCAAAGTTAAATTTGGGTTTGTTGTTGAAGGACTTATGCTAACTTTTAACTCAGAGAGAGATGGCTTATAAGTTGAGGAGATTGGATTGGGAATGAGGACGGCTTATAAGTTAGAGAGGCAGATTAAAAAGACCACGGACTTGAGGAATCCGTGGTCTTTTTATTTTATTTATTTTTCAATCCATTTTCCTGACTTATCAAAGTTATAAGTCTTTCCATCAACTGTATAGGTTCCAGTTACCATGGCACCACCAGCTTTTAAGTAATACCAATTATCTTTCCACTTTAACCATTGCTTTTCAGCCATTGCTCCATCAGACAGTAAATAGTACCAAGCTTTATTATAGTATACCCATTCATTTTCAGCCATTAAGCCATCTTTCTTAAGATAATACCATTTACCACTTGACTTTACCCATTGAGATTTAAGCATTTTTCCGTTTGCACCAAGATAGTACCAACCTTTGGAATCTTTTGCCCAACCGTTAGCAACCATCGCACCATTTTTGCCTAAATAGTACCATTCTTTATTAGATAAAATCCATTTGCTTGTTACCATCTTACCGTCTGAGCCAAGCCAGAACCACTTGTTACTAGAATCTTGCGCCCAGCCGTTCTTAAGTATTGTACCACTCTTATAGTAATACCAATATCCACCTTCTTTGTACCAACCCGTCTTAGGAATTTCTGCTGTCCAAAGAATACTAATGCGACCCCTCATGGAAGTTTCATACGCATACCAACCGTCATGACAACGCGGTCCAGAGTCCTTTGTATATAACCAATGTTTACCATTCTCATACTTATACCCTGTAAATGCAACATAGTGACCTCCTGTAGTCCACAATGTTCCATCTGGACCGGCGCCGGCGCCGAATAAAATTACTCCTACACGATTTCCCTTACCAACTTCGGTCCAAAAAGAACTCATATCATAAAAACGCTTTGAATTTCCTATGAATTTTTTTAAACCCGCGTCAATACCATCCCAGCGAGTACCATTACCCGCCACTGCATATTGACGCATAAATGAAATGAAATCTTTAGGGGTTGAGTTTGCATACTTACTAAGTTCTATTGCACAGTGTGTTACTGAGCAAAGACCACATCCATCACTTGAAACGGGAGAATAGGAAGTAGGATAGGCAAGCGAACCCCAACGAGAGTCATATTGTCTATATACCTTCGAATTCATTATTTAAGTCCTCCCCAAAATCTTCTCCGATTATATTGCCACCTTTTTGTTTAAGCTTTTTCTGTTCTTTAAGAAGACGAGTCGTACCAGTACCGATACAGCCTTCTTCGGAGTAGTCATTATTGTAGTAATGGTTGATACCAATAATTACAAATGTAGCGATAAGAGAAAGCCATTTATAAATTTGGTTAAAAGTTGGGTCATTAATTTCTGCAACACCCATTATAATCGCGCCATCATTAATGGCGAGGGCGATTGCAAGGATTAAACGTATAATTGTTCCTCTGTTCATTAAATCACCTCGTTTGAAAATAGATATATATGAGGGGCCATGCGTAAAATAGGCTAATGACCCCAGTTATTAATGAGATAAGTAAGAAAAGAATTGTTATTATTATAATTATATCTTTCATTTTAACCACTTATATTAAAATCTAAACCATAAACATAATATTTATTAGAAACAGTCGGTGCGCTTGCACGATAAGTAAATAAGTAAAAAGTTTGTGCAACGCTGGTTCCATCTAATAAACAAGTAAGTTTTTCTACTCCATTTTCTACATAACTAGCAAAATCAGGTGCGGTTCTACCATCCCAGGTTCCAGATGTTGGATGTAAAGTATCTGCACTATGTAAACCAATTCCTTTAGGAGCTCCTCCACTGTAACCTTGACTTAATACTACTATATAGATATGACCCTTGGGAACTGTAAAATTTAAACCAGTGTATGTCCAAGCATTAGCAGTTCCCGCACTAGAAGAAGCATTTATGGGATATACAAATTTAATTTTTGATTCGGTATTAGCCCCTAAAGCACTTAATACATTAGCTAAATCTTCTCTTGTTACAACTTCACTATTTGCCATTATTGCCACCTACCTATTGCATATATATTAATTATTACTGTTGGTATCGCATTAGCTCCTGTATATTGCGTGGGAGCAATTATATATATAGTTCCAGTTGAAGAATTAGATTCACTATCTGAATTACGAATAAGCCATCCTCTTCCAGAACTAGAGGCATCTGTAATTTGAGATACCGGCGTATCTATAAAGGTAAAGGGATAATCTAAACTACCAAGTGAAGTAGAATAAGCATTTTTTTCTGTTCCCCATGAGGCTGAAATAGATACATTTGATGCTGCATATCTTCCCCAGCATTCTGCAATTCCACTAGCCCATTTTCTATATATCCACATACCATTTGCTCTTTGCTCAACAATCCAATCTACAGAACCTCTAAAATTTTGATTTAAATTTTGTAAAAAATTATTTATCTCATCAGGTGTCATAGAAGGAGAATATACGCCTCTATCACTACTACTTGCCAAACCAAAAAATTGAATTGCGGTACCTTCACTATTTATATGAACTGGATAACCACCTGTTGGGATTTGTAACTCTTTAGTAATTGTCTTAAGTGGAGTAACACCTGACTCTATAGTTTGTGTTCCATAATCTCGTATTGTTAATGTGACTGATCCACCCACTCCAAAAGCTCGAGCTTGAATCATATTTTTTACACCTTGTGCTTCAGAGCCAGTTGTTAGTGAAGTTTCATTCTGAACTATATCTCCTTCAAGTTGATAAGTTACATTATGTAATGTGGTAGCTGTCTTTCCACGTGTCCAATCTATTATTAATTGTATCGCTTCACCACTTAAGGATTCTGATGTATTCGTTGTACTTACAATTCTTCGAATTTCCGCTTTATTTAAAGTAGTATTTGTCTGTTCAGGTATCCAAATTGCATATAAATGAACGATTCCATTAGAAGTTGTAGTTAAATTTTTAACTGATTCCAAATTACCATATGATTGTCCACTATCATCACTATTCTTATTCCATCCTTTAAAATTATATCCAGTAAAAGACCAAGTATTTGCATTTAATTGTTTAGGAGAATCGTAAACAAAACCTGTTTGCTGTGTTGTTGTATCTGTACCATTTTCAGTTGGAGGATTGCTATGAAAAGTAATAGAATATGTAATTGGAGTCCATTTGGCTTTTAAAGTTAATGTATTATTAGTGATTCCCCAAACACCATTACTATATTTCCAAGTATAAGTATTTCCATGAGGCCATAGCGCATTGGTAGGATCAACCCAAGAATGGGCGCTATCAAAAATGTAGCCTATTTTGGTCGGGGTAGTATTATTACCTACTTTAAAAGAAGAATTTGTTGTAACCGTCTGAGTACTTACTACGCTACCGCCATCTGTATTATATTTTACATAATTGGTATAACTACCGGCTGGAATTGTCAAAGTTTTATTGGTGACTAAATTACCGAAATCGGTTGTATCTGTATTAAATTGTCCATATATAGTAACATCTCGAGCAGATGTACCCTTCGTAAAACTCATTGTTGTTGAGCCAAGTAACTGCGCACTAGTACTCTTAGTAAAACTGCTACTACTTTCATAGTCATTAGGGTCGCTAGTTGACCAGCTTCCTTCCCATATCCATAAAGGGCATTGATCACCATTCCAAGAAACACCATTACCAGTTAGATATAATGATATTGGTATACTATAAGTATTACCTGAAGATGTTGCTGTACCAAAAGATAATGATAATCCAGCCATTAGTTTCTCCTCCTTAATGCTATTCCATTATATTCTATTATTTCTAAGTTTCCAAAAATTAAATTATTTGGTTGCAATTTATTTATATGAAAAATTCCATCTAACTTCGCATCTATATGACCAACTTCTTGAGGCTCTCCCGATAACCGTATTGGTTTTTGAATAAAACTTAAACCTTCTAAATCTATATCTATTGCTACTTGAATATAGTTATATGATTCTTCGCCATATGAATGAATAGATAATTTTTTATTATTAACTTTTTCATAATAATTAATTCCTACATTAAAAGTATCGCCGCTGAATTGCTGATAACTATTATTTTCATTAATAGTATAATATACTTTTCCACTTTGAGGACTTGCATCTTTGGTTAGGGTATATGCCTTTTGCTCTACAGTAGTTACATTTCCAAGCCTGTCAGCTAATGCAACAGCATTACTAATGTCAGTAGTAGTAATTTTTAAGTTATCTTCACGTAGACCACCTATATTTATATCATTCATATAAACTGCGCCATCGGTGGTAATACCAAATTTATTTCCCGCTACGATTGTCCAACTTTTATCTATGGCGCCGCCAATGCTTTTTGTTGAAGTAAACTCAGGCGTTATAAAGATTCCTCCGGATTCTCCGAAATTTCCCGTATATAAGGCTCCGCCATACGTGCCTAAATTATTTTCTAGATTCCAACCACCAATTTGTCCCGAAGTTGCATTTATAACTCCACTTATATTTACATTAGAAGCATATACAAAACCATTATTAGTAACACCAAAATTTTCACCTGCAGTTATAAACCATGTTTGAGTTGGCGTATCTGTAGAAGGACTCCAACTACCAATTGATATACCAGATGTAAAACCAGGACTCATAATAACTCCATTAGAAGTTCCCATTGTTCCAGTATATATCGCGCCACCATAAGTTCCATTAGGTTCTGCAATTGTCCAATCACCTACACTAAGTCTATTCGCAGCAATTTTTCCAGTGGTTATTGTACCACCATCAATTACAGTCATAGAATCATCTAATAATACAGTTGAACAACTACAACTAGTACCATTATTATATTGTTCAACAGTTTGTGTTTGTATAGCCGTATATAAATAAGGATATTTAATATTGCTACTATTTGTTAATTGCGGAATACTTAATGACCAATTTCCATAACCTGTTCCCGAAGATGCTAACCAAGTAGTATTTGCACTAGGAGCTCCAGTAGTAGTTTTACGATAATATATACGTTGTGTACGGTAAACTGCGCTTGTCTTTGGTGCCGCCGCATCTGCAGTAGTTTTAATATTTGATATTGCTGAGGTATAAGTACTTTGCTCTACTGAACTCCAAGAATATGTATTATTTTTGGTCTTATATTCTATACAAGTATATAAATATGGATAGCTTGCATCATAAGTTGGCAATGCAATATTCCATGCCCCTTTAGTATTTGTATTATTTCTAGTTACATGAGTAGTGGGTTTACTTGGAGCAGTTGCACTATTTGAAGCATAATAAAGAGTTGTTGCAGAAATTATAAGTTCACTTATATCGGAAGCTGTTTGATATCCGCTATCATTAGTTAAATCAGATACATTAGTTGGAATTATACCCGTACTATCATTTAAATCACTAATATCATCTGGTATGGTTGCCGCTACCGCCGCAGCCGCGCCATTTTCATCATAAGTATTATTTAAACTAGTTTCACTTAATCTACCACTACCCGTGAAAATTGCGGCACCTTCTATATTAACTCTTTCTGCTGATATTGTAGCTGTTGTGCTATTTAAATTAATTTTACTAACAATATTATTACCAGTAAAATCTGTTTCAGAAACTTTTAGCAAAATATCGCTTGCATTTTGACTAATAGCCGAAGCAATTGTATTTGTCCCTGTGGTACCGTCTGGTTTTGTATAGGTTGATTGATTAGAAGCTAATGAAGTAATACTTGTTGCATTTTGAGTTATATTTGTTTCTGCTGTATCGACTCTGGTTCCCAAACTACCAATACTTGTTGTATGTTGACCAACAGTAGAACTAAGACCATTTATATCACTAACTAATTTATTATATTTTTCTGTTATATCTAAAACTCGCCAATAAGTTCCATCATATACAAAATGAACTAATGCATTATCTTTCCAATAAAAATCTGCAGCTAAAGTATCACCATTAGCATCTCTAATACCCGCCGCCGTAGTTCCTGTCCCAGTAGAAGAAGGTTTTATTGATAGGGTTAAATTACTAGTAGCAGTATTTTTATTAGTAAATTTTACAAAAATTTCTGCTCCATTAAATAATGACCAACTATCAACTGCAGGATTTATAGTTGCAACTTTTGCTGCAGTTGCTGCACTAGTCGTAGAAGTAGCATATTTAGCTTGTACCTTATTTAAAGCCTCAAATGCATTAGCATTTGCACTAGTTAAAGCTTGATTTACTACTGGAGTACTAAAAACTGGTGATATTCCTGCGCTTAATGAAGTTTGAATACTTATATAATATGTAGCTCCATTTATATATGTTGGCACCACTGTAGTCCATACATTAGGATTAGTAGATGTAGAAGTAATTGCTGTACCATCTGATGGTTTATTAGGTACTGAATCGGTAGTTCGTTTTAAAAAATATACTTCTTTTACTCCAGTAACTGAAACCCCATCAGTACCCAAATATTCACTCCAAGTCCAACCTGAATCATCATAGGCTGGAGGACTTGATTCCATACCACTATATACACCTATATATGGTCTACTTGGGTCTGGAGTCGTTTGATAATTACTACCATCAGCATTAGCAGAATAACGTATATAAGTATAATAAGTATCTCCATTTGAACCATTATTTATATAAGTTTCGTTACCATCAGCATCTACAATTTTTACACCAGTAGCGGTTGCAGTAACTGTAGGGCTTATACCATCTGTTCCATCTTCAACTAATATAATAGGAGTAGACCAATCATTTGTAACAATCGTATCTGTAGATTCTCTACTAATGGCTGCCGCAGTAATAACATAACAAGGATTACCACTACTATTAGAAGGTATCTCTCTTGTCCAATTTCCTAAACTACCACTTAATATTCCTGTAGAAAAAGTATAAGTTAAATTTCCAGCTGGTTTATTAGGAGTTTCATCACTTCTTTGATATAAATAAATAATTGCCTGATTAAAACCATCATCTCCACTTTCGGCCAATAAGGTTGGACCTTGCCATTCTGTGTCTGCAATTATATCAGTATCAGTTGTTGAACTGGCAGTTGCTGCAATAAAATATAATGTATTATTACCACTTAATGTACTAATATCTTGCACCCATCCATTTAATGAACTCCCAGCCTCAACTGCAGTAATAGTATTTGTAGAAAAAGTATACGTTAAATTTCCAGTAGGCATATTGGATGGGGTACTAGTAGCTCTTTTATATAAATAAATTATAGCATTGTTTAATCCAGGTGCCCCATCACTTACGTCTATTAATGTAATATATCCAGAAAGTTGTCCCATTATAATCTCCTTATATTGTTACAGTACAAGTTATTATTGCTTTATTAGTTACATCACTACTAGTTATATCAACATAAGGTACACTTGTTGTTTTAGGCCAACCACTTATACTTGGAGAAATAGACCAAGTAAAACTATCGAAATTATTAGTAATATCTGTTGTCCCTTCTCTTATAGTGCAAGTTAATTTAGTAGAAATATTTCCATTTAAGAAATAATTACCTTGACTTGAAACAATTTCCAACGTTATTGCTGGGGCGCCATCGGCCCCATCAGCTCCATCTGCCCCCGGAGGACCTTGCGGTCCAGGTTGACTTTCAATATCTGCTACATCTTGCCAACTCGTTTGTCCGCCACTATCTGTAGCTTCAAAAACAAGTTGACTAGCTTTAATTTTTAATCGCTTATCTCCATGCTCATCAGTATAAAAAGCAACAAACTGATTAGCATCTCCAATATACATATTATTTGTAAAAATACCTTGCGTTCCCGCCATATTTCTATAAATATCATAACTTGTATCGTTCAAGCTTTGCGGCAGTGTACCTAAAATTCCCTTATAATCATAAGTAACTTTTACAGACCGTTCAGGATGAACCTTCGATTCAAAAAGTGAAATCGCTCTTTCGGGCAATCCAACATAATTATCAGAACTATTAATTCCAATTCCATAATTATGAATTCCATTTTCATATTGAGCTTTATAGTAAATTTTACCATCTACTGGACTTTCATCTTCACTTAAGACATATGAGCCTTCAACTAATTCATACAACCCTAAAGTTTTAGGACTTGACCAGTCTGGCACATTAAATTTCCTATAAGCAGAACTATGATAACCAAAACTAATTAATGAACCACCTTCTAAATCTTCTACACTTTCTTTATTCTCATAAGGCTTTAAAACAAAATTCCTTACTCCACTTAAATTAGAATAAATACGAGTATATCTTTCTTCGCGTTCAGTTCCATTATCATCATAAATATATGATACATCCGCAACTAAGAAAGATTCGCCAGTATCAGAAGTATTAGGAAAGAATACATTTAAATTACCTATATATCTATGAATTATATAAGTACCATTACGACTATCATCGCTCTTGTCCCAATCTTTAACTTCAACTTCATTATAAATCGGTTCTGCATCACCTTCAGTATTTCTTACTTCAACATTCAGTTTTTTAATAATATTTTCATCATCAAATAAAACTTCATATCTTGGCGCTTCTAATTTAATATATATATCTTGTTCATTCTTTAAGTCTACCCAACTCGTTAATTTAGCTTGGGGAATAGTATGATCTTCACCTTCATATCCTTCGCTAAAATGAACAGTAGAATAAATATATCCAGTTTCTTCACTGCCTGGCTCGGGTTCTTCCACCCACCCCCAACCTTCATATTCTTCGGTTGAAGCTGGAGAAAAGTCCGCGGCCGCGCCCTCTAAAATAACGCGTTTACCATCGGCCTTTTTAACTTTATAAACATGAGTTAAACCGCCATCATTAATAATAGAGCCAACCGAAGATTCTGAATTAACATTACTTACTTTAATCCATTCATTTTCTTGGAATAAATTAGGTTTCTCTAAAGTTAAAATTAAATCAGTTCCGCTAATTTCTGCTCGTTTAATTGAACTGCTTGGTCTGAATAAGAATGCGCCACCAACGGCTTCAATTTCACTATATTCAAATACAGCAGTCTTAATTGCGCCACGTACAGATACATTATTAAATATCGCATCACCTGTACCACTAATTGCCCAGCCCGCAGTTGAATTTTTAATATAATCAGAAGATGCGATTAATGAATCGGACCTATCAGAATACCCTTGTAATACAATGTATTTATCACCAGAACCTACTCGTATTTCATTCAAAAAGGTTCCGCTTGTAGCATTAATATTGCCTGAGAATGAACCATTATCTGCATAAATTGTTCCACGTATCTGCGCGCCCGTGGCATACATGTGGCCAGTAGTATCAACACCAAAACTATCTCCAACTGTAATGGCCCAACTATTAGGACTGATAAAACCAGCAATTAATTCATCTGATTCATAACCAGGTGAGATGAATACAGAATTTATTTTTCCAAACTCACCACTCTGTAATGAATTTTGCTGTATATCGAAACCGCCAATTTTACCCGCGGCCGCACGTATAGTACCGGAAATTTGTATATCACCGCGGTCATCAGTTTCAAAAACTTTTTCACCATTCTTATTCTTAATTACGATTCCATATTTACTTGGCGTAATTCCGTCAGAATTAAAATCAGTAGCTCCAATTCTAATACGTTCTTGTCCATTTTCTACAACTTGGAAATCATCAGTAGAACTTATAGAAACATAACCATTTCTATATCTATTCTTAATAAAGAATCCATCCCAAGTTAATCCAAAATTGGCTTTATCTTTTATATCTTCTAAAGAAGACGCGATATAATCTTCTCCATCTTGAATTCCATAGATACCATACTTATCATAACGGACATAAGTATTTAAATCAAAACTTCCATCTTCATTATATCCAAAGGCGCTAATACCATTTGCATCCCAACGGAAGCTTGGATTATCCCCATCTAATACAGTTATATTCTGCGTATTAATTGAACCAGAAGTAAGTTCTTCCGTATTAATTCCCGCCGCGGAAACTAAATTCTTCCAAGAGCGGCCACCATCAGTGGATCTTTCAATTCCTCTACTTTTAATTATAAGCAAATTTTGAGGTTCTGTCAAATTTCGAACTACTAAACCTTCAGGAGTGGTCTTTAAAATACCTCCCGAAGCCAAATCATAATTCTCTCCTGCAATAGCATTTAATGAACCAACTAATAAAGTTGAATCTATATTGCCATTAGCATCAAGAATACTGGCCGCGCGCATATAGGCAGCTTGATTATACTGAACAGATTGTACTGTAGCACTTATACGTTGAAATAAATCTTCAAATTGAGTTTTATAGTTCTGAACAGTAATTACATTAGTTTCTGGTTCATCTAAATGCCACTCAACTTCAGAAACAATAACCATTTCTTTTATTGGAGTAGCTATAGTAGTATCTCCTACTTTAATAGGCTGCCAACCAAAGAAATCTGTGTCTTCGATATAGGTTCTATCACCTACATTAAAGTCATAATTTTGAAGTCCTTCTAATTCACTAACTTCAACTACATTAATCGTATAACTAACTTTAGGCTGCGCGCTAGCATTACTTACTTGAAGGGCATCAAGGAAATATAACTCGGAATCTATATAATCTGTAGATTCCCAAGTACCTTCTTGAATAAATCTACTATATTTAGCATAGAAATCTTTTTCAAGTGCTTTCTTCTGCTCAATTAACTTATCAATTTTTTTATTTAAACCTATTTTTTCTTCATCATCTTCATCACTTTCTATAGGAACTAATCTTAAATTTCTTGTCATTCCTATATCGTTACTTATATCAAAAATTTCAAAAGAAAAATAACTATCTCTAGAAGCATGATGTACTACACCATTAACTACATATTCTATCTCATAGTTCTCAGGAATTTTTGAAATAATGAGATAATTATATAATTGTTTTTCATCAAAGTTTTTTTTATTAATTTGAGAAGTCCAATTTGTAATTAAGTCATCCTCGCCTTTTAAAATACATTCAAACCCTTCTATATAATCAGAAAGAGTAATTTTAGTTGCATCAGGCATTCCTTCAGTTTCTGATTTATAAGTAGCAATAGTAATGTTATAACTAGGTATCCCATTACATTTAATATTTAAGTCATTAAATTCCTTATTTATATTTGTTAATAATCCCGTAGAATTATTAACCTGAACTGCCGCGGCATATATGTCATTTAATTGTTTACGTAAGGCTGTATTTTTTTCAAGTTGCTCAGGATCCGGATTGCTCGCGACAAAATCAGCATAAGATTGTCCTACAACAGTTTCAAAATTACTTAAAGCTTGTGCATATTTTTCAGAAGCTACTTCTGCAGTGTCTGCATATACATTACGATTAGCTCTTGCATGCTCAAGTGCGGCAGAGGCACTTATTAGCTCATTAGTGTAAAACTGTATTTGACCGTTTATTTCTTTTAAACTTGAATTAAATTCATTAATATCTTGATTAAATTTTTCTTTGTTTTCAATTAATCCTTGATTTAAATAATAATTAAAGTTTAATATATATGATTCACCACTTGGATTAGATGTAGCATCAGTAATACTTAATATGCCATTCGAAGTATATTCACTTGCAGATTGTCCAACAATTAATTTAGTTACAAATTCCTCGCTATCAATAGAGCGATTTATTGAAGTTAAATTAATACCATATTTAAAACCTGCAAAATTATCTTTACCAACGTATTCTTTAAAATAAATACGTTTATTAGGTCTATAATTATTATCTAATACAATTTTACCCGTGGCATCATGCTCTACATCAATTTTTAACCAGCATTCAAAAGTTTCACACAAAGTTTGTAATATATTAAAACAATTTGACCTGGACTCTTCAATTGACAAGATTTTTTCACACTTTTCATTTTTTAAAGGAAGAATCCTTGTACTATCTAAATTTAAACCATCAGCAAGAGACTCAACTGAATTATATAAGTTAATTGTATTAGCTTTAGTACCATCTTCAGGCTTTAAATAAAATTTATCAATCTCTATATTTTTTGTTTCTGGCGCAGAGCCAATAAAAATTGGATTATTATCTGCATCTTCATAATATTTAGTAATTTGTATATCTTCTAAATACACATATTCATCAGAAGTATTATCGCGATAAATAAATAAGCCAATTTTATTAGTTGGGTCACTTAACCTAGACTGTGAAATTGACTGTTTAGCCGTACCAACAGTGTAAATATAATTAGTAAATTGATAACTTTCTTCTGTGGTGTTAAAAGTAGAAGTAAATTGATTTAATTGCGGATTCCATACATATTGTGTTGTAGTATTATTTTGATTTACTTCATAAATATATTTCGTAGACGGTGCTTGTATAACTCCATTCAAAATATAATTATTATTATTATCAATTTTTCCACCCTTAATTACTATATCGCCGTTTTGAAAAATACCATCAAAATCTAAATAAATATTATCTTCATCTATTTTTTTAACTAATGCTGTACTACCATCACTAAATCTTTTTTCTACATTTTCATAGCCCGCAATAACTGCACGAAGGGCCGCACTATCTTGCCGATGTAATTTTCCATGTCTTTCAGAGGCATAATTATAACGAAGTCTTAAAATAAACTTCTCACCTTTACTCATACCTCCAACTAAGGCGGCATTATCAGTAACTCCGCTATTAAAGAAGCTATATTGATATTTAGAATCAGATTCTTCTAAATTTTGAGGAAATTCTAATTCCAAAAAACCTTTAATTTGTTTTAACTCGCTTATTTTAGCTAAGGATTGCGCGCCCGTAAGTTGAGGTTCAGTAGTTAAAGCTAATGTTAAAAATCTATCTTCTTGGTTAGTATCTACTGCATTACTCCAACCAGTAACATTTGTACCATTATAAGTTGTATAATTAGAATTATTAGTTATATAATTAGTTAAAATAGAAGAAGTTCCATATTGAGTTTCTTTATAATGATATATTTCTTGTTTATGACCATCGCTATATTCAGCTTCATAAATATCAACAGTTTTACCCATTATAGGGTCATATTTATTTAATATATTATATACTAAACGATAGCCCTGCGATTCTGTATTTATAGGTCCAACTTTTATGGCGGCCGTGCCATAGTTTATTATCATAGAATTATTAAGCTCAGTATAAGTAATCTCCCCTAATATTCTATAATTAGTTCCTATAATACTATTATTACTATCATATGACCAACTTTCTCGATCAGCCGCGCGCAAAAATTGAATATCTATCGTTTGTTTATTAGCTATATGACTATAAAATATATAAATATGTTCTTTTTCAGAATCTTCAACCGCGTTATTACCAATAGTTACTATTTCATTAGTATCAGTATTTAAGGCTTCAAAAGTACCTGTTATAATACAATCATAAATTGGTTCACTAATCTTTTGCTGTAGAATATCTGACTTTTCCTTGTCTACAATCCAATCAGTATTTTCTAAAGTTTTTTCTGCAAGTTCTACAACTGTACCTTGATTATTACCTAAATCAGTATTAAAAGTAACTCCATATCCATTTCTTGCTAACTCTTGTACAAAAGCATCCGTACAAGTGTAAGAAAAAGTATATTCTTCCGATTCCTCTTCTTTTGTTTTAATTACAAAGTCATGCCATTCGTTTTTATAAAAAAGTTTAACCTTGCGTTCATTTACTAAGAAGCGTTCAAACGGATTAACGACAAAATCCCCAACTATTTCATCATAGTATTTATACTTTAATGAAAAAGTTAGGGTCTTTTCGCCATTTGTATTTATTTTAAATACAGGTGAATATACTCTATTTTTTGAAGTCATAGTATCTGAACCAATAACGGCTAGTTTAACTTCATCATAGTAGTTTCCATTTTCAGTTTCTATAAGTCTGTCTTCCCAAACAGAAATTTGATATGGTTTTATGAGTTGTTCACCCATCTCCTTTTCCTCCTAGTAATATAAATAATTATAATGAATTTTTGCTTCCAATGCGGTCGCGCAACTTAAATTAATTTTTTGTGGGTCGCCTAACCCAGTATGGTACATAGACCAATCACGCGCCTTTATTTTCATAAAATCGCCAGCAAGAATATATTCATTATATAAATTACCCGTTGTCTTCCAAGCGGAAGTCGCCTTATCATATAATACACCTTCAATTAAATGATTATGTGTATTAATAATTACTCCATTTTCCATATTTAAAGTAGTCTTTGAAGTAAAAGGTTTTATAACTAACATATTACTCAAACCTACTAAAATATTATCTTGTCCATCTATAGAATCTAAAGTTCCTGCATTATTTAAACCATTATTAGTATATGGTAAAAATAAATAAAAAGATGTATCTATATCTCCCGCATTATATAAGGGTATATAAGCATTAAAACCTGGAATTGCATCATTAGTTGATTGAACTATATCTATATGATAAAATTTATATTGATAAAATGGTAGAATTCCACTCGCAGCCGCCCATTCTTGTACATTATCATAAGTAGTAAAACTGTTACCATAATTTACAATAGCCCTTCTTAAATCTGGAGAATCTCCTTCATCTATTTCAATTGATTGCGGGTCATCTGTTGGGCGCGGCTGGTTCTTATAATGCTCTCCTTCATTAATAAAATCGAAATCGCCATATAAATCTAAAACTTTAAATTGATCTATTGCATATGGATAAGTACAAATAAACTCAATTGTTCCTTCGCCTTTATAAATACGTTCAGTTTCTCCTGTATAAACATAAGGAGTAACCTTTTCTCTTTCTATACCTTCTTCAGTTCGCTTTATCACTCGAAGCCCATCACGTTCTGTACTTACTCCTTCTCCTGTTTCAGGGTCAATATAATAAGTTGTCTTTTTTGGCTCATCAAAACAAATATAATTTAACTGCGGCGGCGCAGAAATTTTCGCCATATAAACTTTATAAGGCCGCTCATCAAATACTAACTGACAAGGCTTTTTAATTGAAAGTAGCTTACCTAATTGTCTAAATTGTACCTCATTAATTGAATCAAAAGCAATTGAAACAGTTATCGGTTTATTTCTATAAGTAGTACCAAAAAAATAACTGCCTTCAATACCTGGGACATCAATAATTTTATCTTCAAATTCTGGTGTTAAAAATTCGTTGTATCTATCACCATTACTCACATTTGTAACTTGCAAAAAGGAGCAATGGATACCATCAAAACTAAATCCTAAAAAATCTCCTTTCATCCTTTTACTCCTCTTTATGGTAATACTACTTCTACAGGACTCTTAATCAATAAAGCACATACTTGAACTTTATTATTGGTCACTTTAGTATTGCCACAATTATATACTTTAGCATGAAGCACATCATATCTATTACTAACAGAACTTTGACTCCAATAAAAGCCATATATATTAACATTCCAAGGCGCAGTTCCTGAAGCATTTTCATCATGAAAATTCTCCCACGAAAGAATTCCCGCTACTCTATATCCTTCTTCAGCAAAGTCTCCAATTAATAAATCATAATTATATTTTCCTGCATCCAAGTTATAACTCTTCGATGTTAACCATTTCCATTTAATGTTATTAGAACCAAAAATATTCGCTGCTTTTTGGCTTAATTTAGCTTGAATTCTACTATCAATATAATCATCTAATGTGCCTTCGTTAACTTTAATATTTTCGGGATTTAAATTTTGTATTAAAAGATTCTCTGCACTTAAAGAATCTGTAGTTAATGTGTTAAAAATACCATTATCAGCATCAATTGTATCTTTTACATATAAACAATTTTCTACGTAAGTATCGGTATTAGTAGTACTATCTCCAAGTATAATGCTATAAGCATCTTCAGGAATTAATAATATATCTGCCTGACTTGTAACTTCAACACAATTAGTTTCATTATCTAAATCAATTACAGAAATATAATCATTATTATCATTTTTAATTTTTAACTTCTTAGATTCACCCGTAAAGTTTAAATCTCCGCCTAATGTATTAGTAATAAACTGACTATTACTATTATCATAATTAGATAAATCCCTATTTACTGGTAAGTCTGGATATAAAGGTATCTGAACTATATTTCTAGTTTCTTGACCTTCATAATCTGTAAATTTAAAGGTTCCTATTTGCATACCTTCATTTACAGTACTTTCATAAACACAACTGCCACTTCCGGCAATCAGCTGTTTAAGCTTACCTAAACTTACAGCCGAAGAATTAGAGTTTCCATCAATTTGTACTAATCCATAAGAATTTTCAGTTGCTTTAGCCTTAGAAGTAATTTCCCAAAAATACTCCCTATCTGATATATCAGTTAAAAAACTATTACTTGTATATGAAAAGTTAACTACTTCTCCATCTGCCCAAGCACCAGATTCGGCATGAAAACTACCATTATAAATTTCATGACCATAGTCACCGCTAACTGCGCGTTCTTGATTAATATCATTAATATATAATACTAATGTTGGAGCTGTAGCAGTATTTCCTTGTGCGAAATATACACTTAATATATCGCCTGGTTTTAATGATTCAAAATCTGAGTCTACTAGTATAACTTTTTTTTCTGCTATACTTCCTTCAGTAATTGACTTTCCATAATAAATTGTACTCGCCATCTCATTCTCCTTTTATCTCAAAAATCTATATAAACTAAAATCCACTTAATTGCTATAATTAAGTGGATTTTAAACTTAATGTGTATACTTATTCAGTTCCTTACTCCCTATTCGAACCCTCAATTAATTGTTTAAATAATTGATGTAATCCAACAGAACCTAAACCACTAACCATGCCGGCAGCGATTACTTCTACACTAATCTCATTATTCACAATGCAACCTAAAATTGCACCAAGAATAAATAAAATAAGCGGAATAAACTTGTCATCAGTAGGAAAAAATTTCTTATAAACATATCCTACGCAAAGACAAATTACAATAATTACTGGGATATACATTTCGGTTATAAAGGATAAATCCATTTTAACTTACCTCCATTTAGATAACTTCTTGTAAGCCAAGAAAGTCATGATTAATTAAATGATTGTCATATTCATTTTTAATGTTGCTGATTGCTCGATGAGCCTTATTATTTCTATAATCGGGATGGTCAAGACAATACTGTTCGTAGCGGTCAATGTCTTCAAGAATCTCATCATAGTGTTCTTTAGTATGTTTACCTCGGAGCAGTAACTCATCATTAAAACGTAAAATCCTTTGACGGGCGCTTCTCACTCTTTCTTCTTCCTCTAACTTCAGATGTACATCAAAATCTGAAGACAATTGATTAACATCCGATGTTAATTTATCTACTTTAGTGATTACATCCCCATTTAAGGCGCGACCCACTACATGTGCCAATGCAGTCCAGATGTTAATTTCTAATTTGGGGATTCGAATTAAACCCGCAAGGATTATGAGCAATCCAGTGCCACCCATTTGAAGTAATGGCATAAAATCTTGCACGCTCATAATTCCTCCTTTCTTTTAACTCATGAGAGAGAATATCATTTCCTCATCTTATAAGTTAGAATTTATAAGCAGGGATATAGGTTTTTGAGTTAAGTTGGGCGTTTACGAATGCGCGGCCGGACCTGAACGTCGAGGAGATGGCAGCCGGCGCGCCGTAAACATACGACTTATAAATAAAAGCACCCGTTTTCACGAGTGCTTTTAAAATTAGTTCATCTTATTAATCATTTCTAAAATTGACTTCCTTGTCTGCTCATCGGGCGCGGTTTCCATGAGTTTTCTCAGCTCACGCTTCATCTCCTCAGGGTCTTGACCGTGTCTGCTATATCCATCATTAGTATACATAGGATACATCATAGGATATCTGTATGAATTTCCCATTTC
>Ga0256405_10006837_pt1 | contig 17790 bp, 11 predicted proteins | sample RumenRJG_02DNA_FD_189096 | JGI IMG/M metagenome (GOLD analysis project Ga0256405, IMG submission 189096) | Bovine rumen microbial communities from Lethbridge, Alberta, Canada - RJG_02 | ecosystem: Host-associated > Mammals > Digestive system > Stomach > Rumen | place: Canada: Alberta...
TCCAATTCAACAGTAATGACAGCCACATCACCATAAGTGATTGGAGTTTTAACTGTCACACTGATATCAGTAGGAATTCTGTTAACATTGAATTTCTGAGGATCAGATACGTTACCGTTATACTTGTCATTGCCCATGAATGTGGCGACAACAGTAATTGTATCATTATTAACAGGAGTGTACTCGATAGTAGCAACATTAGAATCTGCAATATGTACAGTGTAGTTAGCGCCGTTGATTGTAAATACCACATCACCGGTAACTGACTCATTCAAGTTAGCAGTGATAGTTACCGGACTGCCAACATAAATAGTCGCAGGAACTGTGGTTGCATTGACACTAATTGTCATGTTCTTTTTAACAACTTGGAATGTTGCATTTGCGGTAGATCCATAATAATATTCGTCTTCATCCAAGACAGCAACTATTTCATAGGTGCCCATAGGCAATCCATTTTCGATTGTTACTTTATTATTAGTAATATTATACTTTTCACCGTTTATGGTAACACTAATATTACCAGTGGAATTAACAGGAGTTAGGGTAATTACAATCTCTTCACCGACATAATAAACATCCTCTACAGTGATATTGATAGCGGATGTTCCTTTAGCTGTGACATTCACCCAACCACTAGCAGTACCTTCAACATACTTATCATTCTCAACATAGGTTACAGATACGGTGTAATTGCCAACACTTAATCCATTAACGGTTAAAGTAGCATTGCCTCCAGTCATTTTGACTGCATAATCGACACCAGCAACAGTAACCATTAAAGTACCGTTGCGGTCACTAGGACCTGAAATATTGATTACAGCATCATTACCGACAATAATAGTGATATTGGTAACATTTACAATAGGAGTGCGTTTAGATACAGTGAAGTTAGCGGTAGTGAAGTTGGATACATACTTATCGGTTCCTGAGTAAGTTATAGCTACAGTCTTATTGCCGTAGGTTACATTAGGAACAACGAATCTTGCAACGCCGTCAGTGACGCTTTCAGGACCATAAACTTTACCGTTGATTTCGATAGTTACATTACCTGTATTATCATCAGGCACGGTAACATTGATATATGCAGTATCATCAACGTAAAGGATGTTTTCAACATCAACCTTAATCGGACTGCCAACTTTAGATACAGTGAATCTGGTAGATGCTGTTTTATTTACATATTTATCATTACCGAAGTAAGCAGTAACAATGTAAACACCTTCTTTAAGTGTTGAAACGTTATTCAATACAGCTTTTCCTTGACTGATAGCAACAGTGTAATTTGTTCCGTTCAATTCAATGATTACGTTACCGGTTGCATCAACAGGAACATTGACAGTAATGTTGGTGTTGTTTCCAACATAAATATCGGATGCAGTAATATTAATTACATGATCAGAAGTCAGGTTAGTAGTGAATGTGTATTCAGTAGAGTTAACTGTGAAGTTTCTGTCACCAGGATAGGATGCAACAATTGTGTAAGTGCCGTTTTCAAGAACATCAGTAGTGAATAGGGCCACGCCATCCTCATCAACAGCCATTGAATATTGTTTGCCTCCAACTTCAATAGTCACATTCTCGGTTACTCTAGGATCCGCTCTGACAATAATGGTTGCGTTTTCACCGGATGTGGACTCAACATGAATAATTTCAACATTAGGTGAGATTTGTCTTACTTCAAATGTTTTATTAGTTTCATTTACATTATATTTGCCATCACCGCTGTAATTAGCATAAACTGTGTAGTTACCAGCAGCGAGGTCTTCTACAATCCAATTGACTTTACCGTCAACAATAGGTAAAGTAATATTTCTAGTTTCATTAATTCTAATAGTTATATAACCAGTAGCATTATTATTAACAGTTACAGTAATATTTGCTTTATTTCCATAATCAATAGATTCGACATCAATAGATATTGTAGTATTTATGGAATCTACTCTGAAAGTTGTGTCATTTTCAGCAACTGTGTAATTGTCAAGTGTACCTCCATAGTATTTGATGTGTACACTGTAGTTTCCAACAGCCAAATCATTTACAGTGATTTCGGCTACACCATTTGTGAACTTATCTACATATATTGGACTTTTAGTGAAGTTTCCGCTTAAGATTACGAAACCAGTTGCATTGGCAGGAATGTTGATTGTGATTTTTCCGTCCTGGTCAACAGTAATGTTTAAGGCAGTTACATTTACTTCAGGAACTCTTTGGGTAACATCAAATTCAGCCTTTGATCTGTTGCCGGTAATGTTTCTATCTCCATCATAGAATACCCAAGCGATTTTGTGTCCGACAGTCAAGCTGGAAATGTTGAATCTTGCAACACCGTCTTTGATTTCTGCAGTGTAGTCAACACCATCAATGTTCATAGTTACGTTACCGGTCGCATTAGTGATAATGTTGCCGGCTGCATCTTTAATTGTAACATTTACATATTCTGTATCCCATACTGGGATGTTATGCACATCAACATCTAAGACTGTGCCGATTTGCACTACGTTAAAGTAATCGGTTACTACAGCGTCAGTGTAGTTTGCATTTCCACTATAGGTAGCAATGACTACATAATTTCCAACAGCCAAACCTCCGACAGTCCAATTGACCTTACCGTCAACAATCGGCAAGGTAATATTCTTATCAGTTCCATTAATCTTAATTGTTATATTTCCTGTTACTCCATCAGGAACTGTCACAGTAATATTTGCTTCTTCGCCATAGTATATGTCTTCAGCAGTAATATTGAGCATTGGTGTTGCTTTAAATACTGTGAAATTGGCGCTGTTTGTATTTACTGCGTAGTTTTCATCACCGTTATATGTAACCTCAACTGTGTAGTTGCCGGCAGGCAATACGACACCAGGCAAGATTGCTTTGCCGTCGGTGAGGTTTTGTGTGTCAAATACATAATAGGTATCATTAATTTTGACAGTTACATTTCCTGTAGCGTCTTCAGGAAGTGTTACGATAATTAAGGTTTCATTTCCATAAGTTACATTGTCAACATCAATAATAATTTCAGGTGCCATTGGGACTACATAGAATACTGTGTAATTAGTAGCATTATTATATTTATTATCTCCCTCATAGTATAGGGTTACATTATATTCTCCGACAGGTAATTTTGGAAGTTCAATGGATACAGTACCGTTCTTAACTCTGCCGAAGTATTCTTTTCCATCAACAATCACTGAAACGACACCTGTAGTGTCATTTGAAAGGGTAATGTTGATTATTTCATTTTGAATGACAGTAATGTTTGTGACATTTGCTGAAATTGGAGTGTCATATTTATGTACTCTGAAATCAGCTTCACCTTTGGCAGGTCCTAAAAGTTTACTACCTTCATAGAATACGATTACCTTCTTAATTCCTGCAGTCAGATTAGTTGCGTTGAATTTAGCTGTTGCATTGGTATCTCCCATAGTTAATGTTAAATTATAACCTATATTATCAAGGTATAGGGTTACATTACCAGGTACATCATATCCTTCAGGAGGAACGATTGTGACATTGATATAGACTGTATCATTCACCATAATGTCATATGCATTTACCTCAATGAAAACCGCAGCAAATTCTTTTTCATGCAAAGTATAATTGGCTTCATAGGATGAATCGTTATAGTTATTGTCATCATGATAAATTGTCATTATAGTGTAATTTCTAGGAAGCAAATCACGAATCACTATAGAACCGAAACCATTAACAACTTTAACATCTACAAATCTAACAACAATATTTGGATCGTCAACACTATAAAACTCAACTTTTGCTGTTCCGTTAGCATCCTCATATGCTTTGCCATCCCAATCATCGAAAATGGTGAAATTCATGTAAAGGTTATATCCCATATCATCCATACTGACTGTTAAATTGGATTGTGCTTTAGTTATATTGAATGAAACTGTTGTGTTAACTTCATTGTATTTTGCGTCACCCCAGTATTTTAAGAATACTGTGTGATTGCCAACTTCAAAGAATTTATCTGCAGTGAAATTAGTGAGAATGTTTTCCAAAGATCCTTTACCGTTTTCAATAGTCATGTTTCCTTTAAATATATCATCAATATAAACAGAAATGATACCTCTTGCACTTTGTAGAATGTTTCCGCTCTTACCAGTGATGTTTGCAGTGACTGTTGTGTTTCTATGGAATATGGTGTCCAATGCAGAAGCGTCAATGAAAACATCTTTATCTCTTGAGGTATCTGCTGCCCTGGTATAGTAATCTTCATTTAGAAGTCTTGCATTCACATAAATATCATCTAATTGATATGGTTCAGTTAGGACATCTGCAACTTCCAAGTGGATTTCACCATTTTCATCTGTTGCATAAACACCTTCATATAATTTATTATTGTCCCCATCAAATATTTCAACGAGTACAGGTATACCTGCTTCACGAGCGAAACCGTCTTTTATAGAAGATATAGTGCCGGTTTGAACAGCTGTCTGACCAGTTGTTATGTTATTATCAGTCCAATATGTAACATTATTACAAGATATAGTAAATCCTTTATTTCCATGTTTAATATACATTGAATTTAAGTGAGTATCTGCTCCTTCCAATACTATGTCGACGCTACCTGAATTTTGATTAAAATCTAAGTCGAATTTGGTGGTATCTGCCCTATTATCAAGAAGTACAGCATCATTTAATGTGAAAAATACTGATGCAGAAATTGCAGATCCCCTATTTGCTTTATTTCCTGTGAAATTAACACCAGTTACTACTAAATCAGATACACTATTATAGACACATAAACCCCCACCTTTATTAGCGGTATTGTTTATAAATGTAATATTATTAAATACAGCATGAGGACATTCTTTAATCTGAATCGCACCTCCACCATTAATGTTATATTTACCATTAGCTTGAGCAACGTTATTTATGAATACTGAATCTTCAAGTGTAATCATACGGGCACTACTGGAGGCAAGTCCTTGTATATACAATGCACCAGCTTCCTTAGATGAAGAACAATTCTCAAATAGACAATTACGTATAGTATAATTAGCATTTGGTCTTAAATACATGGCTCCTCCTTGAGCCCAAACATCTGAAGCTGATGTACCTGGTGTATCACCGTCAGTGGTGACGAAATTGCCTACAAAAATACAATTATCAACCAATGCATGATAACTTTTATCCCATAAAACAGCTCCACCATCCACTTTTTTACTAATAGTGGATTGAACGGAATTGTTATAGAACTTGGAATCTTTAATAGTGCCGTAGTATCCGCCTTCAGACCAATAAATAGCACCTCCACCTCTTGTAATGGTTCCAGTAGTATTACCATGTGCAATGTTATTTGTGAATGTACAACCATTAACAGTATTATATCTAGAATTGGCTCCACCATACCAATATATAGCTCCTCCACTCAACTCTGCCAAGTTATCATTAAAGTTAGAATTTAATACAAGAGAGTTTGAACCTGTAGAGTACATTGCACCACCATTTTCATTAGCATGAGAAGCGGTGAATGTAGAGTCACTTACTGTAGCACTATTACCTTCAAGATATACTGCTCCACCGGTCTTTGCACTTGAAGATTCAAATTCAGAACCGCTAACATTAGCATAGTTACCTTGAACGAAAATAGCTCCACCCTCACCAACATTGCTTGACACAGTGGAATGATTGAAAATAGAACCTTCAATTGTAGCATAGTTCTCTTTAATATAAACTGCTCCACCACGAGGGTTTTGAGTATAATATTTTTCACCAGAAACAGAAGAATCTGTGAAGTTGGAATTTCTTACAATAGCATTCAAACCATCAATATAAATAGCTCCACCACGGAATTCAGCAGAAGAATTGACAAAGTTAGATTCTTCAACAACAGTCTGTTGACCATGGATATAAATAGCACCACCTTGAGCTCCTGGACTGTTAGCAGTACAAGTATCGAATTCGGAACCCTTGATTACGGTATAGATACCGTCCACGTATATTGCACCTCCAGATCTTGCAGTAGAATTGGAAAAACAAGAGTTTGAAATTTCAGTATTATTACCAATTATATATATTGTTCCACCATCTGAACCTAGAGAACTACTGTCATTAAAGTCACAACCATCAATTTTTACATTGTTACCGGTAATAAATAATGTACCACCAAAGTTGTTATTATTTCCATTGTTATGAGTGGAAGAACCTGTGAAGTTGGAATTTAATAATTTTAGAGCATCACCGGTAATTGAAACTGTACCCCCTTTGGAAGTATGGGCTTCGCCTTCAAATTGATCCCAACTACTTAAACCAGTGTTGTTTTCAAAGTTACATTCTTCAATATGACCGTTATCTCCTTCCCAGTTGATTGCTCCACCATCATCCCCCGCGACATTGTTTGTGAACTCTGATTTGTAAATTTGACAGTTTTCACCTGCAATGAATAATGCTCCACCGTCCATAGGTGCGTAATTTCCAGTGGCTGTGACATTATAAGCATAACCATCATTACCTTCCCAGTAGATTGCTCCAGCTCTTTGCGCTTGGGAATCTTCAATAGTAACATTTATTAGGCGAGTGTTATTTCCAATAATAACCGCTCCACCACCTCGGGTAATATTTTGCGCAGTACCGTCCATACTTGCAGAACATTTGGTGAATACTGCATTAGTTACATTTACATAATTACCTGTAAGGAACAGTCCTCCTGCTTCCTCTTCGGCAAAACTATTTGATACAACAAGAGTATCTACAGTCATGTGGGAACCTGTTATAATTATGGTTCCTCCTTTGGAGTGAGAATTACCCTCACTAATACCTTTATTATTATTAGCAGTTACATTGAATATTACACCATGGTCTCCAGTCCAGTATACAGCACCACCGTCATCTCCAGCAATGTTATTATTAAATGTGGAATTCTGCAATTCAGTGAAGTTACCCTCTACATATAATGCACCACCATCGCCTGAACCCCTGTTGTTTTCGAATGTGGAATTGATAACATGCCCATCATGACCGAACCAGTATACAGCACCACCAGCTTTCTCAGCAGTGTTACCGATGAAATAAGAGTTAGAAAGTGTTGAATCGTGAGCGCCTTCATACCAATCTAGAGCACCACCATTATTACCGGCATAATTTTCAACAAATCTGCTGCCGTCAACAGTAATATTACTACAGTCACCCTCTTCTTTACTACCTTGCATGTATATAGCACCACCATTACGGGTAGCATTATTCAATCTAAAGGTACTGTTTAAAACTGTACCATTAGCACCAGTCCACATAATAGCACCACCATGACCACCAGGAGTTATCCTACCATAAGAGTCAGTAGCATTAACATTACCTAAAGCACGGTTATTCTCAAATGTGGAATTTGCAATAGTACCATCATGACCGAACCAGTATACAGCACCACCTGACCTCTCAGCAGTATTGTTAATAAATACAGAATTATAGAGATCCGCATCATGAGCACCTTCATACCAATCTAATGCACCACCATTAACACCAGCGTAATTACCAATAAATATACTACCATCAACAGTAATATTACTACAATCTTCATTAGAACCAGCTTGCATGAATATAGCACCACCATTACGTGAAGCATTATTCAATCTAAAGGTACTGTTCATAATATCACCTTCAGCACCTTTCCATACAATAGCACCACCATTACCACCAAGGATAATAGAACCATCTGGTCCAGTTCCGTTAACAGTACCTAATGCCTTATTGCCGGTAAAGTTGGAATGTAGTATTGTACCATTATTACCATTCCAATATATAGCACCACCGGTACTACTTGCAGTATTGTTGGTGAAATCACAATAAGTTACAATACCATCATGAGCACCTTCTTGCCAATCAACAGCACCACCATTCAAACCAGCATTATTGTTAATGAATATGGAATGACTTAATGTAGTATTAGTACAGTTTTCTGTAGAGTTACCATGTAGGAATATAGCCCCACCACGGTTTTGAGCAACGTTATTAGTAAATATACAATTGTCGATAGTACCATTACTACCTACCCATAGTACAGCACCACCGTCTCCACCACCAACAATACCACCGATTTCACCAGTCACTTCACCGGTAGCAATATTGTTAGTGAAATTAGAATCTCTTATAGTACCATAGTGACCACTCCAGTGTACAGCACCACCTGAACGTTTAGCGGTATTGTCTGTGAAAGTGGAACCGATAATCTGACCTTTTGATGAACCGGCATACCAATCTATAGCACCACCATTTCCTCCAGCGCCATTGCCTTCAAAGTTACAGTTGGTAATTGTATCTCCTTCACCGGATCCTAGGTATACCGCACCACCATGGCCACTAGCAGTGTTGTTTATGAAATTACAATCGGAAATTATTAATGTACCATCGGAATTTATAGACCCTCCGTTTCCATCAGCATTGGCATTAATAAATGTAATTCCTGTCAGTATTATACTGTGACCGCTGTGAATATTGAATATTCTTGCCTGCTGGCTACCATCGATAACTATGTTTCCGATACCAGTTATACTGTTAACTGTATCTGGAACAGAAATACCGTTGACTAAACCAGTATCTATAGTATTATTAAAAGTATAATTTTTAGTTAATACTATGTCGCCTCCAAGACTCAAATCATTCTGCAAGTCTGAAAACGTTCCTGCATCACTTCCATCCTGCAGCTGATTATCTGTGTTAGGAAGTGAATATGCAGAGACATTACTTTCTGTTGTTAAAACAACTTGATCTGTTGAATTTCCATCACTTGCTGCCGCAACGGCCTGCAGTGAGAAAAGACAACATATTATTAAACATATAATTAATATCTCTTTTCTTAACATAATACACCCCCTCCCATATTCTTTACATGATTTTTCATCATATAGGGAGAGTCTATCGTGATATATATATATTGATATTTACTAATATATAAACTTTAACAAATGGATTTTTAAAAAAATTTAGAATTTTTACATTATAAGATAATAAATACTGGAATATTAATATAAATATAACTATAAAATTAAAAATTGATTAATTAGTATATTCAATGAATGAACAAAAAAAATTATAATAATAGAAAAATAATTCGAAAATTAAAAAAAAGAAGTGAATAAAGCAATCTATTTGATTACTTTACTTTTGATGATTTCCACTCTTTTGAGAGGGTAAATCTTTTTAGCGTTGTGGTAAATTTCAGATGCTAATTTACCGTTTACGCAAACGGTTACTAAATCATCGAATGATCTTTCAGCTGCTGCATTGATGAGCAATTCTTCAATGGTTTTTCTCATGTATCTTTGTTGGGAAGATTTTGCTCTTCTGGTGGTTACAGCTAAAACTTGTAATTTTAATTTGCGGTCATCTTTGGTTTTTACTATTGCGGAAGCATCGATTCTGGAAGTTCCTCTTCTAATCATGCTTCTTACATAATCGGTAGTGGTCTTGTGACCTGTGAATTTGGTGTTTGCAACGGTTCCTGCAACGTTGTCAATTTCAAACCTGAGTTTGATGTATTGTTTTGAGAAGTCACCGGTTAATTCCCTCATGGTTACTTCTACTCCTCTACCGATGAGAAGATCTGCATCTTTTGCTGGGGTTTCCCCAATTTCTTTGTCTTCAAAGTTCACTGGTGTTTTGATAGTATACCAGGATTTTTCTTTCCATGTATCACGTACTCTACGTCTTGCTTTTGCTTTTGCCATTATATCAACCTTATAAATTTTAATATATTATATATAGTAATTTAGCGTTTTCGCCATTAAATTTTAAAAATGTCTTAAAATATGTGCTTTATCAAACAGCACACTAAATAAACTGTAAAAATGATTTTAAATAAGTATAGATTTACAATCGTTTATTTAAAAATTGTGAGTTATTCTCACGTTATTTTAAGAAAATATTTGTAATTAAGTTTTAATTTTAAAAACCCGCCCATAAAGGTTATTATTAGTTATTTTATTCATGATATATAAAGATTGTTGATATTGTAGAAAATTGTTGAAATTTTTTGATTAAAAAAAATAATAAAATTTTTTTCAATATCCAATAGAAAAAGAAAAATGGGATTTATGATGGCGAAATCCAATATCAGGCCATATAAATTGCCCTTTGATATAAGTTACAATATAATGAAAAATCATCTACATTATATTTTTGCTCATGAATTCCACATGATCAACGTATCTTTTGAGAACCTCATCGACAGGTCCCTCATCCATTACAAGTTTGATGTTTGCATCTTCGGCCTTGATTTTTGATTTGAATCCGTATTGAACTGCAATCAATACATCACAATCACCGCAGGTTTTAATTACTTTTCCACCCTGATGTTTTGCATCTTCTGCAATTTCAACTTTCCTTTCCTCTACAAATGTCAATTCACCGTCATAATCATAGACAAAAACATTCCTTCCCTTTCCAAGATGCAAGTCCACATTTTTTCCATCGGAAGACACTACAGCCAAACGCATTAAAATTCCTCCATTTTAATTATACTTCAGCACCGTCCAATGCATGGTTGCATGCACAGTCTGCGCCGTCATCAACATTTTTTATGAAATTATATATAAGCTCAAGCAGGTCGGCTTCCCTTTCGCTGACCATTTCAAAGACCTCATCGATTGTAAGCTCACCATCTGAAATTCCGGAGGCGTAGTTGGATACGATGCATATTGAATTGTAGCATATTTCCCTTTCACGTGCCAGAGTGACCTCAGGAACTCCGGTCATCCCAACAAGGTCTCCGCCAAGCATCTTGAACATCTTTATCTCAGCGGGAGTCTCGAATCTTGGCCCTTCAGTGCAGACATAGGTTCCCCCTAGAATCACATCCCCTGACTTGTCCAAAACATCACGAAGAGACGGGCAGTATGCCTCGCTAACATCCACATGTACAACCTTATCCTCATAGAAGGTCTTTACCCTATCCTGTGAGAAATCTAAAAAATCATCGGGAATGACAAATGAACCTGGAGGCATTTCCGTATTCATTGAGCCGACGGAGTTGGTTGCGATTATTTTTGTGACACCAACGTTTTTTAAAGCATCAATATTGGCTCGATAGTTAATTTTATGTGGTGGAATGGAATGTCCTGAAGCATGGCGAGGAATGAACGCCACTTCCTTTCCACAGATGTCTAGAATTGACACTTCAACTTCACCATATTCTGTTTTGACCAGTTTATCTGTGGAGGAATCAGCCTTTTGGGTGATTTCATATACTCCGCTGCCGCCGATTATACCAATCATGCAATCATCCTTTACAAACTGATAGAGGTCTGACTTTTGCAACAAGTTTTGCAATGCCTGTGCTGTCGGATACGCGAACAACACTGTCCACATCCTTATAGGCACCGGGTGCTTCCTCTTCAATCACATGTTTGCTTGTGGCCTTGATTCTGATACCGTTTGATTCCATGTCGCTGGTGATTTCATCAGCATCAAAGTCCTTTTTGGCCTTTGACCTTGACAGGATTCTTCCGGCACCGTGTGCGGTTGAACCGAAAGTCTCTTCCATTGCCTTTTGTGTACCGTGCAATACATATGAGGCGGTTCCCATAGTACCAGGGATTAAAACAGGCTGTCCGATATGCCTGTATTTTTCAGGAACCTCCTCACATCCAGGACCGAATGCCCTTGTTGCACCTTTACGGTGAACGAGAACCTCTTCCTCACGGTTGTAGACCTTATGGGTTTCCATTTTGGCAATATTGTGAGCCACATCATAGACAATGTCCATTTCCATGTCTTTTGCGGATTTTCCTAAAACATCCTCAAAGGTTTCCCTTATCCAATGTGTCATCATTTGCCTGTTTGCCCATGCGTAATTGGCTGCAGCAGCCATTGCCTGAATATAATCCTGAGCTTCTTTTGAATCCAAAGGAGCGCATGCCAATTGTCTGTCATCAATGTTGATTTTGTATTTCTTATATGCCTTGTCCATGATTCTCAAGTAATCGGAACAGATTTGGTGTCCGCATCCACGAGATCCTGAATGAATCATGATGACAATCATACCCTTTTCAAGTCCGAAGGCTTCTGCTGCTTCCTCATTATATATTTCATCAACAACTTGAACTTCAAGGAAGTGATTTCCGGAACCTAATGAGCCCAGTTGAGGGATTCCTCTTTTTTTAGCCTTATCTGAAACGATGCTTGAATCTGCATCGATCATTCTTCCGTTTTCCTCTAAAACTTCAAGGTCCTCTTCCCAGCCATATCCGTTTTTAACGGCCCATTCAGCACCGTAATCAAGTACGTCATTGATTTCATCCTCTCCAAGTCTGATTTTACCTTTGCTTCCCACACCTGAAGGGATGTTTTTGAATAGCTTTTCTGTAAGCTCGTCTAGTTTGTCTTCAAGGTCTTCAATGGTCAAATTGGATTTAATCAGTCTGACTCCACAGTTGATGTCGAAACCGACACCTCCCGGAGACACTATACCGTTTCTTAAGCTGAATGCGGCAACTCCGCCAATTGGAAATCCGTATCCGAAGTGGATGTCGGGAAGTCCGATGGAGTATCTTTGAACCCCCGGAAGGCAGGCCACATTGACAATTTGTTCGATAGCGCCTTCCTCCAAGTCATCAAAGTACTCATCAGCTATGTAAAATCTTCCAGATGCCCTCATGGATTTGTTGTAGGAGCCTGGAATTTCATAAATGTTATCACTAACTTTTTTAATTTCATCTTTAATGCTCATAGTATCACAAAAATATTATAATTTAATCTTTATTTAAACTGTTTAAATAAGGTTTTGGTAATTTTAAAAAAATAGAATTGAATGTTTATTTTCTAAACAGTGATGAAACACCAGCAATCAACAGAAACACTGCGCTTACCACATTTATGTAGGCAGACCCCACAATAACAAACATTGTTGCGATTATAAAGCCCACTCCGGCAATTTCTGAGTTTTCAGTAACATAATATGTTGAAGCCAATCCCAAAATAGATGCCGCAATTGCAACCAGTCCTAAAAAAGGAGTGTGTGCCTGTCCAACATGCTCTAGAAATATTAGAAATGATCCTGAAAATATTCCAATGATTGAACCTATAATTCCAATAATCATTTCAAAGGTTCTTGAGATGGATTTAGTTCTCTTCATAGATACTATTATGTTTTATAATATTATATATAATTTTACAAGTCAACAATAGCCTGAACTTCCACATGGCTTGTTTTTTTAACATCCATCTTATGGAAAGTTATTGCCTTTATTTCAGTTTTTCTCTCATGCTTATCCCAATCGATTTCCTCACCTTTGATTTTGGCCTTAAGATGGAGGTCTTCATCAATTTCCACATGAAAATCTGAAAACAGCATGAATTCGGTTTCATGATAAAACAGCAGTTCCTCCAAATAGTCATAGAGTAAGGATACCTCGTCTTCTGAGGTTATTTCAAATTCGATTTCATGAACTGCATCTATATCGGAAGTGTCAGATATGATATTGAAAATGGCCAGACTTGCATTTTCAAATGCCTCATTGATGTCTTTTCCATATGCCTTAAGCCCGATATCGGCTGTCGCTTCAAAATATTCAAACTTTTTCATAGTGTTTTTACCTCATGATTACTTTTCAAATGCTCTCACTCTTTGCTTATATATGTACTTTTTACAACTTTAATATAGTGATTAAAATGTTAGGAAATAATGACACCACAATTCAAGTAGATTTAAGAAAAAGAAGTTCAGTGAAAGACGAATTAATGTACAGTAACTTAGACATTCAATCTTGCATGGTAGTGCTTGTAGTGATAGCAGCATTACTTTTATCTGTTATTTCTGTTGTAGCAGCTCAAGCTCCAATTATTTAAATTTGAGCTTAAAAAACAATGCCAAACCCTTTAGTTGCACATTAGACTATGAGCTTACCATGCAAATACTCTAATGTTAACAGAAACTAATTTCCCAAATGCAGGAAAAACGATTAAATGGCATAATCATCGGGGTTAAAACGCAATATAATTTCTCTTGATTTTCCTCTAACCCCTTTTCCTGTATATTTTGTATCAATCAATCTTACAAATTCCAGTTTATCCAATGCTCTGTTGAATGATGCATAGCTGGAACCTGTTTTTTGCTTAAACAATTCTGACAATTCGCCTGCAGTGTAGATTCCTTCGTAATCTGCAATCATTTTCAAAATGGTTCTTTCACTATCGTTCAATGATTTCAATGTTTCAGATACGTTGACTGACACCAATGAGTCCAATGCCTTGTCAAAGTGTTCCTGTGTAATTTCACGGCTTGCATCGGCTTCGGCAATGTTGCCGCAGGATCTTAAAAGATTAATACCAACTCTCAAATCACCGTTCTCTTCAGTGTACATTGCAATTTGCTCTAATATGTCATCAGGCAAGACATTAGGGAAAAATCCTGCTTTTGCACGGTCTCGTAAGATATCTTCCAGTTCAGAATAAGTGTATAATGGGAATGTTATTTCCTGAGGGATAAATACGGTATTAACGTTTTTATCGAATGCATATTTGAATTCCAAATCTGACAATATTGCAAAAATTGATGTTTTCACTCCAGGATACTCTTCATATGCCCTGAGCAAATCGTAAACTACCTTATCTGCATTTTTTGATTGGAACAAATAGTTAATGTCATCAAGTGCAACCACAAGTGACCTTTCCTTTTTTTGAAGTTCTTTCATGATTTGGTCATATATTCTTGAAAACGGCACTCCAGTTTCAGGCGGAATGTGTCCGAAAAGCTTTTTATAGATTTGTGAAAATATTCCAAAACGTGTGGTGTGCAGTTGACAGTTTATGTAAACGCATACGACTTTTTCGGAAGTTTTTTCCACCAATTCAAATACTTTCCTTATGGAAGTGGACTTTCCTGTTGCAGGTGAGCCTAAAACAATTGCATTTGACGGTTGTCCTCCTCTTAAAGCCGGCCTTATTGACATTGCCATTGCTTCCATCTGTGTATCACGATAGTTGAAGTTTTGAGGAAAATAATCCGGATCAAAAGCGTTTATGTTTTGAAAAAGACTTTCATCATACATTAAGATATCTTCGATTCCCATAATATCATATTATACTGTTTTATTATAAAACGATTTTTATTTACACAAATTGATTACCTTGACATTCTCATTGTCAATTATCCATTGTGTGAACTTCTCTGCATACATAAGTTTTTTCTTTTTAAAGTCATCTGCCTGTGCCAGGTCTGTTTTTATGTTTGGCCTTGAATACCTGGTTACGGTTTCGCCAAAGTCCATTCCTGCAAGGGTGATTTCTGATGCATCCAATGCCACTGCTAAAAAGAGTGCACGGTCTCCGTCGGTAAATCCTCCAAAATTGTAAAGGTTTCCGACAGGCTGTGCCTGTGTGGTTCCAATGACACTTGTAAAGAATGGTGTGAGCCTTGCAATCTTGTCGATATTGTCTCCGTGAGCATGTATTGCGATGTTTGCCCCTCTAAAATTTGCCAAAAGGATATCGTCAAGGTTTCCATCAAGGTCTGTTGCAACTATATCCGGTGCAATTCTCTCTTCTATAAGTGCAGTTGTTGCGCCGTCTGCTGCAACCAGAACATAATCTTTCAAATCATAATTTTCCTTTAGGAATTTCACATGTTCCTTTAGTGATGGGCCTGCCCCAAAGACTATGAACTTGTCTGAAAAGTCAACAAAACCTTTTAAATCCTCCAATGTAAGGCAGCCTTCTGTTGATAAAATTTCATCCAATAGTTTTGCGGATTCCTCATCGTTTTTGCGTGAAAAACCAAAATCTTCAAGAATTTCTGTATAATATTTTTCCCAAAGTCCAAATTCCATATTTAAACCTCACTATAATAATATTAGGTCATTTTTTGTTAAATAATTTATTATTATACTCTGAAGTAAAAATTGATTTGAATCAGTTAAATTACAAATAAAAGTCAATAATGCTTTATTTAAATACATAGACTTATATACATAAGAATTTAAATAAATAACTGATAAAAAATACAGGAAGTTTGATAATATTGACTATAATGTAAAAGATGCATTGGAAATATTGGAAAATATCAAAAATAATCCATACGGCATTAAGGACAGTTATCATTCAATCGAACGGTCAAGGGACAGATCGATTAATTTGGACACTATTTATGAGAAAATATCTGATGAATTGCCCGTAGGAATTGAAAAAGAAAAAAACAGTTCAAGCACATTCCTAATAATATATGAATATAATGACCTAAAGATTTGGCAATCGGAATTGATATATTAAATGATGACAAAATAAAAATATTGACGGTCATCTATAAATCAGCAAACAGGAGGAAACATTATGGAAATTAATCAAATAGATGCAGAGTATACTTATGATTATGATTTAGACATTGCAAACATAAAAGTTAAAAAGGAATATACTTATGATGAATCCATAGACCTTGAAATAGGAGTATTGCTGGATTTTGATGAAAACAAATTTCCAGTTAATCTGGAAATATTGTCTGCATCAAAAAAATTGGATGTTGAAAAAGACTTTTTAATTAATCCAAGAGGAGACGTTAAAATATTGATTGACTCCGATTTAATTAAATTGGAAGTTTGCTTTAAAAATAATCATGATGAATATGTCCTAAAATATTCAAACAAACACGATGAAAATCTCAAAATCAACAATATTGAAGCAAAATTTGCAATTGTTTAGAAGCTGACACTTCTAAACTAATTTTTATTTACAACATTCACCTGTTTTCCGGTAATATGCTCATAGAGGTTGTTGATTTGCCTTAATGTGAAACCGACAAGAAACGCTGAGACAATTGTTCCGATATTTACCGCACCTAAAATGTTTGTATACCACAATCCACACATTATAAGTGATATTATCACCATTGTTGCATCAAATCCTATTTTGATTGTGGAAAATCTCCAGCCGGTGACGATTGCAACTGATTCAACACAGCCTTCCCCTGGAAGCGGTGCAATGTTTGCAGGCATGTAGACGAATATTCCAAAGGCGGTCAGGAATATGCTCACCAATAAAAACACTACCATTAAAGGTATTGATCCATCGAATGGGATGAATGAAACAAGATACAGTGCGACATCGGTAAAGTATCCGAACAGCACACAGTTTATCAGCTGCAAAAGCCTTCTTTTGTGAAACCTTGAGCGTAAAATCAGAAATTGAATTAATATAAGGGCAGCATTGAATATGAATGTTGTTATTCCAATGTTTATATTGGTTATCAATGCCAAAGAATAAGAAATAGAGCTTATTGGAGTTGTTCCTAGCATGGAAACAATGGAGAATGCCACACCAAGTGACATTATGAACAATCCGACTACAAATGAACAAATCCTTCTTATCATATTATATAATATATATTACATCTTTTTTAAATCTACATGGTTGCCTGTCAGGTGCAGGTTCAGCTTATGGATATACTTGACGGTTGTTCCTTTGAACCACCCCATCCTATAGAGGATGGGGATTCCTGAATTATTTTCACTTAATAAGGTTAATTTAAGTATTTTTCAGGCTATCCCCGTTGAACCAGCGGTTTAGAATATTAATTGCTGCGTTTATATCCCTATCAAGTGTCTTTCCGCATTTTGGACATTTCCAGTTGCGTGTTTTGACTTTTAACTCTTTGTTTATGTGTCCGCAGTGGTGGCATGTTCTGCTTGTATTGTGTGGTTTTACGAATTGTACGCCGTCTGCTCCGGGTTTGTAGAGTTGGAATTTGTCTTTTAATCTTTTTATGAATCGCGATAGAGGAAATATCATGTTTTCCTCCCCTCCAATTAAAATCTTGATAGTAGAGTAGTTTTCTTCAAAGACTATTGTATC
>Ga0256405_10006838_pt1 | contig 17790 bp, 14 predicted proteins | sample RumenRJG_02DNA_FD_189096 | JGI IMG/M metagenome (GOLD analysis project Ga0256405, IMG submission 189096) | Bovine rumen microbial communities from Lethbridge, Alberta, Canada - RJG_02 | ecosystem: Host-associated > Mammals > Digestive system > Stomach > Rumen | place: Canada: Alberta...
GACCTGTGTGACCCCGCTCAGGGAGTCTATGCCGGGATTCCTCACCAGCACGGTGATGTCCTGGAGTCCGAAGGGCACGTGCATGTACACTATCTCTCCCGCCTTGCCCTCGGCGAGCATTTCATCTTTTATTCCAAAGATGAAGGTGCAGTCGGCCCCGAATCTGTGGGGAGGGTTGCATTCGATGGTGAGGATAGCGTCGTCAGCCATGCGGGATGATAGGGTTCTTGCTTTATAGGTTGGCGGTGATGACGATGCATGAGCTGCCCGGAAACCTTCGATGAGGCCCAGAGGAACGTGTACGAGCGTGCCGAGGGCGGGGATGCCGAGGCCATGTTCCTTCTCGCCTCCTTCTACCACAACGGAGACAACGTCCCTGTGTCGGAGAGCGAGGCATTCGCCTGGTGCCGGAAGGCCGCTGAGGCGGGAAGCGTCAATGCCATGAACAATCTCGGTTCTCTCTACGGCAGCGGAATCGGAGTCAAACAATCCTTCGAGGAGGCTGTCCGCTGGTTCGCAAAAGCAGCCGATCTGGGTATGGCGGATGCACAGTACAATCTGGCAGTCATGTACAACCGCGGACTCGGTGTGGAACAGGATTCAGTGAAGGGTGCAGAACTGCTCTGCAAGGCAGCGCAGCAGGGCCACGAACCCGCCATGGACGAGCTCGCCCGGATGTACCGCAGCGTTCAAGAATGAAACCCTGTTTTTGACAATATCCGTTAACTGTAAGGGTAGTTTTTAGATACTGTTTAATATCGTTAATACAACACCTATGCGGAGATTATAGTATGTCTTTAACTTCCGAATTAAAAGTAGCTGCCAACGTTGGCCGCGATTTTGCAAACATCTATGTGAACGAGGCTCTCGAGAATATCGAGAAGACTGTCATGACCCTCTATTTCCTGGATAAGGGCGACCGTTTCAAGCATTATGTATTCGTCCTTGCCGGAAACCGTACCAGGATGACCGTAGAGCAGCTGGGTGCAGGAAAATACGTCTGCGAGGCGACCCAGTACGCGGGCGAGGAGAAACTCACCGCCGAGATCGAGTTCGAGGTCCCCGAGTTCATCGGTGTCGACACCGGTCTCGACCTTTCCGAGATCTCCCTCCGCTGATCGATTTCAAACTCATTCCGGACGGCCTATCCGTCCGGCCCTATCCTTTTATTGTTCTACCGGGATTAACTGTTCGATAAGATGGAAGACACCGTGATCTATTACTCGGGAAGGAACATCCGCAACCTCGTGAGGCTGGCGGACAGGGATGACGACGCAGACGCCATGTTCGAGCTGGGCTACCGCTACTATTTCGGATACGGTGTCAGGCACAACATCGCCAAGGCACTCCTCTGGTTCTACAATGCCGCTATCCGCGGGGATGCGGACGGCTGCTACATGATGGGCACCATGCTCTCCTGCGGAGAAGGCGTGGAACTCGACGATGAGGAAGCAGTCTACTGGTTCCTCCAGGCTGCCGATCTGGGACACCTCGATTCCATGAACGAACTCGGTATCATGTTCGCAGAGGGATACGGGGTCGAGCAGGACATGGAAGCCGCCAGGGAATGGTGGCAGAAAGCCGCCGATGCCGGTTCCGAAGAGGCCAAGGAGAACCTCGAGCGTTCCGCCTGACCTATCCCCCTTAGGGGGGAACAACCACTTAAACCGCAATTTTTGTCGTGTTGGAATTATATACCATAGTCTCGATGATTCCTTATGCAGCGCGATTACATCTACGGGGAGAAGGCCGCTCTGGTCGTAGTGGATCCACAGCGCAAATTCTCTCTGCCTACCGAAGATTGGGAACAGGTCCGTGACAAGGTCGTTCCGGAGATCAACCGTTATGCCAAACTCTTCAGGGAGCACGGACTGCCGGTGATCTTCATTGCCTTCCAGGGTCCCGCCCACATCCCATATCCGGGTGCCGATGGTGACGAATGGCTCCAGGGCATCGAGACCGCTCCTACCGACATCGTAGTCAAGAAGGAGAACATGAGCTGTTTCAAACAGACCGATCTGGAGGAGATTCTCAAGGAACGGAAGGTCGACCATGTCTTCCTCGCAGGAATGCTGGCAGAATACTGTGTCACCGCCACCTATTTCTCCGCCATCGAGCGCAGCATCGGTTCTGTTGTACTGCCTTCGGCACTCATCGCGTACAAGCCCGAGGGTCTGGAAGCCGTCAAGGTCCTGCTCAACTGGACTCCCGACGACGTCCTGATGGCATACCTCGAAGGCCGGCAGGGTCCGCCGCCCGAGATTATGTGATTATCAAGAAACTATTCCGGCAGGACCTCCTGCCGCCTCCTTTTTTCACCGATTCGAATCAGTTCTGGGTCATCAAAATGTTTCATTTATTTTTTTAAATGTATTTATTTGCTAACAATTTATTAGCAAATAATTAATATATAAACGTCAATAAGGTTCGCACATGGAGCATTTCGACCGTTACACCTCCCTGTCCGACGAGCGTACGCTGGAGCTTTTGGCGTACATCCGCAGCTGCGGCGGTGAATGTTCTACGGTCGAACTCAGAAAGGTGGTGCCCAATTACCCTACCCTCAAGGAGAGACTCGATTGGATGGCGGAGGACGGACTGATCGACAGTTCACGCGTCTACGCCCCGGTGAAGAAGACCACCGTTTTCGTCACGGATCTCGGCAGGAAGGTCATCTCCGCCCTGAGTTTCGGTTACGGCTCCATATCGATGCGTTACGCGGATCCCGTCTTGAGATGCCTTTCCAAAGGGGGAAAGGTCCATTACGCGGATCTTCTGAAGAACGTTTCAAATCAGAGAGCACTCGAGAAACTCCTGTCGGCATTGGAGGCAGACGGCCTCATTACCCGCGGAGTCGAGAGTGAATCATACCGTGCCAAGTTCGCCCTTGCCACCGAGGAAGGTGTCAGGGTTGGCAAGGGTTTTGCTAAGGCATATCGCATAATCAGGAAAACAGCTTGAAGGGATGCAAAGATGTTCGTGGATTTCTTGGATGGGAATGTGAAAGAGAGGCTTGTGAAAGCGGTGGAGATCGCAAGGCGGCATAAGTCCATGCACCTGTTCACCCATTACGATGCCGACGGAATGGCCTCCATGGCCATCATCCGTGCCGCCCTGAAGAGGGAAGGTATCGATTGCACATACGAGGTTTTCACTACGCTGGGTCATAAGGAGATGGAGTCCGTCCGCGGAGTTCCTGCGGTGTGCTTCATCATGACCGACATGGGTACCAGTTTCCTCCCGGAGATGGGAGATTACCAGTGCGACTGCGTCGTTTTGGACCACCATGAGATCCCCCCGGATTTCGACCTCGACCAGGACGGGAAGGTATTCGTCAGCTGTTGGCTCGCCGGTGTCAGCGGAGCCCACGATGCATGTGCCTCCACGATGGCATTCCTCTTCGCCATGACCATGAACGAGTCGAACTTCGACCTTGCCACCATCGCTATGGCCGGGATGATGGGTGACAATCAACACCGTCCCGCCTTCAGCGGATACAACAAGGTCATTGTTGACGAAGCGATCAAACGCGGCCTCGTCAAGACCATGGAATCCATCGTTCCCGTGGGAGACATCAACGAATCCCTCATGTTCACCATCGACCCGTATCTCAGAGGTATCACGGGCAATCCCGATGCTCTGCGCGATTTCCTCTTCGAGCTCGGACTGAATGCCACCTCCCAGCTGAAATTCGGCGATTCCGAACTGGCTTCTCGTCTTACAGAGGGAGTCGTCGCAAAACTCAGGGAGAACTCTGTCGAGGAGGACATAATCGCCAGGGTGATCCGTACCCGTTATTATCTTACAGATTTCAAATGCGATGCACAGCTGCTTTCCGATACGATTGACGCATGCGGCAGGAGTAAATCCCCCGCAACAGCCATGAGTGTCATCGACAGCCACGATATTCTCGCAGGCCGCGGAATCTACATCGAATTCCGCAGACAACTGCTTGCCATGGTCACCAAAGCCATCGAGCACATGGAACAGCGCGAGAACATCAGGTATTTCACCTATACGGAACAGGGATACGGCGGTCTCGTGTGTGCCACCCTGATCAAATACGGGGAGAAGAGCGATATGCCCATCATCGCTTTGCTAGATGCTGGGGATCACATCGACGTCTCTTCCCGCTGTTCCGCAGAGATGGAGAGAGCAGGCATCAACATGGCCGATGCAATCAAGTCTTGCACCACGATGAATTCCGGAGAAGGCGGAGGACATTCCAACGCCGCCGGGGGAAGGTTCCCGAAGGAGAACTTCGAGAAATTCCTCAAGGATGTCGATTGGACAATCGGTATGCAGAAACGCTGATTTCTGCACCGATTTTTCAACGTTTAATATTAAATCCCTATAAAGAGGGGCCCTTTTCGGTCTGTTTTATTTACCTACCTACTTAGTAGGTAGGAATATATACTAGCTGTATGATAAGGTATGTAAGGTAACATGACCGAGAACAAATACAGACTCGAAACCCTGCAGGTACATGCAGGCCAGGAAACGCCCGACCCCGCGACCGACGCCCGCGCGGTACCGATCTACATGACCACTTCCTACGTGTTCAAGGATTCGGCAACCGCAGCCGGAAGGTTTGCACTTTCTGAACCCGGAAACATCTACACCAGGCTCATGAATCCTACCTCCTCCGTCTTCGAGGAGAGGATCGCTGCCCTGGAAGGAGGAATCGCCGCCCTTGCCACTGCCTCCGGCTCCGCTGCGATCACCTACGCCATCCAGAACATCGCTCTCGCCGGCGACCACGTCGTGTCCTCCACCAACATCTACGGCGGAACGAACAACCTCCTGGCCAACACCCTGAGGGAGCAGGGTATCGAGACCACTTTCGTGGATCCCTCCGACCCCGAGAACTTCAGGAAGGCCATCAGGCCCAACACCAAACTCCTCTACACCGAGGTTCTGGGTAATCCCAACTCCGATGTCGCTGACATCGAGGCCATCTCCAAGATTGCACATGAGAACGGCATCCCGCTCATCGTGGACAGCACCTTCACGCCTCCTTCGGTGTTCCGTCCCATCGAGCACGGTGCAGACATCGTGGTGCACTCCGCCACCAAATTCATCGGCGGTCACGGAGTGGCCATGGGAGGAGTCATCGTCGACAGCGGTAACTTCGACTGGGCCCAGAATGACAAGTTCCCCACCCTCTCGAAACCCAACCCCTCCTACCACGGAGTCGTGTTCACAGAGGCAGTTGGAAAGGCCGCATTCGTCGTGAAAATCAGGACCACCCTCATGAGGGATCAGGGAGCAACCATCTCTCCCTTCAACTCGTTCCTGCTGCTGCTGGGACTTGAGACTCTGTCCCTGCGTACCGAGCGCCACACCGAGAATGCCCTGAAGGTAGTGGAGTACCTGAAGAACCACCCCCTCGTGGAGAAGGTCAACCACCCCTCTCTCGAGACCGGTGCCAAGAAGGCCCTCTACGACCGCTACTTCCCGAACGGAGCAGGTTCCATCTTCACCTTCGAGATCAAAGGCGGAGCCAAGGAAGCCAAGAAGTTCACCGAGTCCCTGAAGCTGTTCTCCCTCCTGGCGAACGTCGCGGACGTGAAATCTCTGGTCATCCACCCCGCATCCACCACCCACTCCCAGCTGGAGGAAGAGGAACTGCTCAGGGCCGGAATCAAACCCAACACCGTGCGCCTCTCCATCGGAACCGAACACATAGACGATATCATCGCGGACCTCGAACAGGGTTTCGCCAAAATCAAAGCGTGATAGAATGCTGTATAAATCCATCGACGACACCATCGGAGGAACCCCTCTCGTGGAGCTCACGAACATCGAAAAAGAGTACGGACTGAAAGCCAAGATCTACGGAAAAGTGGAGTTCTTCAACCCTGCTGGGTCTGTGAAGGACCGTATCGCCAAGGCCATGATTGACGAGCTGGAGAAGCAGGGCAAGATCAACAAGGACACCGTCCTCATCGAGCCCACCTCCGGAAACACCGGAATCGCTCTCGCATCCATCGCCACCGCAAGGGGATACAAGATCAAGATCGTGATGCCCGAGACCATGTCCATCGAGCGCAGGAAGCTCATCAAGGCCTACGGTGCCGAGCTCGTACTTACTGAGGGTGCCAAAGGAATGAAAGGAGCCGTCGCCAAGGCGGAGGAGCTCTCCAAGGAGATCCCCAACTCCGTCATTCCCGGACAGTTCGTGAACCCTGCCAACCCTGAGATCCACTTCAGGACCACCGGTCCCGAGATCTACAAGGACCTCGACGGAAAGGTGGACATCCTCGTTGCAGGTGTAGGAACCGGAGGAACCCTCACAGGAACAGGAAAGTACCTGAAATCCAAGAATCCCAATGTGAAGGTCGTCGCTGTGGAACCCAAGGGCTCTCCCCTCCTCTCCGAGGGCAAGACCGGTCCCCACAAGATCCAGGGAATCGGTGCGGGATTCATCCCCGAAACCCTCGATCAGAGCATCTATGACAGTGTCATCGCCGTCGAGGATGCTGATGCGTTCGCCAACGGTCGTCTCATCGGTAAGAAGGAAGGATTCCTTGTGGGTATCTCCGCAGGTGCCGCCCTCACTGCAGCACTGCAGTTGGCCAAGGATCCTGCCAACGAAGGCAAGAATATCGTGGCCATCTTCGCAGATACGGGAGAAAGGTACTTATCGACAGCACTTTTTGAGGAGTGATGTATGGGGACTTTCATTTCCACCAAAGGCAGATATGCAATCCGCTTCCTGATCGATCTAGCGGAGCATGCCGATGAGGAAAGGATCCCCCTCAAGGATGTTGCCGAAAGGCAAAAGATTTCCCTGAAATATCTCGAGACCTTCATGCCCAGCCTCGTGAAGGCCGGGCTGGTCTCGGGATCCCACGGAAAGGGCGGAGGATATTCACTCCTCCGTTCCCCTTCCCAAATCATGATCGGAACCGTTCTGAGGGTCACGGAGGGCTCTATTGCCACCGTGGCATGTCTCGAGAACGGCGGTGTCGAATGCGAACGTGCCGCTTACTGCAAGACGCTCCCGATGTGGAAGAAGCTCGACAGTCTGATCACCGAGTACCTTGACAGCGTGTCCCTTCAGGATTTGATCGACGGCACTTCGACAGAACAGGCACCCTGTCCTTTCGACATACTTCCAGAAGATTCCAGCCAGCTTTGATCATAAATCATTGATCGTCTGGCACTATTATTTCTATGCCCTCGGGGAAGAGTGTTTCCGCATCGATTACCGAAGAGCGGATGACGGCTTTCCTGAGATTGTCACACCCGCTGAAAGCATCATCTTCGATCTCGACAACGGATTCGGGAATATCGATTTTCTCGAGAGAAGAGCAGTTCCTAAATGCAGCAGAATCTATTGTAACCAGTCCCTCGTTGAGTCCGACTTTCTTCAGGAAGAGACATGAATCGAATGCCATGGGCCCCAGGTATTCGAGGTTCGACGGCAGGGTTATTTCCTCAAGTCCCGAACCCTTGAATGCCCTCTCGTTGATTCTCTCTACCGAGTCGGGGATTTTTATTCTTGAAAGAGAGGTGCACCCTTCGAAAGCTCCGAATTCGATGGTCTCCAGGTCTTCCGGAAGAATGACGTTTTCGAGTGAAGAACATCCGCTGAACATCTCTCCCTTCAGTATCCTGTCCCTGAAACGGAGCCCGTGTTTGGATTCTTCGTGGGCTATGGTGACTGAGCGCAGTTCACTGCAGTCCTTGAAGGCAGCGACATCGATAGATCTGACCGAAGCGGGAACGATGATGGACTCCATCCTTCCGCCGCGGAAGGCATCCCTTCCGATCTCCACAACGGTATCAGGTACTTCGAACACTCCTGTTTTCCCGGCAGGAACTGCAATCAGGACCGAACGGGAACGGTTGTAGAGAGTACCGTTTTCCGAAGAATAGACGGAACTGAAGGGACTGACGTCTATCTCCTTCAGCGAAGAGCAGCCGGCGAACGGATTCCCTGCGATGCGGAGCATCTTATCCGAAAGGGATATCCTAACCAGTGATGAACATCCGAAGAATGCCTTCTCCCCGATGGATCTGAGGACAGGGGAGGTCTCGAATGAGATCATCGACGAACATCCCTCGAAACAGCTGTAATCGATGGTTTCGATACATCCTCCGAGTACTATCCTCCTGAGTTTCACACAGTCTTCGAAAGCATATCCTCCGATAGATCTGAGGTGGCGTCCGAACTTTACTTTCTCGAGAGACCGGCATGAACAGAACGCTAGTGAATCGATACGTTCCACAGTGTCTGGGATATCTACTTCCACCAGGTCAGAAGTGTGGAATGCCTCGGGTCCGATGGAGGTTATATTCCCCTCGAATGACACCCTGGTGAAATCCTCATAATACCAAGGGATGTCCAGCCTGTCTTTGTCCTCGTCGCGGCGGAATATCATATCCCCGTTACCGCTAAGGAAGAGGGTATCGTCACGGATTTCCCATGAGATCTCCGCTCCTTCGTAGACAGGCTTCATGGGTGCCTATCAGTTTTTGCGTAGAAGTATCTTCTTGTCAGCTCTAACAAAATCTATCGATTACTCCTGTTTCGGAATTTATATAGAATGTGACATGGATGGATGATATAACCATGTTTATATATGAGCAACGGATACACTGAAACAGTCAGTCGGATATTTCTCAGCCGGGGAAGCCACCCCGGCCCTCCAACCTTACTCTTTTCCTGACAGACGCCTGTTCAGTTTTGCGATACTGACGCTCTTGTCGTCGTAGGGGCTGAACTCGTTCATCAAAATGTTGAGTTCGTCGAAGGTGAATCCGTTACCGGTCAGCGAACAATCCTTCTCGGTGCAGTTCTCCTTCTGTCTGATGGCCCATTCGAAGATCTTCTTCTCGTCCTCCTCATCAAGGGGAATCGAGATTCCGATATTGTCAAGATTGTTCCTGATAATCCTGATGGAACTCTCGCTGACCTCTATGAGGTCGGATTTCTTCTTCTTGAACCACGATACCATTTTTCTCTCCTCCAAAGTGGATTGCCTTAGGAGACTATAATGGTTCTTCGAACATGTACCTGGGGGCGGGTGCCCTCAGGATACACCGTTCTCCTCCAGCGAGAATACAGCATTGACCCACTTCTTGCGCTGGTTCTTCTCGATCCTGCGGTTCACGTCATGGCGGACTATCTCACGGTAGTTATCGGCGAATTCATGCAGGGCCTTCCTGACCTCCGAGCCGACCGTCTTCAGAGTGTCGATGGCTGCGATGCGGGATTCGTCATCGGTTGTTCCGAGCCCGGTATCCATGGCAGTGCAGAACCTCTTCCACAGGGATGTGACGAACAGCAGGGTGTTCTCCTCCGCCTGTATGTCGCGGCGGTTCTTCAGCTGTTTCTTGGAACGCGCCATTCCCGCTACGGTGGCATAGAGGGGCTTCAGTTTCATGAGTTCGAGATAGTCCTCGTTGGTAGAGATGACGGGATACTGCTTCTCGATGGCTTCCAGCGATTCGTACAGGTCATCGAAGGCACGCACCAGGGTCTTGGAGGTATCCGGGTTGATAAGCTCGAGCTTGCAGTCGTACTTGGCGGAGGCGAAGATGTTGGTGTAGGTCTTCACAGCCTTGAACGAATCTGCGGCGAGGACCACCGCTTTGCAGAAGTCGGATTCCGCGGAGATGGTCTCGTGCTTCATGATTGTCTTCATCACGGAACGGCCGAGACCCGACTGTGCCAGCACGGTGTATCTGCCGATTCCGTTGACCAATGCCCAGTCGGCCACGTTGATGAGTTTCTGCCTCTTCATGAGGATTTCGATGAGCTTCTTTCCTTCGAGGATGTAACCTTTCCTGAGGCATATCTCAAAGTAATCGAAGACGTACTTCATGGGGACGCTGCGGTTGACCCTGTCGCACAGGATGTCTTCCAGATCCTGCTCCAGGTCGGGCCTCCAGATCTTGGAATCCAGCTTGTTGATGCTGTTCAGGGTCTCCCTGAGCTTGTCCAGGTCTCCGTCCTTGAGGTGAGCCGCTATCCTATCGGAGAACAGCTTGGGATCGCGGGTCCTGCGGGAGATCTTGTTGAGTCTGTCTAGGTCATTATCGGACATGTGCAGGTTGGCGGTTGCTGCCTGAATGCACTTCTTGATCTCCCAGCCGTTGATCTTCTGCACCGCGATGACCTCTCCGGTACGGGAACCTTCGAAGCCCTTGACGGTTATCTCGCGCCTGGTGAACCAGTACTTGTATCCTATCGACGGGGTCTCGATGACCACCGCGTCGCAGCCTATCTCCTCGGGGAGTCTGGCACTTACGGGATCCTGTACATTTTTGAGATTGCTTCCGTACAGGAAGAGGCCCTCGGGAGTGGCGAAATCCTTGGGCAGGATGCATTGTGTGAGGCCCTCGGGAGGCGTCGATGTCCAGGTCTTGACCTCGAACTTGTTGGCGGGGTTGAACCTGAAAGTCTCCTTGTCTATGGCCTTGAGGATGTCGTCTCCGGTGAATTCCTTGGAGAACGCTTCCATGTCGATACCGGATGCATCGGAGTTCACTTCGAAGCATCCCGTGGGGATATCGAAATAGAGGTAGACCGGCTGGGCATACTTGAAGGACTTCTCTCCCGGCTCGACGATCTTGCCTTCGGAATCCTTCTTCTCGCGCTTGATCTTGGCGGGTTTGATCTCCGCATTCTCCGAGAGCCTGAAGTAACTCTTGTGGGATCTGACGAACGAAGTCAGCTCGTCTGGGTCTACGTGTGCGACAATCCTCATGGGGCGGAGTTCCTCCATGTCCCTGCCCTTCTCGAACCTGACATTCCTGGAGGGGAAGAACAGCATATTCTCGTCGACGGTTCCGTTCCTGTCGGTGACGAAACCGGAGTCGTAGAACGGTCTTGCCTCGGGTTTGATCTTGATCCTCTTGATGGAGGTGTTCTTGCTGAGTCCCTCGGTCTCCACGCGGACCATGTTCCTCTCCTCCAGCTGCCTGATCTCGCCGATGATGAACGGGAGGAGATCGAGCGAAACGGAGAAGATGCTCATCACATCGGAGATCTTCAGGTCTACGGAAGCCTCCTCTCCGTAGCCGATCATCTTCAGGAGCATGTATTCCAACCCGGAAGCCTTCTTCTTCTCCAGATAATCCGATGTGAAGGAGAACCTGGTGGCCGTCATGGGCAGGGTGATCCTGACATCCTCGTTCATTCGTTCACCTCCATGATATCGTCGGAGGAAAGGTACCCTCCGTTCTCCTTCACGCGGTCGATGATCTCCTTGTAAACGGGACGGGGCTCTCCCTGTCCGTCAAGGTCGATCTCCTCCTGTTCGAGGGATTCCGCGTTACCAACCAGGACGAGAAGTCTCCTGGCACGGCTCATGGCGACGTTGATCCTCCTGAAGTCGGAGATGAAAGTGGATTTCCCGGTCCTTACGAGGGAGAGGATGATGATGTCCCTCTCGTCTCCCTGGAAATCATCGACGGATTTGACTGCGAACTTCTCCTCTCCGAAGCTCCTGAACTTGGAGGGGATGCCGCGCTTGCGCAGCCTCTCGTAGATCTGGTCGGTCTGTTTCCTGATGAGCCTCGCCTGTGCGGCGTAGGGGGTGATGATTCCGAGGGACATCTTATCCGATTCGGATGCGTTCGCGATATCCATGCCGGACGAGTCGCAGGTGCAGTTCTCTTCCAGTAAGTTCACCATGCGGGTGACTACATCCGCTTCGAGCTGGTTCTCAAAGGAGGTGCTTCCCTGCTGCATGGACTCGCTTCCGCGGCAGTCTATGAAGACCACGGAGTTGTTACCGTCGATGAGGTTGCGTTCCTTGCCGGGGATGACGATCCTGTGAGCTTTATCCTCATCGCGGCAGCCCATCTCCAGGCTGTCTCCGTAGAATCTGTTGATTGCTCCCATAATCTGAGATGCCATACGGTACTGCTGCTTCAGCATTATTTTAGACTGATCGGGAGCGGACTCGAAGAGGGTCTTGAACAGAGGTTCGGTGTACATCTTCTTGAAGCGTTCTTCCCTTTCGACGATGGGGTCGTCGGGGGAGACGGTGTTCTTGTCGTATTTGACGTTGTAGATAGGAGGAAGCTGCTTGTGGTCGCCCACCATGATGATGCTCTTTCCGGAGAGGATGGGCCTGAGCAGTTCGGGGAACGGTACCTTGGAGACCTCGTCGATGATGACCACATCGATTCCCATAGTGGTTACGTCGAGGTAGACGTTGTCCTCATCACCTTCGGTGTCAACCATGGTCCTTCCCTCGGCGGTACAGGTGATTCCCACGACGTTCACGAAGTTCCTGAGTTCCTTCATGAGACGGTCGCGGTCGTTCTTGTCTATGCCTTCCTCCCTGAGGTACCTGATGATGTCCTCGTAGGTCCTGCGGGAGAGTTCCACATCCTTGTCGTCGAGTGAGTAGATGGTGGCCACCCTCCTTTCAAGAATCTCATATGCTTCGTCGAGAGTGGTGAATTTCTCCGATATACCCAGATCGTTGAAAAGCGATTGGATCTCGTGAGCGAGTGCCTCGGATGCACGGAGGTATTCTTTGTATTTCTTCTCCTGTTCGATCTCGGAGATTTCGTCTTTGACTTCTGCGATTTTCTTCAGCAGTTCCTCGTCGGATTCGGTGTTGGAGTCCTCGGAGGAATACCTGTCGATGCGGGCCTCGATCTTCCTCCTGACCTTCTCCCTGATGCGGGATAAACGGTCCCTGATCTCCGGCAGGGAGGAGGGGAGGTCTGCCCCGAACCTGTGCAGCAAGACAAAATCCTCTGTCTGCAGGTTGGTGGATTCTACAAGGGAATCGATCTCTCCTTGGATGGCTGTCTTGTCGGCCTCTTCTTTGGCACGGCACAGTCTGATGTAGAGGTCGGTGTACGGGCGGTTCTCCTCGATCAGATTGATCTGGCGGAAGAAATCGTCCTCGGAGAGGGACATGATGGCCGCGCAGTATCCGTACCTGCCGAATACTTTGCCCTCCAGTTCGCTCTCTCCGTCCCTGCGCCTGCTCTTGGTCGTCAGAACTACAGAGTCCCTGAAGAGATCCTTGATCTCCTTGCTGTGCTCGTTGTAAGTGGTCAGCTCGTACTGGTCGATGGATTCCAGCGATTTCCTCAGCAGGAACAGCTTGGAACGCCTTCCGTCGGCCGCCCTGCGGTTGCTTTCGAGTTTCTGCGAGAGGGTGGCGAGGTCGAGGCGGTCGTCCTCGATATCCATAAGCTCATCCTCCGCATCGTCCTTGGCGTCGCAGTATTCCTTGTACAGGTCCTTGGTGCGGTCGAACCTGGTCTCCACGGAGTACTTCTTCTTGGGGTCTGAGTACAGTCCTATCTGATTCTCCAGGGAGTTGGCGGTGTTGCGGTAGAAGTTGGAGACGATCGATTCCAGTTCGTAATCGCTGCTCCTACCCTCGGACATGAGGCGGACGGGCCTGATGAGGGGGTTCTTCAGCAGCCTGTCGAAAGCGTTGTCGATGGCCTTGTTGTTCTGACTGGTGATGAGGACCTTCCTTCCCCTGAGCACTTCCTGCGTAGTGATTTCGGAGATGACCTGGGTCTTTCCGGTTCCGGGAGGTCCCTGGATGAGATAGAGTCCGTCGCTGTTGACCGCTTCCTCCACGGCACGCCTCTGCAGGTCGTTGAAGTTCTTTCCGAAGAAGTGTCCGATGGGTGTCACGTCTCCCAGGCGGGTATCGCTGGTGGAGAAGAGATAAGATGCGAGGTACGGGTTGGCGACCTCTCCGTTCTTGAACGATTCGAGGGCGTCCATCTGACGGGTGATGTTGGTCTGCGTACCGGTCTGGTCGGCAACGATCTTGAACTGGCTGCCCTTCTCGAAGAACTTCTGCCTCTGGTAGTATTCCTCCAGGAGGTAGGCTCCGGAGGGGAGAGGGATTTCGAAGAACACAGTGAGGGTGCTCTTGTCGGTTCCTTTGTAAAACTCTTCCATCTCCTTACCGAATTTGGCCTCGATCTCGGTACGCCTCTGCTTCCTGACGGGTCCGAGGGTCTTCTCGGCCTCCATCCTGAATGCTCCGCGGCGTTCGTTCACGAGTTCTGCACGTCTCTGGTTGCGGAACCTTTCTTTTACAGCGTCGAAGCACTCCTCGGGGGAGATGGATTCGTAGGCTTCCTTCCAGTTCCTTCCGCCGTCGCTCTCGTCGTCCGCACGGTTCTTGCGTTCCTCTTCGGCTTCCTCGGCGAGGGTGTCCGCGATGGAGTCGAGATAAGCCTCGATATCGGTGACCACCGCCTCGGATGCAAGGTACTCGGAGGACATCCTGTCAATCTCTTTGTCAGCCTGCTGCTTCAGCTCGGAATCCAACTGTGCCAGCGCTTCGTTTCTGCGTTCCTTTGCAGGCCTCACGACCTCCTCGGGAAGGAGTCCCGTGGGACGTGCGGGCTGCAGGCGTTCGTTGCCCACGCGGGACATCCTGTGGGCGAGTTCCCGCTCCTTGCGGTCCATGGCCATGTTGTTCTCGGCCAAGGCTCTGGCGGGGTCGATGATCTTGATTCCCATGGCCGTCAGCTTGTTGAACTTCTCCACGTACTTGGGGTCGTTCTCGTACAGCTGGTGCTCGATGGGGTGGGTGATGCGGACGAGAAGACGGGCCTTAGCATCGCTGCCGGTGCTGTCTATCCAAACAGCTTCAGGTGTCTCCACGATTGGCTGGCGGTCGGTGACTGATCCGGGGGGCAGAGGTACTGCCATGAAGAATTCGGGGCGTTCAACGGCGAAACCGCGGATCTCGCTCTCATCGGCCTCCTGTCTCTCAGTGGTAAGGAAATCGCTCCATTCGTTGAGCATGGAGATGACCGCTCCCGGGTCCTTCACGATGTAGAGCTCGTTGAGCTCCTCGATGAGGGCGGGGGTGATGACCGATTTCATGTAGATGTTCTTGGGTTTGCCGTCGGCGAGTTCTCCTTTGGTGGTGTAGAAGCCCTCCATCCAGTTCCTGTCGAGGGAGTTGCTGGAGGAATTGACTACTCTAGAGATGATGGCGGCGTCGATCTTCTTCTCGCCGTAGTGGGTGGATTTGTTGAGGACGGAGATTCCCTTGACTACGAATTCCACGCGGGTGAACTTGGTCTCCGCTTTGGAGACGATGTCCCCCATGAGTACGAGGTCGTTGGTGTTGAGGGGTATGCGGATAGCTGCGTTCTCCAGTTCGAGGGGGAGTTCGGAATCCTCGTCGGGATGGGTCTTGTAGAACGAAGGGTGGCAGATGTACATCGGCCTGACGGTCTTCTTCCTGGCGCGGTAGAGGCAGTTGTAGATGAAGGTGATCAGCTCGCGGGACTTGGTGATATCGTAGCTGAGGAGTTTGAACTGCTCTGTGAGGCTGTTCTTGAAAGGGGAGAAACGTTTGGACTGCTTCGGTTCAGCACCCTGTCCGTACCAGTACTCGCTGAAGTTCAGTACGATGGTGCTCTGTTCCTCTGGCACATACTTCCTTGCCGCGTCGGTCTGCAGTGAGAATTTCTCAACCAGATCCGACGGATATCTGCTGCTCTTGAACTGTGTCTGCATAGCCTCCCCTTCCTCTTTCGCGTTTCAAACAAAAACCAGAAAAGAAAAACGGTTGGGAGTGTATCGTCTTTTTATATAAAAGCGGTGACGCTTGGGCATCTTCCTGGGGCTTTGACGAAATCATCTAAATCTGATTAAACCCCCTTCTAAAATCAGCCTCAGATTATGGGCCAGTGCGGTGAATCTGATCTCAAATTGGTCATCTGGATATGTCTCTGAGGCTCTCGCCCTTGGTCTCCCTGCCGAACAGGGCCACCACAACGGCGACGGCGGCGAAGGCCAGGGCCAGGACCACGAACACCAGGACGAATCCCTGGTCGGATCCGTATGACTTGTAGAGCACGGGGACGATGAAGGGCGCGATGAACGCCCCCACGCGTCCGAAGGCGGATGCCCAGCCGTTGCCTGAACCGCGGACATCGGTGGGATAGACCTCGGGGGTGTAGGAGTAGACTGCTCCCCAGGCTCCGAGGGCGAAGAAGTACAGCAGGCATCCGAAGGCAAGGATCATCGTCTCCGAGTCTGCGTGGCCGAAGAACCACGATGCGACGGCGGTACCGGCGAAGTAAAGGATCAGAGTAGGTTTGCGTCCCCACCTTTCGATCAGATATGCTGCGCTGAAGTATCCCGGCAGCTGTGCCAGACACATGATAACGGTGTATCCGAAGCTCTTGACGATGTCGAATCCCTGCTCGGTCAGGAAGGTGGGGGTCCACAGGACGAACCCGTAGTAGCCGAAGTTCACGCCGAACCATATTACCCAAACGACGGCGGTGGAGCGGAGGTTCTCCTTGCTCCAGAGGAGCCTGAACTCCTCGTACCAGGGCCTGCTCTCGCTGACCTCGGAGGATGAATCGTCAGGGCAGGGTTCTATGCCGGCAGCCCTCTCGAGTCCGGAGACGACCTTCTCTGCCTCCTCCCTCCTCCCGTTGACCTCCAGGAACCTGGGGGACTCGGGAACCTTGAAACGGAGGGCCGCCGCTAAGAGAGCGGGGACCGCACCGACGAAGAACGCGATGCGCCATCCGTGCGAGGGAATCAGCAGGAACGCCACGAGGGAGGCGGCCAGCCATCCCCAGGCCCAGAAGCTCTCGAGGATGACCACGTTCCTTCCCCTGGACTTCAAGGGGGACAGCTCGCTGACGAGGGTGGCCGCCGCAGACAGCTCCCCTCCCAATCCGAAGCCGGTGATGAAACGGAAGACGATCAGCATCCAGTATTCGGTGGCCAATCCGCACAGGAAGCTTCCGATGCTGTAGATCAGAAGCGTATAGAGGATGACGGTGCGCCTTCCCAATCTGTCGGAGATGGCTCCGGAGAGGGCGGCGCCGATCATCATTCCGAAGATTCCGGAGCTGGTCAGCCAGCTGAGCTGGTACTTGGAAAGGTCCCAGTCGGTGCCGATGGAGGCGATGACCCCGCTGACCATGCCCTGGTCCATGGCGTCGAACATCCATCCCACACCCACCAGCATTAGGATGACCCAGGTGGTGCGGGTCATGGGTATCGATTCGATGCGCTGTGAGATGGTCGCCATGGTTTCTCTGAGGGGCACTGACCTTTCGAGATAATAGTTTTGTCTATGAGGAGGGGAGTTGGAAGAATCTCTGCGTCCGCACCAGTTTGTAGTTATCCTTTTTTATTCTTGTCTGCATTTTGTCTACATGAACAAATACCAGGCCAGAAGCAATTCGGACAGTATCCGTAGTTCCCGCACCAGGGAATTGGCCGCCATCGCGATAGCGTTCGTGATGATGGCTGTCGGATGTCTAGTTCTTACAAACCTTTCCGACTCCTCCTCCGCACTTCCCGGCACTAACAGCTGCGGTGACAGTCTCACATGGAGCTACGACAGCGGCTCCAAAACCCTCACTATCAGCGGTACCGGTGCCATGACCGACTATACGGATCACGGCCCCTGGTACGATTATGCCAACGAGATGAAGATCATCGTCGTGGAGGAAGGATGCACCCACATCGGCAATAACGCCTTCCGCGGCCTGGGAGGAGTCAACTCGGTAACCCTCCCCGCCACCAGCCTTCAGTCCATAGGGAACGGCGCCTTCTTAGCCTGCTACCTGGTGACCGAGTTCTCCCTCGGGAAGAACGTCTCCTCCATCGGCAGCGAGGCCTTTGCGAGCTGTGCGGATCTCAGGAGCATCCACGTAGATTCCGAGAACACCCATTTCTGCGATGTCGACGGAGTCCTGTTCGACAAGGACAAGAAGACCATCCTCAAGTTCCCCGACAGGAAGTTCCTAACTGACCAATACACGATACCTGCCGGGGTCCTCACCGTCACT
>Ga0256405_10006839_pt1 | contig 17784 bp, 23 predicted proteins | sample RumenRJG_02DNA_FD_189096 | JGI IMG/M metagenome (GOLD analysis project Ga0256405, IMG submission 189096) | Bovine rumen microbial communities from Lethbridge, Alberta, Canada - RJG_02 | ecosystem: Host-associated > Mammals > Digestive system > Stomach > Rumen | place: Canada: Alberta...
TGTGGCTGTGAGCGTAGAGCGAACAGACACACAGCGGAAAGAGAAAGCCAGCGTCTTGAGGCGCTGGCCTGGCAACAACGGCTTATAGCCGTGAGCAAACCACCCGTTTTACGGGTGGTCCTGATTTCCCAAAGAAAGATAGAACGCGTGCGAAAGCAGCCCTGGGCTGGAAAGTACAGTCGCCTGGAAATTGTGGATACGGAATAGGATTATGAAAGCGAATTGGAGTTCCCATAGTCAGGAGAGAATATGGATCTGAACAATCTGATGGAAAAGGCCCCAGTCATTCATGACATCGCTTCGGCAAAAGAGACTGTCTGGCTCAATCCAAAGCTGGGCCAGGAAGCCAGACAGGACTTGTCAAAGAAGGATATCCAAAAGGCATCCGACCGGCTCCAAAGATTCGCGCCGCTTATCATGAAGCTGTTTCCGGAAACCGTGCCCCAGAGCGGAATCATCGAGTCGGAGCTTACGGAAATTCCAAATTTGAAAGCGCTCCTGAAGGAGAAGTATCGCGCCGACCTTGATGACGGCCGCCTGTTTCTGAAACGTGACAGCGACCTTGCCATAGCCGGCTCCGTCAAAGCACGCGGAGGGATTTATGAGGTTCTGAAGCATGCCGAAGATCTCGCACTGGAAAACGGCCTGCTTTCCGGAACGGAGGATGACTATGCCAGGCTTGCAGAAAATGAGGCCAGACAGTTTTTCTCAAAGTACAAGGTTCAGGTAGGCTCCACAGGGAACCTCGGTGTCTCGATTGGCATGATGAGCTCAGCATTGGGATATCAGGCAATCGTCCATATGTCGTCTGACGCGAAGCAGTGGAAGAAAGACTATCTTCGCGCGCATGGAGTGACCGTCGTGGAATATTCCGGGGACTACGGAAAGGCGGTCGAAGAGGGACGGGCGGAGTCGGACCATGATCCGATGAGCTATTTCGTGGACGATGAAAACTCTGTTGACCTGTTTCTGGGGTACGCGGTTTCAGCTGAGCGCCTTGACAGGCAGCTTCGGGAGGCAGGTGTTGATGTCGATGAAAAGCATCCCTTGTTTGTGTATATTCCCTGCGGCGTGGGCGGAGCCCCGGGTGGTGTGACATTCGGGCTCAAGGAGTTGTACGGAAGTAATGTACATGTATTTTTTGTGGAACCGACGCAGGCATGCTGCATGCTTTTAGGGCTTGCGACAGGTCTTCATAACAGAATCTGCGTTCAGGATGTCGGCCTTACCGGGAAAACCCATGCGGACGGGCTTGCTGTCGGACGGCCCTCCGGGTTTGTTGGAGGCATGATGGAATCGATGCTCTCCGGGGAAATGACCATTGAGGATGCAAAGCTCTATGAGTATTTGCGTGATCTGTGGAACAGCGAAGGCATATTCATTGAACCGAGCGCCTGCGCGGCATTTCAAGGTGTTTTCATGACCGGATCAAAAGAGATGCAGGAGTATATCGATCAGCATCAACTCCGGTCAAAAATGGGAAACGTAACGCATATTGCATGGGCAACGGGCGGACGGCTTGTGCCTGAGGAGATGCGCAGGGAGTTTCTTGGAACGTATCTGTGATATAAGATTACGCAAAGCTGATAACTGGAAGGAGAATTCATGCGAATACCGGAAAGCTGCGCAGAATGTCTGTATGACCGCCAGAGAGCACGATGCCAGGACGAGGAATATCTTGCTCAGGTTAAGAAACTGATTGAGGAGCGGGGAGAGAATGATACTTCTCCTTTGCTCGTATACCGATTCAATACAGAATATGTAAAACGGTTTGGGAAAACGGCGGGATATGCTGATGTGAAGCGTCATTACAATGACCTTATGCTGAAGCTTGAAGACAGGTTCCGGATACGCATTGAGTCATCTCAGGATCCAGTTGAAACAGCGCTGGCGCTTGCCCGGGCGGCGAATTACATAGACTTTGGTGCCATGAATCATGTGGATGAGGATACCTGCCTCGGCCTTCTTGAAGGGGCGGCGCTGCGCAAAGATGAGAGAAAAGTTTTCAGACACCTGATGGCAGAGTGCTCAGATGCTCAGCGGTTTCTCCTGATTACGGATAACTGCGGGGAGATCGTTCTGGACAAGTTGTTTCTGGAACAGCTGAAGAAGCGATTCCCCTGGCTTAAGCTGCAGGTGCTTGTTCGTGGCCAGGAAGTACTGAATGACGTGACACCGGAGGATGCGGTGTATGCCGGGATTTGCCGGATTGCGGAGATTATTTCAAATGGGAAGGCAATCGCCGGAACAGTATATGATATGCTTCCTGACGAAGCCAGACGCGCTCTTGACAGGGTGGATGTGATATTTGCAAAAGGTCAGGGGAACTATGAATCCCTTTCCGGACAGGGCAGGCATATCTACTACACGTTTCTTTGCAAATGCGATCTTTTTACCAGCCGGTTCTCAGTGCCTCCCCTGACAGGCATGCTGGTGGAGGAATAGGGTGTGATGCGGGATATCAATGAAACAGAGATCAGGATATATTCCCTCATCTGCAGCAATGACGGAATCAAGGCCAGGGATATTGCCAGAAAAGTGGGAGTGGAAAAGGCGGACATTAACCGGCTTTTGTACAATGCTCCATTTATCCATGAACTGTGTTACAGGGATACCGATTTCAACTGGCACGGACTGATCCGGCAGGCTCATCCTCATACGGGATTGGGCGATTTCTGCGGGTATTACGGATCTGTGGAGCGTTTCCTAGGGCAGCCAGAAGAGGAGTGGCTGGAAGAACTGAAGTGCGGTTGCAAATCAATCGGCCGGAACCTGAATGACACAAGAGGTCTGATCCATTCCTTCCGGGATGCCAGGGAGACTATGATTGGACTGTTTCAGGATCTTAACATGCCGGATGCCTCCTCATGGGAGTTGTGCTTCGAGCTGCGGATCCGGAAAGCAAGGCATATTCGGATCTATGCGGATGTTCTTGTTATTACCGGGGATAAGGTCTTTTCTCTGGAATTCAAGATGAAGGATATGATTGATCCGGAGGAAGAGCTTCAGGCCGTCAAGTATGCAAAGTATCTGGAGGTAATCTTTGGCCCGGAATATGAGGTGATTCCGGCACTTGTACTAACCAGAGCCTCTGATCTGTATACATGGCAGCAGTTGCCGGAAAGTACAGCGGAACTGCCGGTATGTTCCGGTGATATGCTGTTCAATCTGTTTGATGAATACTATGGCTTTTTACAATAGTATAGGAATAGTTCCCGGTGGTGTTCACCTGTGTGTCGTTTGTAAAAGATCCGACCTGCGGATACTGCATGCCGGGGCCGCCGCGGACAACCGCGTCTAAAGCCATTTTGCAGTGTGTATGCGGATCAGATTTTGTCTGGGAACGCGGAGAAACTGCTGATTACAGATAAACCTGTGATGGAGGGCTGAAGATGCTTGAGCTTGTAAACATAAACAAAGGCCTGGAAGAATACAGAAACACAGAAGAAGACCTGCTGGTTGATGTACGGGAGAAAAATGAGTATATCGGAGGGCATATTCCGGGAGCAGTCAATGAACCGCTTTCCGCCATCAACCGAACTACACTTCCCAAAGACCGGCCTCTGTTTCTTTACTGTCTGCGCGGGACCAGGAGCAAAAAGGCGGCAGGGATCCTGAAAAAGCTTGGATACGGACAGGTGAAAAACATTGGCGGTATAACCGGGTATCATGGAGATCTGGAGCGATAAAACTTCAGATGAAAGGAAAACAATGGAGAGACGAAAGACTGCTGTCGTAACCGGCGGCGCAAACGGGATCGGCAAATGCATTGCGGATGAATTCCGGAAGGCAGGAGTAAAGGTCTTTGTGATTGATACTGCTGACGGGGATCATTTTGTAGGTGACATCTCGAAGAAAGAAGTGTTGGAAGCATTTGCAAAAAAAGTGATCAGCGAATGTGGAATCGTCGATTATCTGATCAACAATGCTCCACCAATCATGAAGGGAATTGATGACTGCAGTTATGAGGAATTCCAGGAAGCGCTTTCCGTTGGCGTGACGGCTCCATTCTACCTTTCCAAATTGCTGGCGCCGCATTTTGCCAAAGGAGCATCGATCGTCAACATCTCTTCTTCGCGTGACAGGATGAGCCAGCCGCAGACGGAAAGCTATACAGCAGCCAAGGGTGGCATCGCGGCGCTGACACATGCCATGGCTGTGAGCTTTGCAGGGAAGGTACGGGTGAATTCAATCTCTCCCGGATGGATCGATAATGCATATCATGTTTATGATGGTCCGGATGCCCTGCAGCAGCCCTCCGGGAGAGTCGGAAACCCGATGGATATCGCAAACATGGTAATGTTCCTGTGCTCGGACAGGGCAGGTTTCATTACCGGGGAGAATATCTGCATTGACGGCGGGATGACGAAGCTCATGATTTATCATGACGACCATGGCTGGAAATACGAACCGTAAGAAACAAAGCTTTGATAAGGAGGGCGAGAAGACCATGAGATCACTGGTACTGTATAAAAAAGAAACCTGTCCATTCTGCCGGAAGGTAATGGGATTCATTTCATCTACTGGGCGGACGGATGTCCTGTACAGGGACATTGTTGAGGATCTTGATGCTGCTGATGAATTGGTCCGCGTGGGTGGGAAGCGTCAGGTTCCCTGCCTGTTTATTGACGGAAAGCCTATGTATGAAAGCCTTGATATCATCAGATGGCTGGAAGAGAACCCGGAAGAAAAGAGATAATAAGCATGACAGTCAGGATACGAAGGGCGGTAAAAGAGGATATTCCAACCATCACCGCTATCTATGATGCGGTACTTCAGAAGGAAGAGCAGGGGAAGTATACCATCGGCTGGATCAGGGGAATCTATCCGACGGAAGACACTGCAAAAACCGCAGCCGAATGCGGTGACTTGTTTGTTATGGAAGAGGATGGAAAGATTATCGCCTCTGCAAGAATCAACCATGAACAGATGCCTGCTTATGCCAGTGTGCCATGGTCTGTGAAAGTGCCGGACGAAGAGGTTATGGTAATGCATACCCTGACTGTGGATCCGGAAAGGAACGGCCATGGCGCGGGAGATCGTTTTATCCGGTTTTATGAAGAGTATTCCCTGCAACAGGGATCACATGTACTTCGGATCGACACGAATGAGAAGAACCTGAATGCCCGCAGGAAATATGCCTCGGCAGGGTATACGGAATGCGGGATTATTCCCTGTGAATTCAACGGCATTCCGGATGTCCGACTGGTGTGTCTGGAAAAGGTACTCCATTAACCTTAGCAGATAATATGCACGATACTATGAATGACATGAGAATTGCGGCAATGACCTTCAGGCTCCGTGCTCCCTGGGTGCACAGCCTGAAGGAAAAGAGAATGATTGTAAAAAGCCTTACAGCCAGGCTGCAGAACAAATTCCATGTATCGGCGGCAGAAACAGAGGAGCAGGACATCCATCAGATCATCGTGATCGGTGTGGCTGCCATAGTCCCGCACAACGCGATGGCGGACAGCCTGATGGAAAGCATCTCCCTTTTTGTGGAGGAGAATACGGACGCGGAGATTATCGATGAAGAGCGGGAAATCCGATAGGATAATGAGGAATACAAGCAAGTTCATATCCCTGATCCTTAGGCATAACCCGCAGGTCATCGGCATCTCTCTGGATGAACACGGCTGGGCGGATGTGAAAGAACTGATTGACGGGATCAACCGCACAGAGGGGCATTCCCTTAACATGGATACCCTGGATGAGATTGTCCGGACGGATGAGAAGCAGAGATATTCCTTCAACGAGGATCATTCGCTGATCCGGGCAAATCAGGGGCATTCGATTCCGGTGGACGTGGAACTGGAAGAAAAGATCCCGCCGGATATCCTATGGCATGGCACCGGACAGAAGTATGTCTCTTCCATCGATGTTCAGGGACTGATCCCGAAGAGCCGACTGTATGTGCATCTTTCTTCTGACATGGAAACAGCAAGAAAGGTCGGAAGCCGCCATGGCAGGCCGGTTATCTATCAGGTGGAATGCCGGAAAATGACGGAAGACGGGTACCGGTTCTTCCTGTCCGCTAATCGTGTGTGGCTGACAAAGGAAGTGCCGGTGGAGTATCTGAAAAAGCTGTGAATCCCGGTTATGAGGACAAGAGCCAATGTATGAGCGCGATAAGATCTGCCAGGAGCTGGTTGAGACCATCGTACGGATGGGGTACCCGGAGAGCCTCGGCAAATCCATAGCGGAAAATCTGCGAACGGAAAAGACGATGAGTCGGATGATCGGGTATCTGCGTCATGCGAAGCCCAAAAGCGCCGAGGAGATCGCGGATGAGATGCTGGCAATCATGGATGATCGGGAGCGGTGGATCCAGAAGAAGTCGGCGCAGTTCTACAATAGCAGGTACAACGAGATTCTTAACTATGGTCTGGAGGGAGACGAAGAGGAATGATCAGGCCAATTGTAAAAGACATATTCTTTCTGGGGCAGAAGTCCGAGAAAGCCACGAAGCAGGATCTTTCCGTTGGACAGGATCTGCAGGATACCCTGAAGGCCAATCAGGACCGGTGCATCGGCATGGCCGCTAACATGATCGGCGTTCGGAAAAGGGCCATTATTGTACGTATGGGATTTCTGAACATGGTGATGTATAACCCGGTCATTTTGAGAAAGGATACGCCTTATGAAACAGTGGAGGGCTGCCTTTCGCTTTCCGGCACCCGGAAGACAAAGCGCTATCAGAACATCGAGGTGGAATACCTTGACCAAAGCTGGGTAAAGCAACAGCAGAAGTTTTCCGGAATCATCGCACAGGCAATACAGCATGAAATTGATCATCTGGAAGGGATCATCATATGAACATACAGATTTTCGGAACAAAGAAAAGCTCCGACACAAGAAAGGCAGAGCGCTTTTTCAAAGAACGGGGCATCAGATTCCAGTCGGTTGACCTGAAGGAAAAGGGCCTGAGCAAAGGAGAGTTCAATGCCGTCATGCAGGCGGTAGGAGGCCTTGATGCCATGATTGACCCTGAATGCAAAGATAAGGATCTTCTTGCGCTGATTGCATATTTTGCCGAGAGCGGCAGGGCGCAGAAGGTAATGGAGAACCAGGGTGTGCTCCGCCAGCCGATCGTGCGGAACGGGAAACAGGCTACGGTTGGCTATGCACCCGATGTATGGAAGACATGGCAGTAGGGGTACAGGTACGAAAGGCCAAAGAGTCTGCGCATCAGTGAAAGAAGCTTTTTGAAGAAGCACACCCGTTGCTGGAAGAGAATAAACCATTGTTCGTATCAGGAGAGTTCAAAGCATGAGGTATATAAAATCTGCTCTTATACTCATAACCTGCATGGCTGTTTTGTTTTCCCAGAGCACCATGGCCGGGGAATCAGATCAGGTGCAGCAGCTTATTGAACAGATCGTAGTTTCTTATGCTGCTTTCGGGGAGAAGAATGAACAACAGCTCTCTGATCTGGCAGCTCTTGATCCTGCCCTTGGAGATAAATGGAGTCAAATCATGGATCTTTGGGCTGCTCCTGTCACGGTCTGCGAAGAGCTTCCTGACGGCCTGCCGGAAGATGATACTCTTTGCCTTGTTGTGCTTGGCTTTCAGCTGAATCCGGACGGATCAATGCGGGAGGAACTGATCGAACGGCTGAATGTTGCATTGGCTACATCAGAAAAATATCCCAATGCGCGTATTGTCTGCACGGGCGGTGGAACGGCAGCAGAGGATCAGACTGCTACCGAGGCAGGAAAGATGGCTGAGTGGCTGGAAGAGCATGGTGTCGATCCATCCAGACTGATCGTGGAGGATCAGTCCCTTACAACGGCACAGAATGCCATATATACTTTTGATATCCTGACGGAAAAATATCCTCAGGTCAACCAGATATCCATCATCTCCAGCGACTATCACATTGCAACAGGCCTCCTTCTATTTGGAGCGGAAGCTATCCTCAGGGAAAGTGATATAGAGGTGGACGGGAATGCTGCCTGGAACGCTCGTGAGGGTTCACTTTCCACCATGTTCCAGGCAGGTGCTTTGATCGAACTGTCAGGAGATGTGGAGACAGCTTTTGAAATCTATTATGACACCTATGACATACACGAACTGCCGAAATTACATGAAGCAGAAATGAAGTTGTTTATTGGGGAGACAGAAGTACCGGTAACATGGGAAGAGAATGCTTCTGTTGAGGAGTTGAGAACACTGCTTCCTCTTACCATTGAGATGTCGATGTATGGAGGTTTCGAGCAGGTCGGCCCTATCGGGCAGAGTATAACGAGTGATGATCAGAAGACTATGACAGATTATGGGGATGTTGTTCTCTACTCAGGGGATCAGATCGTGGTTTTCTATGGCACTAACTCATGGGCATATACACGTCTGGGACACATCGACCTGTCTCAGGAGGAGATGGCAGATCTGCTTGGAAACGGAGATGTGACCATCACGCTTATTGAGGACTGAGATAGCTGAAATGCAAAGGGTGAGAGGAAAATGATCACAGTCAATCTTTATTACAGGGGTGCGAACGGCTCTGCCAGGGCTTTTGCAGAGGAGATGGAGGAAAGCGGTATTGCTGATGCGATTAGGGCAGAGGAGGGGAATCTCCGTTATCAGTATTTCCAGCCGCTCGATGACCCGGAAACCATTTTACTTATCGACTCCTGGACGGATCAGGCAACTATTGACGCGCATCACGCAAGTCCGATGATGAAGCAGCTGGCAGCGCTCCGGGAAAAGTATGATCTCCACATGACTGTGGAACGGTTTGTCAGTGATGATTTCAAGGCGGATGAGAAGTATATAAGAGCATGACATTCAAACACACCAATCGTCCGGGTTTTTTGCTCGGCTTCATTGATTTCTTTACGGCTGGACTTTTCTTCCTGCTCTATATGCCACTGGGAGGCCTGCAGGATGAGATTGAGTTCATTCTAGGCCATAAGGTAATGCCCTACTGGAAAGCATACCTGCTTGGCATCCCCAGTTTTTTCATATACACGCTCGTTTGGATGGCGCAGATCGCGGAGGAACTGAAGGGGAAGGCTGTAGAACTGGGGATCGAGGGTCCATATACATCCTGGTGGCATATGTTCGGATGGAATGTATTCGGATTGCTGTTGATGGGACCGGCTGTAGCCACACACCGGTTTTTCGGGACGCTGAATGCTGTAGAGAAGGAACTGAATAAGAGATCGGGGTCTGCGCCCGAGCGTAAAGTCAATCATACTGGAACACGAAGACGTATTCACGACAAAGCAGGGAATATGAATCATTTACAGATCAATGAGCTGCCATACCGTAAGATGGTTATAAAATGGCTGCTGGAGCGTTACGGAAAAGAAGAAGCCGTCAGGATATGGAGGAAGACCAGGAAAACATATAATTCCTGGCTCTTCGATCTGCCCGATTACGGCGGGAAGAAAAACGGACATGCAAACGCCATCTATGGCGGTCTGCTGATCTTTGCATTGTATCCGGCACTTCCCGATCAGCCGCCGATAGAGGAGCTGCAGGGGTTTGTACAGACCCTGTTCATGGAGCCGTTTACAAAGCTTGGAAAGGTCTTTGATCTGAACCGGAACGGTAATATGTGGCTGATTGATAAGATTTTCCAGAAGGTTGGAGAGCGCGACAGGAAGGATGCCAGGAAATATCCGGCAGGGTTTCTTAATGTGAATGAACCTTACGACAGGGAGCGTCATGCCGCGAGGTATCATTTTACACAGTGCCCGAACGCAGAGTTTGCGAAGAATCATGATCTGCTCCACGTCCTGCCGCTTTTATGCAACTGCGATTTCTTTGGGATAGAAGAGCTCCACGGAAAGCTGATCCGCTGCGGTACATGCGGCAACAGCGAGATGTGTGATTATCTTGTTGTGGGTGATAAGAATTCGATCGCAGCTGAGTATGAGACTGTTACGGATGAGAGTGGATTTCTGATCAGCAGGAAGAAAACCACATGAGAGCGCAGAGATAAAGAAGAATCCCCGACAGGCCTTGACCAGGCCCGCCGGGTATTGAGGTATTAAGTGGTTCTTCCATAAAAGCCTTTTCGGCTTTATTATCGAAGGGAGTGCCGGCCAGCTTCCTGACCGGCAAAAGTGATTATGAAAAGATTATATCTGCTTTTCAGGATTCATGATAGCGAACTATTGTGTCAGAAGTATGTCCGGATGTAATGAGGTGGGCAGTTATGGACGAGAGACTGAAAAAACAGCTGGACTTTTCGCTGGAAATCGATAAAGAGAAGAACGTCTTCAGGCAGACGCATCTTTCCGGACACGGGCGGAATGAAAACGATGCGGAGCATGCCTGGCATATGGCAGTCATGGCATATGGAAAACTGAACGATATTGGAAGAAGCTGTGTGCTCTGTCGCTTGTGCTGAGGAAGCAGGGCATTCTCCAAAGATGTTTTGCACTGTCTGAGAATATTATTCTCCGGGCATGTCCGGAAAACTTCTAAGCCCTGCCTCAGGAGCATAATCCAGCTTCGCTTTGTGTGCCTGCTCATGCTGCAGTTCTCTTGGGATGCTGTATTCATTTGAATGTATCAGCTTGTGCACCGGACGATGAAAGAGATGGTGGGACTGATGGCATCAAAGGAGGCTGAGCCAATGGATGTAATCGCTCTGGTTGTGAGCATTCTCGGCTTGACTGGTACGGCTTTTGCTATCGGTTACCAGATTGGTAAGGATAGTAACAATACACAGAAATGACCGCCATCCCATTCCAAAGCGATGCGGTCATTCTGATCAAAACGCTATAATGAACGATAACCGTCTATCGGTAGCACCTTTTACCGGGCTGCTGAAGCCGTTTTTCCTCACGCCGGCAGAAGGTGCCGCGGCAGCCATCTGCCTTGCAGCAGAGGAAGCGGTCAGCCATATTTCCCGAGGCTGTTTTTACAAGTGCTGGATCGCAAAATCATCGAATTTACCAAGATCAGGGTAAACCACCCCCGACAAGATATGTGTTCAGTGATTCCTGGATCATGTTCATGATGATGGGGATGTTCATGAGAATTCCCTGATGCAGCCCTTCTATCCCGACAAACACAGCAAGCAGGATTCCGCCGATCGGAATCGCAATGTCAGCCTTCGGATTTTTATGATTCCTTGTATAAGAAAAGAGCAGAATAATCGGGATGATAAAGATCATTGTGGAATGGAGGCCAATCCCCCATCCCGTAACACCGCGGGCAGATACCATGCTCATCTCTTCAAGAGCCTGTTCGGAAGCATTCTTTACCTGTTCCGGGTGATCCATGTTTTTAACAACAATGTCAAATGCAGAGAATCCGATCAGAAGGATTAAGTCGATCACCCCGGTGACCAGGATCATGATTGACGAAAACACCGAAAACTGCAGGGAATTCAGCCTGGTCTTCGTAAACTCCATGTATTCCTGTTTCGTCTTTCCCCTTTTACGGAAGCGGAACTCCCGTATCTTGATGAAGAGAACCAGAATCACGAAGAGTACAAAGCTCATCGGAGGTTTTGTCGTCAGAAGCGGATAAACGATCAGGGGCGGGGAAATCATCCCGTAGTAGGCCAGGATCCGGATCACAAGGGATCCCGCCTCATATACGACAGGGATAAGCGCGAACATGCGGAAGAGGTATCTTTTTTTCCCGGTAAAGACCTTCCTCGGTGTATATTCCAGGAAGAAAAGAAGCAGCGTGCACAGGAACATGTCAACAAAAAAGTTGAACGAAAGTGACCCGGTGCGGATCCGGCTCAGAAAGTATCCGTCGATCTGTGCCTGCACACCGGCCTTATCCCCTGCAATAGCAGTTCCGACCTCAAGAATGTAATGCTCCGTCACAAGCAGGAACAGAATGACAACAAGCAAAGACAGTCCGCCGAACTTCAGAAGCTGCGCCTTGAAGGTCTTTTTTCTGTCCAGCAGGATTGCAAAGTTCGCGAACAGGAACAGCGGCAATGCGAATTCCGATACAACACCGGCAACAGCATTCAGGGAAAGCACCCACTTTGGCTGGTTCGGATCGATCATGATTCCCAGTTCGATCAGGTTGTGCAGCACCAAAAATGAAATACCAAACCACCCCATGATCTGCAGATGCCTGTAGGAAAGCGGCCCTCTGTAGCGGATGTCATTCGACGCATTTCTGTCGTATATGCTGATCTTATTCTTCCTGCTCATAACTCAATCTCCTCAGTAATGATCAAATGTTTCTTCCCATCTGCTTCTTTCGCACCGGTATTCCTTTCTGTTTCATCCGTCTCGCCTTCATCTCTGTCTTCCTCTTTCTTCATCTCCCCATAAAAGTTCACGATGATAGATGTGATCAGGGAAACCACAATGATGCCATAGGCTCCGAGGATGACCGACAGGATTCTCCCTATTATGGTTGTGGCGGCAATGTCTCCAAACCCGATCGTTGTGACAATTGCGAAGCAGTACCACAACGCATCTCCAAAATCACTAATATCCGGCTCAAATGCAGGCAGAATAAAGGAAAACGCCACAATAAGGAGAACAATGCCGAGCAGGATCTCTGCTGCATAGGTCTTCTTTATGATCTTTTTCAGGATATCCATACGGATATGGGCAAAGGCAATGGGTACAATGTAACTCACGCCCTGCACATCAACCAGCAGAAAAACCATCAGGACTGAAAGCATGGTTCCGGATCCCTGTACCTCCGCCGACGTGAAGGACGCAGCAAGATATGCACATCCTCCAAGGAAGAGCACAACCAGCATGAAAATCAAAAGAAGGATATTCCATTTATTTCTCTTTCGCACAACCGATATCACGCAGCTGATGAAAGCCGCCAGAAAATAAAGAAGGCAGGCGAATGGCCATTGATCCGGGCTGTCACCCCGGACAAAGAGAAGAAAGGCAGCTGCGCACGATAAAAGAATGTATATCAGATGCTTCAGAAAAAGAAGCCGCGATTCTCTGAAGGAGGCAATACCCTGCACCAGATGAAGCACCACCAGCGCAGCAAAGAGCATGACAGCGACAGGCCGGGCAGAAAAATAACCGAGATTCTGAAGCTCCTGGACAGTCTCCGGAGTGTCATTCACATTTTCAAAGAGCTTTGTGAGCATCAATAAATTGATGCCCAGTACGGTAAGGGACAACACACCTGTCAAAATCAGATACCATTTGCTTCTCTCATAGAGATGTCTGGTCTTCATCGACGTTCCTCTTTTCTTCCTGAGATAAAACTCACAGCCTGATCACAGGTGTGTCATTAGATAAGCCCTTTTCTTCCTTTTCACCTGCTCCCCGGTGGAAAGAGTCTGCTCAGCCTCACTCTCAGTCTCCATTACTTCCCTCAGGTATTCCGGATCATTTGAGAAAGCAGCCGGAGATTACACCTTTATTGAAATTATATACTAAAACTTCCCACACCATCAAGGTGTGCAGAACCTTGAAACCCTTGATCCTTCATTCTTCATGTATTATGTCTTGATTTTTTATCGGTATACCGATAAAATTATAAAATAAGAATTCGGTTGGAGGATCTTCATGAATTTCGAAAAAGAATTGAAAATGAGAAATACAAATATCCATGCCTGCTCCATTCAGAGCAATATTCCGTATGCAACCCTGTATCCAATCATTAAAGGCCAGATAGATATCGGAACATGCTCCTATTACACGGTTGCCAAACTGGCCAGGTTCCTGGGTTTGCGTCCTGATGAAATTGTGTACGAAAAAGAAGACTTCCAGACCTTCCGCAATAATCTTCATCACCGGATCAGGTTAAATGAACTGGAACTGATTCTTGATGTTATAGAGAGTGATGATGTCTCCCGCTATATACGGCACGAAGATTATTTGAAAGCTCTTTATCTGGTGGCTACAGTTGACTATCTCAGCAAAAAAAACGGTATTCCCTTATGTGATAAGTATAACAGTGTTCGGAACATGAGACTTAAGCAACCTTATCACGTCGGTGATTCTGCTCTTCTGGGATCTTCTAGTGAAGACTGTATCCCCGAATTCGTAAGATACAACATTTATGAGGGAGATCTGTATGATGCAGTCTGAAAAAAAGATCACGAGATCTAACGCTATGGATATTATCCGGCGGTTTGCCAGAGACTATAGAAAAGCACTTGGAAAAGCTCCCGGAGAAATCATTATTGTAGGCGGTGGCAGCATCATGCTGAATTACCAATTCCGGGATACCACACAGGATCTGGATGTAATACTCCATACTGCTTCCGGAATAAAAGACGTTATTGTCCGGTTTGCAGACGAAAATGGTCTCCCCAGAGATTGGATGAACACTGACTTTGTTAAAACCGCATCCTTCTCAGAAGCTCTTACGGAAGTCTCTCGTCACTACTGCTGGCTGAATAACCAGACTCTGGAAATCCGTACTGTGTCCGGCGTTTATCTGATTGCAATGAAAATGGTTGCTCACAGAGATTACCGAAATGACATATCTGATGCCATCGGTATCCTGATCGAGGAGGCTGAAAATGGGCATGCCTTTACTTATGATGATGTTGAAGCTGCCTATCAGAAGCTATATCATAAAATGCCGGATGAGAAACTCCGGAATCAGTTTCGTGACCTATGCTCAAAAAGCACTTCCGAGCTTAAGGCTATCTATAACTCACAAATAGATACGGAGGCTCTTGTAGGTGACCAGCTGATTACATATATCAAAGACGGTGCTGATATCAACACGAATAATGTTAATGAAATCACCGCAAGGATACGGACAAAAATGCAGCAAAAAAGGTAGGAATCCTTTTGTATCCAGATATAACGGATGCCCCGGTTTTACCCGGGGCTGTGGAGCAGAGGATTGATTCCCTCCATCTATTTGATTTCTTTGTGCTATACTTGTTTAAAAGACATAGAGGTTCCGCAACTGTTGGAATAGTTTTGAGCAGGAGAGTCGAGAGATGAAAAGATATTTCGCATGGATCCTTACCCTTGTTCTTGCTTTTGGATGCGTCCAGTGTGTCTGCGCAGCTCCAAATGAAACCGACATTACTTCCGCCGGGCACAGTTACCGTCTGGTTGTCTCAGATTGTACCTGGCAGCAGGCCTTTCAGAATGCAGCAGCTGCCGGCGGTCACCTTGCCACGTTCGAAACTGCGGATGAATTCAACGCCATCCTAACGCAGATTACGCAGGCAGGTCTTTCGAATATCATGTTCCGGATCGGCGGGCGCCGCGATCTGAATTCCACGCAATATAATTGGACAGACAGCAATAACAATCTTACGGGGGAGGCTCTGAACAATCCCTCCAGCTGGGCAAATAGCGTCTGGATGCAGGGTGAGCCAAGCTTTCAGGATGGTGATATCCAGGAAGCCTTCATGGATCTGTTCTACTACCAGAAGGAAGGCCGGTGGGTGTTCAATGACGTTCCGGACGATATCATCTCTATCGTTCCCGGCTATAGCGGGAAGATCGGATATATCATCGAGTTTGATTCTGTTCCGGCGGCGCAAAGTGCCGCAGCCTCCTGGCAGGATGCGTACCGCGCGTTCATTTTCGGGGAGGAATATCTGAACACGCCAGACGCCAGCTACGGGGATGGGATCTCCGGAGACCTGGGTGGGATTTCCTTTGCGCTGCGCGACATGGATGCGGATGGAACACCGGAACTGCTCATATATAATGGCGACAGCGTTTACGCCGGAAACGCGAGCTATCTGTACTATTATTCCGGTGGAGAGGTATGCTATGCAGACATCATGCCAGGCCCCTACTATTATAAGATGGCGTGTGTGGATGAATATGGACTTCCGGGCATCTTCGCCAGCGGTGCTCATATGGGGGACTATTGGACGGAATACTATTCATTCAATGGTTCCACAGTCGACTGCCAGCGGGTCTGGTCGGGAAGTATGTATACACCCGGATCATCGGACGTCAATACCGACCCCGCAACCGATGAAGAGGTCATCACAGATACGTTTGTCACTGACAATGAAACGCTCTACAATGCCTATCTGCTGATTAAAAATGACGAGGGCCGAAATGCGCTTCCCTTTTCAACGATAGAAGAGATCAATGAGATAGGATGGGACGGCTACCTTTCCCAGTATGGCTATTCCCAGGCTGCACCACCGGCGGCTTCTTCTGCCGCGGTTTCTGATCCCTCCGTAATTCTTTCCACGGTTCCGGAGAGCTTCCACTTCTCCAGCGGCGCAGGCGCCTGGGGGACAACCATGGAACTGCACGATGATGGCACCTTCGTCGGCTCGTACCATGATTCGAACATGGGGGAAGATACAGACAACTATCCGGGCGGCACCGTGTACCTGTGTGATTTCAGCGGGTATTTTACAGACTTCCGGAAAGTGGACGATTACACCTGGTCCATGCGCCTTGCGTCCCTGAGCTATGACAATGCAGTCGGTGATAACTGGGCTGATCAGGGGATTCACTATATTGCCTCCGAAGCTTACGGCGTCTATGGCGGCGATCTGTTTTACCTGTACCTGCCGGGACACCCCGTTGATACGCTTCCGGAAGGGTATATGAGCTGGGCGAGAATGTACATGGGGTATGAGGAGCGGCCCACGCTTGGTATTTATGGAATATACAACGAGATTCAGCAGGAAGGCTGGGGGTCCTGATGCAAAGCATCCGAATCAATAGATACTTTGGAGGAGCTGCGGCTCCTCCTTTTTTAGTACTGCTTTCACGGAGAGGAGAGATTGTTTTACAGCTGTTTCGGGGCTTGTGGTTCCCTATACCTTTTATAATCGACAAAGTGCTTGACATGAATAATTAAATCCCAGTGCGGAATGCATATTTGTTATATAGATACAGATTAATACAAAATATATGCAAATATCCTGTTGAGAAAATAGAAATCTCATCGACCATATTAGCAACATGGTGTTGCGAGATATGTTCAAACATGATATCATAAATAAGTTGTATTCCATGGCAGAAATGGGTTGATTTCATTTTACTGCATTTCGTGAGAGGAGAGGACAGAATGACGATTACAACATTCAGGAAAATGGCTTTTAGAAGATGGTTTGGAATGGCATTGATTTTCATGATGATTCCGGCGTTTTCGATAGCTGCATATGCAGAAACAGGTGTTAATGTAGCAGCGCATACACAAGATGAGATCAGAAACTATATCAATCAGAATGGCCCTAAATATGTGGCAACATCATTTGCGAAAGAGCCGGATAAGACGGATGATGGATATCATATGGGAGATCAGGGGGCATTGAGTACTGAGACCATGCAAGATGGCTTAAAGATGCTCAATGCCATACGTTACATTGCAGGACTCTCTGCAGATGTGTCTCTGGACGATGATTACACCAACCAGGCTCAGGCTGGCGCTTTTATCAATGATATTAATCAGGTAATGGATCATACACCTGCGAAGCCGGAGGGGATGGATGAGGATCTTTATAGTTTAGGATATGCTGGTACGAGGTCATCAAATCTAAGCTGGGCTTCATTTATCAGGCCGCTTGCCAATATCACTTTAGGGTGGATGTCTGATGAAACAGGCAACAATCTTACAACGCTGGGCCATCGCAGATGGCAGATTAATCCAAAATTGAAAAAGGTTGGATTCGGCCAAAGTGGTTACTTTACCGCAATACGAGTACATGATACATCTGGAACAGGGCAGGAAACGGGTGTAGTATGGCCTGCCCGGAACATGCCGGTTGATTTCTTTTCGGATAATCTTCCATGGAGTTACTCTTTGGGAAGCACTATTTCAGATGCCTCTGTTCAACTTGAACTGATACGAGGTGGGGAAAAAAAGAAAACATGGAGCTTTCATACCAAATCATCGGAGCCTGTTAACAGTGGTTTTTATTACAAT
>Ga0256405_10006840_pt1 | contig 17784 bp, 13 predicted proteins | sample RumenRJG_02DNA_FD_189096 | JGI IMG/M metagenome (GOLD analysis project Ga0256405, IMG submission 189096) | Bovine rumen microbial communities from Lethbridge, Alberta, Canada - RJG_02 | ecosystem: Host-associated > Mammals > Digestive system > Stomach > Rumen | place: Canada: Alberta...
GGATTTTATTTACCGGCAAGTCAATAATCGGGGTATAAAGCAATTTTCCAAATTAAATGTCATTCGGAGCCTTATTTTTCCCTAATCAAATGGAATTTACCTAATTAATTGTCCACCGATAGCAGATATCGTTGGACAATTAAATAGGAAAAATCATAAATAATAAAAACAAGAGAAATCAACGCCTGTAGCAGATGGGCGTTGATTTATTTTTACATTTAATTAGGAAAAATCATGTCAATAATACGAGTGATAAACCAAGTGACAAATAATTAGGAAAAAAGTAATGGTGACATTAAATTAAGAAAAAATAGACATTTAATTTGGAAAAAAGCATTGTAAAAGACTTGTGAAAAACAAAATTGACTGCCCGAAAGCAGCTGTTCAAATGTATTGAATCATCGAATACTGAATTAAATGATCGAATCTGAGCATTCATAATTGCGCTTTCCTCGTTTTTTGAATTAAATGATCGAATTTCTCCCCTATTTAGTGGGTTTGAAAATATTTAGAAAACTGTATTATTTCATCGAATTTATGCATTCAGTCGGGATGCGTAAAATGAATCAAATTATCGAACGTTTACTCGATGAAAGGTGCTACTATTCTTATAGGTAGCTATTATTTTATTCGTAGCTGGCTCCTGTTTTCCCTCCATAGGATGCCACCTTTTTCATGGGGATTTTTCCATCCGCGCTATAACCGGTTGAGCGACTCCGGACAGCTTTTCAAGTTCCCTTTGTGTAATTCCTTTTCCTTCTCTTGCCTTGATCATTTCATTAATCAGGGCAACGCGAAGATCACTTGCAGCAATTTCTTCCTGTGTAAACAGTTCTTTTTCTACTTCTTCCCAAGTAATATTACTGACAGCTTTGTTATTCATCTTCTAAACCCCTTTCTCTAAGGTCTTTTAATTCCCTTTTCGCCTGATCAATCTGTCTTTGTGATAAGTATGATACTACAGTAATATTCAATAATATAATTCAGATGACAATATTTTTCGTATTTTTCCATTACAAACCAAAAACGGGCGACTTTGTTTCGCTCGTTCAAATATTTAATTCAGATTACGTTATGGAAATAAGGGGTTTCGGCCATTTTCGTTCAAATATTTAATTCAGATTTACAGCAGCCGATAATAATGTTGATATTTTAGGAGATCACTTCGCAATTATAGACTGAATGGATTCACCGTTAAGCCTGTTTCGATCCAAAGAATGAGGATTGCTAATATTATAGGCAGTTATTGGTTGATTGTCATCAGATGGAACAGGATTAGGGTCTTTGATACGTTTTAATGCTTCTGATTTCATGTTCTTTTCGTTTACTTTTCGCCCTTTTCGTTTTAAATAAAGGAACGCTTGTTGAACCGCATCAGAAATCTTTGTTTCAGGTAGCATATCTTTGTATAGATCCAGCAACAGGTTGCGTACTTTATTGGTAATCAATACTTCTTCATCATTGTTGGCCTGTATTGTGCTTTCAAAGGTGTTAGAGTCTTTCTTTGTATATCTGTCAGATATGGCCTTTATTTTTGCCTCAAAAGGAGATTCCAGCCTTTTTTCTGTATTGGGATCCAATACAATGGATGCCTCAATCAGATGCGGAAGCCTGGAGTTAATTACGTCAATAGCAAACTGGACGTCTATTCGGGTTTCCGGATCTCTGTCGCGGTCAAGGAACTCAATGTTCATAGCTCGCCAAATCTGTGACAGAATACCGACGTTCCCATGAGTGAGCTGATAAAGGAAAGATACAAGTTTTTCGTCTTTAGACGCCTCTACTCTTGGTATAAATACTTGATAATCGTCACATATGCCTTTAACAATGTGTCGGAACAACTCGTAGTTTTCAAAATACTCTGCGGCATTTATCTCTTTACAGGTTCTGCGGACAGTTTGTAAGGTATCCTGATCAAAGTGATAGTATGCATCAAAAAACCTCGTGCCAACGAATCCGATAGCGACTTTGGTGCTGTTCGACAAATTGACAAACTGGCGGACAGAATTTGCAAACTGCGAGTTAAAAGAAAGATCTTGTGACTCATCAATGATGATCATACCAATACCGAAAGTGTCAATTAAGGAGGCCAACCGGGAATTAAGAGTCCCGAGAGTAATCTTTTTGGACCCAGTCAGATAATTTTGGAAAACAGGACGAGGATAATGGAGGGTAGTATCAATGGCTTTTCCGATATCTGTATAAAGTTGTGTGAAGTCTGATTTGTGAGGGCAGGGAACAGATATATATACAATCTGCTTAAAAGGAATGTTCTTAATTTTGGTTCCATGTTTTATTAAATTTGGGAGAAAAGACTCTGCTTCTTTGAGGCTTGTGGATTTACCGCAACCACTTGGCCCTGTCATATAAAACCCTGTGACGGAATTGCCGGGTACACCGACGACGCGTCGCTCAATAAACGGTTTATCATTTGCCTCCTCTGGCATAGAAACCGTCTCTGGCAGGATAATACGATTTGCATAGGAATTGCATATTGAACTGTACATGTTGTAGACAAGATCTATTGTCTGAGGAAGAAACACGCGGACATTATCCTCAATAGCCTCCATAAAGCGTTTCTGCTCAAAAGGACTTGTCTTTATAATGTCATAATAGGTAACAGGCGGCTTATGTACAATCAATTCGGCAATGGTCTTATCGTCAGGTAAGGAAGGCAAGGCGAGGCTCAACGGAGAACGGTCGATGCCAAGTGTATCTTTACGATATACAGCATTTACGATGCTGAATGGTTCAAATTGAATAGATGAATATGTGCCGAAATCGTTCGGGTGCATGATAATATAATCAGAATCCATTTTCATTCCTCCTGTTTGTATTTGTTTTTGTGCCCTTTTTTGTAAATATCAAGCATGGAAGCCCCGTCGGAGTTGGTTTCAGGAACAGAATAAACAGCGATTGGTGGAAGTGAATCAGGGCACATATCTTTTTCTTCTCTCTCGTCCATTATTTGCCCCAATCGCTTGTGAATAGAGTGGTTTGCACGATCTGATTCTTTTTCGATATGCCGATTATCAAGAATATCGTGTTTGTTTGGTTTAAGGTCATATTTCTTTTTGGCTTCTTTTACCATAGCATTGACTTCGTTTAAATAACGACCAACCATACGCGCATCCCGGATCTCATTGTCATTATTTGTTTTATCGCGTTTCTTTTTCTCGGCCATCGCTTTCTCGTAGGAAAACCCCCAGCAGTCAATTTCCGGTGTACATTCAATTTTCAGCCTGAGTCGATCTTTATTCCCGAGTGTATTGACATAGTAGATGATACTGATATCCCTGGGATCGTATCTAATGGGTACGGGAATGCTTCCGTTCTGTGCTTTGATCATGAGCTCTTCAAAATCTTTGTCGTTTCTTCCTCTATAGGAAATATAGCGCAGCCCGGCAAAATGCAAACCATCATCGAAAACCGCGGTAGATGTATCGATTTCCAAAAGAGACCATATATACTCTTCATAATCCGGGATCTGCCTCGGATAATTGATATATTTGCATCCATAATTCCAAATGGCTAAAGGCGTATTGTCACAGCCTTTTTTTCTCATGTCTTCGCTTGTTGAATAATGCCGCATCCCCTTATGGTTAAAGAGGATGATGTATTTGATTGTTATCTTCATGAAATCGCGTAAACTAAATATTGCTTTTTCCTTGTGATTTGAATCCGGGTCTTTTGTTACCAATCCATGATTCGCGGCAGCTCCGCGAAGCACAGTTTCAAGCCCGCCGAAGAAACGTTCCGCAACAGCTTTAAAAGACCCCATTCCTGCAGGAACAGGTTGCCACTCAACTTGATTTTCCAATGCCCAACGACGGGCATATTCAGAAATATAATGTCTACCATTGTCACAGCGAATAATGGACGGAAGAAAATTAGATGGCCATTCGGATTTGTCAGTGATAGTGTCAATGTCGTATTCCTTGCAAAGTTCGAGTTTGTCCAACCCAAGATTCATCAAAAGGTTGCCTAAATCAATCTTCGAGTTCCCCTCAAGTGAAACATCAAAAGCCGGTATAATATGACAATAATTACAAATCATTATGGATAAATTAGGAGTGCCAATTATATCGTTGCTGTCTGCCGCCAAGGCAGCCCAATCGAAAGTATGATCGTCCACAGATACCATATACCCTGGATGGGAAGCCTCAGTAACTGTATCTCCATACTGGGGGCGATAGTTGTTTCTGAGATCGAGTGCGTTATGATTTCTCTTCAATTCGCTTATTATAGTTGTATGAGTTTCGAGCCAATGCTGTAGTTGGCGTTTTGACGGGACCAGTTCGTCTGGCATATCAATAGATTCGACAGCCAAAGTTCCATCTGGAAGCTGATGCATAGAGTCAATCTTGTAATAAGTATCAAGCATCATTCCGTACAAATCTGTTAAGGAGTAATACTTGTTTCCCTGTCGTAATTTCAACACTCTTTGGAATATTTCTTCTTCACGAGAACCTGGGGTAATGGAAAGTGTACTTTTTCCGCTTTTGGGACCCCGCTTGGCAGAGCCAGGTTTCACCTGGTGTGAAACATTATACCCAGGATATAATGATACTGGATCCATGCCGGATTGCAGGTAATTACGGATGAGCTTGCGGAGTTGCTTCTGCTTGATACCATACATTTCCGCAATCGTAATCAGATCACTCTGATTGCCATAGGATATAAAACGTTCAAAACCCGGGCCAAAGCACTTAACAACAAGGTTAATGATTTCCAGATTGCGCTTATATCTCTTGTTTTCAGGATTTAGATACTTGTCAGAACGAGACGCTGGTACAACAACAAACGTGTTTTCTTTTGCCTGCTGGAGAAATACGTTGTATGGCAGCTTTGATACCTTCATTTTGGTTATTTCTTCCTGTATTATGACAAGATCGTTAGTTACAGGATTTATAGAAATAACCCTGAAAGAAGAATCTTCGTATTTTAAAGAATCAGCTACCTTGACTGCAATTTTCATGAATTATCCTCCTCAAGCAACGCCATATAATCCGCAATGGTAAGTTTCTTTGTTTCAAAGCATTCTGGGATGATCTCTTTGTGAGCAATACGATGCTTAACCATGTCTATATCAGATTTAACATATTTATCATCATAGTATTCCAAGACGCACCGGATGTTATAGGCAAGAATCGGATTTAATTCATCCCTGTAAACCAGTATCCATTCGGCACCTTGTTCTTCCCAGTATTTTCGTTCGATCTCCTGAAGCTCACGCTTACGTTCGGGTAGTTCCTGTTGGCTGTTATATTTTACGGAAAACACCTTCGTTTTGCCGCTTTTTAAGTATGCAACGAAATCGGACGTCATGGGTTTGCTTCCTTTTCGCATAGGCTTATATCCTAATTCTCTTGCGATTCTGTTCGTTACATTAATATCTAAAGGAACCTGCTCATGGATCTCCTTGATATTGAAATCCCAAAGGAGTTGTAAGGCGAGTATGCGCTCGCCTTGTGACATGCAGCTGATCTGACGATTATGAAAAACATCAATCACACCGGCTCGTGTTCCCAATGACGAGGTATATTCGTTGATGTCAATATAAGAAGTATAGTTGGCCCCGCTCCCAGTACCGCGGCGCCGTTTTTGCTTGGTTTTGTCGCTGATGTGGTAACTCATGCGCTGGCCTCCTCGTTGTGGTTTAGGATGTTTGTTGCTTTTGCTAATGATTCCGCTACATAACAGGGGTGTTTTCTCAGCGCGTCGCAGATTTCATATATCGTCATTTTTCTTAGTGTGCGCATGTCATACACTTCTGCCACTGATTTATCGAAACGGGCCAGAAATTGTTTGTTGTTTTCATGAGCATCGGAGTATAAAAACCAAAAATGTCCGAAAGATCTAATATAGTCGCGGGTAAAACCAAGATTATTAAGTGTATCCTCAACAATTTCCCTGCATGTAGAATCGCCAAGAAGTGAATAATTAGTATAAGCCAGATGATGCAATACATCGTCTATCTTTAAAAAATCATATTCTTCCTTTGATGATAGGTACTGCAGCACACGCTTCTTGAAAGAGATTTCTTGTGCAGCATAACCATCAAGCGGGTTCCAAACTTCATTTATAGGAAGCAGAGTCGATGCATGCGGGCATAATAGCATAGTAACAAGCACTTTTTCTGATAATAAAAAGGTTGTCGTTCCTTGCAATAAGTGATTGTTTAGAGTATTGAAACAGGGATGTATTGATGCTGATGATACTTCTATCGTACATTCCCCTTCTATTTGAGAAATCAAAGATATTGCCCCTGCAGAAGCTTCTTTGATATCGCCTTTCAGTTCGGCAAAGGAAGGGGAAGTATAACATGCCGGGCAAACACAATTATTCAGGAATAACAATGTGTATTCATGAAAAACATATCCACATTTAATATGTCGTATTCGTAGTGAAGGTCTTGCTGTATTGTCAACATTAAGGACCTTGAAATCATTGTTATTTCTATGATTGACTGCGATCTGCGCCAGGTCTCTATCAGAGATAGTCCTTTGCCGGCAGTAATGCTCATAGACTTCAAAAGAACCAAAGAAGAAAAGGATAATACAAATGAAATTACAAAGGGCATATTTTGGAATGCTTTGAGAGACTGCAAGCCCAAATCTCCAATTATTAAATTGAATCGACGGATTGATTCTGCCTCCTGAAAAACTATCGAACAGGTAATTTCTGCCAATATAGCCGTCGGAAACAATGGCGTAATCAAGTTCATAAGGGTCTATTTCAAGCATGTTCGCCAGGTCGATGATGGTTTTGACGCCTTTATACAACTTGAAATCTGGATTTGCCCTACAATGACGAATCAGTGAATCTATTGTGTTGCAGTACAGCTGATTCTTTGGAAGAGGATCAGAATTACATACACATGCGGTCCCGGAAAATGATGGTTTTCCGTCGGGGAAAGTTACCAACGCAGTATGATGCTTAGAACAAAAACACACATTAGGGAAATTATGGGATAGTCTTGTATGTACGCAACCTTCGCTGCTTATGTCTTCCTTAATGCACTCAAGACAGTAACGGGTTTCAGAAGGGCTATGAAAATCGAATTGTGTTTTTGAGGTATAGCTGTTATCGATACGGACCTTATAATGCCTCATTTGTTCTGCTGGCAGTCTTTTAAAGGCTTTGTACTGATCAGTTATTGGAAGTGTAGTGTCTATGTGGTTTGTGGAAGATCTAAAAACAGGAAATATCGTATGATACGTGATCAGTGATTCTATTGTTATATTGTATTGCTCCGCATCAGCAAGAATAATGTCAAAAGTTGTACCAAATACGCTGAAATTTGGCATCAGTATGCTGGTCTCTCTTGGAGAAGAATATAAGATGCTGTTATTCTCAAATGCAGCCCGCATACTTGAATATGATTGGAAACCGTTGCAAAAGGCAACGTTTTCCAGCCATGACTGAGTTGTTTCGCCTTCGTGTATAAGAGGAATACTTAACATCAGAATGCTCCTATAATATAGGAAACCCTGACATATTGACATGAAATTGCTTTTTAAAATATAATTTGGTCAGGGAATTCCTTTAATACTTGGTCGTATGCGAGGGGTTCTGTTGCTAAGATCGGTTGCCCCCGGTCTTAGCTTTTTTTATGAAACAATATGGATAGAACGCCTGACAATACCGTATATTGTCCATTCTTGTTCGGGAATAATGTCTGGATATTCGGGGTTTGCTGCCTGGAGATACATTTTGCCGGACAATTCTTTGCGTAATACCTTGCAGGTGGTGCTTCCATCCTCCAGGATCGCAATCACAACATCTCCTGGCTGCGCGTCTTTTTGCCGATGGACAACAAGCCAGTCTCCGCTGTAGATTCCTTTCCCAGTCATGCTGTCACCGGAAGCCTCAAGGATCACGAAATCGCTTGATTCACCAAACAGACAGGTTGGCAGTTTGACAGTAGCCTGAATATCTTCAATGGCCTCGTTGGGTAAGCCGCAGGGGACAGCGCCTACTATGGATGCATCAGTATATCCTGTAATATGCGGAAGTGCTATCCTGCTGCCGACTTCTGATAATAGTCCTTTTGCCTTTAACCGCTGGACATCATTATGAAGCGTGGCCATGGAAGCATATCCAAACCTTTCTTTCATTACTTCAAAAGTAGGCGGACATGAGTTTTCGTCCATATATGCCTTGATGCCATGGTACAGACTCATCAGCCTTTGATCGTTTGTTTTACGCAATAATGATCACCTCCTTGTTATTAAGTGGAATAAATATTCCAATTAATCGTACCATGAGCGAATTGGAAAGTAAAGACGAACAAACTGAGCCAAATGTATTTTAGCAAAAAAATCCGGACGGATTTATATTGTAAAAAAAGACAAAAACTTGTAAATAAACCGATTTTATTGTAAATAGAGCCAAAACTTGTAAATAAACTGATTTTGTTGTAAAAATGATATATAGGTAGCCACCTACTTATACGTAATGAATTACGTATAGGAAGAGTTGATTTATTCTGTTGAAAAGAGGATACGAATATGAACGACCTGAATGATTATATAAACTCGGATAAATATGATATTGAAGTAAGTACAGAGAAAAACGACGTTTTAAAGGAAATAATAATAAAACAAAAAGCAAAGCCACTGTTATGCCCGCGATGTGGATCAAAACGTCTGAGTTGTTCCCCTATGCCGGATAAATGGATATATTGTATGTATGATAATGAGCCGGCTCATTGTTTATTTAAGATTGATGATATTTATTGTTTATCATGTAATTATCGTAGAAGTGAGGATGAATTCGAAAAAGAAATTATAGGCCGGGAATTTACCGAGTCTTTTATACATAATGTCATAAAAGATTGGCTAACTCATAAAGAAGACCACTTACGGGATGCAGCAGAAAAATTTGGCATAAGTCATACATACATTGATACGCTACAAAAAGAACTGTACAGAGTGTTTTCTGAAAGGACGCAATACGAATACAGTTATGCTTTGTTGTTTTATGCTTTTAAAGAGAATAATAGGACAAATGACAAAAGAGTAGTGATTTGCACAAAAGATTCAGCTGAAGGGGAAAAACGGCTATTGGGGTTTTATGAATCCTACTCATATGTTGGTCTGCCTCTTGTATTAAATAAATTCACAAAAGATGATAGCAATAAAAAGAAGACAAAGGTGATCTGTTATTCATTTTTGCCAGACATTGGTGATACACTTTCAAAACACTTTGATGGGGCGGAATGTGTGGCAATCAACTGCGATGAACTGCACGATGATGTGTGTCCTTACTTATCATTTGCAAAACTATCACCACAAGATACATATCGTTATACTTCGTATAAGGGACATAGTGAAGAATATAATAACCTTCTGAATGAAATCCGGGAGGTATTGACTATAGAAAACGGTATAACAGATGAAGAAAAAAAGGCCGTTGGAAATCGCTGGAATGAGCTGATCGACCTGATAGCCTCGAAGATGCAGCCAGACGATAAACTGCATATCAATGCTATAAAAGATTATAAAGTTCACGATATGGACTACTTGCATTTTGTTTCTTCAGAAACCCTGGAGAGATATGGCGGAGAAGGAATAACTGATAACCCTCTAATGGAAGAAATCATGGATATGGTTGCAAATCGGCAGTCGTATTATTCCATTGCTCTCAAAATCATGTATGACAACCAAGAGTTTAAAGATAAAATCATTGACTCTCTGAAAGAAATGACAAAGCAAAACAGGGCAGAGTATATGGGAAAACGACTGGACAGTCGGATGAAAAAGTTTATAGAAGATGAAAGGGGATATACCAAATATCCTTTTGGATTCGAAACAGAACCAACTGTGGCAAAAATGTTTGATATATGGGGAATGCCGGAAATAAATGGCTTCTCGCGGAAGATATAAATCTCTATTTATTTGTTACCAAGCGTACGATCAGAAAAATAATAAATAAAATGATCAAAATGCTGCCGAGGCAAGAACCGGATGACTTTCTGTTGTCCGATTCTTCTTCTTTTTCAATGTCGGATCCGCAGTAGTCACAATATTCCTGGTTGTCATCAAGAATCACATGACCGCAGTATGGACAGATTTCAGGATTGCGTTTTGCCATAAGAGATACTCCCATCAAAGTTGTTTCTATATAATATAATATGCAGAAATGCTAATAAAACAGGCGGAATGACTGTATTTAGAAAATTTTTAGAGACAAATAATGAATAATCACAGAAAATGGCTGAAAAATATGTATTATAATTGATGGGCTCCTTTTTTAAGGAATAAACAATGCTGTCACAGATCCCCCCGCAAGGGGGATTTTTCATTGCCTTCAATAGACAAAAACGATTTTAGGAACTCTGCGAAACAGGAAAAAGAGCAGGAAAGATTGCTGGCTATCTCTCCTTCGGAAACGAAAGAGAAATGCAGCGTAAGCAAGCTGGATGGACTGATACAGCAGTATTGTCCGAATGGGGTGGAATATAGAACTGTGTTGAGTGTTTTATCTCAACCAATTACGGATGGTCCTCATGAGACACCTGTATTATGTTCGTCAGGTATTCCGTTTATTTCTGTTGAATCTATTCATGACGGAATTGTCGATGTTGAAAAATGTCGTGGTTATATTTCAGAAGATAGCAGTCGAATTTATAGACAGAAATATACACCTCAAAAAGACGATGTTTATATGGTTAAATCAGCGTCTGTTGGCCGTGTTGCGATAGTGTCTGATAATACAAATTTTGATATTTGGTCACCAATTGCAGCTATGCGTGCAAATAAGTCGGTGATTATGCCACGTTATTTGTTTTACTCTTTGCAGACAGAAACAATTCAAAAGTTAGTTTTGAAGAAATCCAGTAAAGGTTCACAACCGAATTTGAGCATGAGAAAATTGGAAGAATTTTTAATTCCCGTTCCTCCATTACCTGTGCAACAGGAAATTGTCCGAATTCTCGACAAGTTCACAGAACTGGAAGCAGAACTGGAAGCAGAGCTTCTGCTGCGTAGGCGGCAATATGAGTATTATCGGGATACACTGTTAAACCTTGAGGATGTGGATCCGAACAGCTGGCTCGGTGAAATGCTGGATCAGTATTGCCCGGATGGGGTGCAATGGAAGATGCTTGGGGAAGTTTTTGATACATGCACGGATTATACCGCTGCCGGTTCATTTGCGGATATTGCTAAAAATGTTATATATCGTAAGATGCCTGATGATGCTTTGTTGGTTCGTACTATGGATATTAAGAATGGGTTCACCAAGGAGAATATGGTCTATATAGATAATCATGCTTATAATTATCTATGGCGCGTTCATATAGACAAACCATGCATTATAATGCCTAATATAGGTAATTGCGGAGAGGTCTATCATGTGCTGCCAGAGAACATTCCGTATAAAAAAGCGGCTTTAGCACCAAATGCTATATTGTTAAATTCATCTACTGTTAACTTACGGTATTTGTTTCATGTGTTGCAATCTGAGAGTTTTCAGAAAAAATTGCGCAAGATTGTCACGCCTGTTGGGCAGACAAAATTTAATAAAACTGAGTTTAAAGATTTAACTGCTCCTATTCCACCGATTCCTGTTCAGGAAGCGATTGTATCGGTTCTGGATAAGTTCAGTGCCTTATGTACTAATATTTCAGCTGGACTTCCTGCTGAAATTGCGGCTCGACATAAGCAGTATGAATATTATCGCGATAAACTTTTGAACTTTGATCATATCGTGTAGACGATACAACAAACATGTGGTATACTGCAATCACATGAAAGCAAAGAGGTGAACAGAATATGCCCCGTGAGAAAAAGGACGCAAAGATTTTGAATATAAAGCTTGCCATGCCTGTATATGACAAGCTTGAACAGTTTTGTGATGAGTCCGGGATGTCAAAGACCGTAGCAGTGGAGAAAATACTGGATCAGTTCTTCAACATTTATTTTGAGAAACCGGAAAACGAACGAACGATTTTTAGGAGCAAGGGAGAGTGACTATTATGTCTGAAATCAATATGCAACAGAGGGAAGAGTTGCATCGCGCTATTTGGGCTATTGCTGAAGAACTGCGCGGGAGCGTTGATGGTTGGGATTTTAAGAACTATGTGTTAGGCACGATGTTCTATCGCTATCTGTCGGAAAGGTTTTCGGCTTTTATTGAAAAGGAAGAACATGAAGCAGGAAATACGGATTTCCGTTATGCCGATCTGTCTGATGAAGACGCGATGGGCATGGGCGAGGATAATATCAAGGATGTTATCAAGACCATTGGGTTCTTCCTGAAGCCGTCTGAACTGTTCTGCAACGTATGTAAGCGTGCAGATAAGGACGAGAACCTGAATGAAACGCTGGAGAAGATTTTCAGTGATATTGAAGCTTCCAGTAAAGGAACGGACTCCGATAAGTGCTTTGATGGGTTGTTTGCTGATTTCGATGTGAACAGCAACCGCCTGGGTGCCAGTGTGACGAAACGGAATGAGCGCCTGGTTAAACTCCTTTGGGGAATTCGGGATATGAAGCTTGGTGCTGTGAGCGAACACGATATTGACGCGTTTGGTGATGCCTATGAGTATCTGATGACCATGTATGCGTCTGGTGCAGGAAAGTCCGGCGGTGAATTTTATACTCCGCAGGAAGTATCTGAACTGCTGACGAGGCTTGGAACCGTGGGAAAGACGCAGGTCAATAAGGTCTATGACCCGGCCTGCGGATCCGGCTCTCTTCTTTTGAAGGCACGGAAGGTTCTGGGAGAGAATGGCGTGAAACTGGGCTATTTCGGTCAGGAAATCAACGTAACAACATTTAACCTTTGCCGTATCAACATGTTCCTACATGGAATCGGTTTTGATAAGTGGGATATTGCGTGTGAAGATACACTACTTCATCCGCAGCATTGGGATGAAGAACCTTTTGAACTGATCGTTTCTAATCCCCCATATTCGATCAAGTGGGCTGGCGATACCGATGCTACGCTGATTAATGATCCGCGCTATGCTCCGGCAGGCGTGTTGGCGCCGAAGTCCAAAGCTGATTTGGCGTTTATTATGCATTCACTGTCCTGGCTGTCTCCGAACGGCAGCGCTGCTATTGTCTGTTTCCCCGGTATTATGTACCGTGGTGGAGCGGAACAGAAGATTCGTCAGTATCTGGTCGATAATAACTTTGTTGATTGTATTATTCAGCTGCCTGAGAACTTGTTCTTTGGTACTCCAATTGCGACCTGCATCATGGTGATGAAGAAGGGCAAGGCTGATAATAATGTTCTGTTCATTGACGCCAGCAAAGAATGTGTGAAGGTTACGAACAACAATAAGCTGGCGCCGGAGAATTTGAATCATATCGTGAAGATGTTCACTGATCGGGCCGATGTCGATCATATGTGCCGTCTGGTTCCTTTCGAAGAGATTAAGGAAGAGGGTTATAACCTGTCTGTTTCGACGTATGTGGAACCGGAAGACACGCGGGAAAAGATCGATATTGTGAAACTGAATGCCGAGATCAAGGAAATTGTAGCTCGTGAGCAAATTCTGCGGGACGAGATTGACAAAATTATCACTGAGATTGAGGGGTAAGAAGAAGTGAGTAAGCTGGAAGAATTGTTGCAACAGTATTGCCCAAATGGTGTCGAGTATAAAGAGCTTTCTGAAATTGCTACAATAGCTCGTGGCGGTAACCTTCAAAAGAAAGATTTTGTTGAAAGTGGGATTCCCTGTATTCATTATGGCCAGATTTATACGAGATATGGTTTGTTTACTGATAGAACATTTACATTTGTTAGCCATGAGATAGCAGAAAAACAAAAAATGGCAGAATATGGCGATATTGTAATGGCTGTAACAAGTGAGAATGTTGAAGATGTTTGTAAATGCGTTGTGTGGCTTGGTGATGAACCAGCCGCTGTGAGCGGTCACACCGCAATTATTTCTCATAATCAGAATGCTAAATATTTAGCATATTATTTTCAGTCTGCAATGTTTTTTGAACAGAAGAGAAAGTTGGCACATGGAACAAAGGTTATTGAAGTGACTCCGAGCGCTTTAAATGATATCAAAATTCCTGTTCCTCCATTACCAGTTCAGGAAGAAGTTGCTCATATGCTTGATATGTTCATAGAGATAGAAGAAAAATTAGAGGCTGAGCTTCAAAAGCGGAAGGCACAATATGAATATTATAGGGACAAGTTGTTATCCTTTAGGGAGGCGTGACGATGCCTTATTTCAATATTGTAGCGGCTACCTCTGAGAATACCGTGGTCACGGAGTATGAGCCGGTAAAGGCTCGTGCTGACCAGTATCAGAGTGAAGCTGCGTTGGAAGCCGAATTTATCCGAATGCTGGGGGAGCAGGGATATGAGTACCTGCCGATCCATACGGAAGCGGAACTGATCAGCAATCTTCGTCAGAAGTTGTCTGATCTGAATGGCTATACCTTTACAGACTCAGAGTGGAATCAATTCTTCACCAACGTTATTGCTTCTCCGAATGCGTCTATTGTTGATAAGACGAGGATGATCCAGGAGGATTATATCCAACTGTTGAAGCGGGATGACGGATCCAGTAAAAACATTAAGCTGATTGATAAAGATAACATCCATAACAATCGGCTGCAGGTGATCAATCAGTATGAGGTTTCTCAGGCTGATGGTGCGAAGCATGATAACCGGTATGACGTTACGATACTGATCAATGGTCTGCCCATTGTCCATGTTGAACTGAAACGCCGCGGGGTTGCGGTTCGGGAAGCGTTTAATCAGATTAACCGCTATCAGCGAGACTCTTTTTGGGCCGCCAGCGGTCTGTTTGAGTATGTTCAGATTTTCGTGATCAGTAATGGCACGAATACAAAGTATTATTCTAATAGTACCCGCTGGAACGCGATTAAGGACGCTGAGACCGGGAAGGCCCGTAAGGGAAAGACCAGTAACAGCTTTGAGTTTACCTGTTTCTGGGCTGATGCGAATAACCGAATAATTCCGGACCTGGTGGATTTCACGAAGACATTTTTCGCCAAACATACGCTGCTGAATATACTTACGAAGTATTGTGTATTTACTTCTGAACAGATGTTGCTTGTCATGCGTCCGTATCAGATCACGGCAACAGAGCGGATTTTGTCCCGTATTCAGATCGCCAGCAATTATAAGAAGTATGGCGATATTGCCGGTGGCGGTTATGTTTGGCATACAACAGGATCCGGTAAGACATTGACCAGTTTCAAGACGGCGCGACTTGCGTCGAGACTTGATTATATAGATAAGGTCCTGTTTGTGGTTGACCGGAAAGATCTGGACTACCAGACCATGAAGGAGTATGACCGTTTTGAGAAGGGAGCGGCCAACTCCAATACGTCTACCGCTGTCCTGACAAGACAGTTAGGTGACCCGAAAGCTAAGATTATCATCACGACAATACAGAAGTTGTCCAATTTTATCGCCCGGAACAAGACTCATCCGGTCTATGATCAGCATGTTGTAATCGTTTTTGATGAATGTCACCGGTCGCAGTTTGGCGACATGCATACTGCGATTGTAAAGGCGTTTAGAAAATACCATCTTTTCGGGTTTACTGGAACGCCCATTTTTGCCAAGAATGCAGGCCGTCCCAAGAATTCGCAGTTCTTTACAACGGAACAGACTTTCGGAGACCAGCTGCATAGCTATACCATCGTTGATGCCATTAACGACGGCAATGTGCTGCCATTCAGGGTGGACTATATTAAGACGATGGATTCCTGTGATGACATGGTAGATGAGCAGGTTTGGGACATTGCCCGGGAGCGAGCTTTTATGGCGCCGGAGCGCATCCAGCTTGTGACAGATTATATTCTGACGCATTTTGATCAGAAGACTTATCGTGGTAATAAGACTTATACGATGAATGTGCTGACTAACATTAAAGACGTAGCCGGCGGAAAGCATGGAAGCATTGAGGAAGTTAAGAAACAACAGCGGCTTTCTGGGTTTAACTCCATCTTTGCTGTAGCTTCTGTAGATGCTGCGAAGCTCTATTATGCTGAATTTAAGCGTCAAATGAAAGAAGATCCGAAAAAAGCCCTCCGGATTGCTGTTATTTACAGCTATGCAGCAAATGAAGCAGAACAGGACGGGATTCTGGATGAAGAGAATTCTGAGGACACATCGGCGCTGGATCAGAACAGCCGTGATTTCCTGGATCAGGCAATACTGGACTACAACCAGATGTTCCATACGAACTATTCGACAGATGGGGATAGTTTCCAGAACTACTATAAAGATGTCTCTCTTCGCATGAAGAATAAGGAACTTGACCTGCTGATAGTAGTGAATATGTTTCTAACCGGCTTTGATGCAACAACACTGAATACGCTTTGGGTGGATAAGAACCTGAAAATGCATGGGCTTATCCAAGCGTTTAGCCGTACTAATCGTATTCTGAACAGCATCAAGACATTTGGCAATATCGTATGCTTCCGCAATTTGCAAAAGCGAGTGGACGATGCGATTGCGCTGTTCGGTGATAAAGATGCGGGCGGCGTCATTCTGCTGAAAAAATATGAAGATTATTACCATGGATATAAGGATAATGACGGTGCCGATCATCCTGGCTTTGTGCAAATAGTCAATGAATTGAAAGCCAAATATCCTTTATCAGAACCTGATATTTTAGGCGAACAGAACAAAAAGGAATTTGTGAAGTTGTTTGGTACGTTCCTTAGATTTAGGAATATACTCTCTTCGTTTGATGAATTTGAAGGTAATGAAATTCTCAGCGAACGCGATCTGCAGGATTATATGAGCCGGTATCAGGATACCTATCAATGGATTAAAGAGCACCAGGAAGATCATGACAGCACTGATATTATTGACGATATTGTGTATGAAATAGAACTGATGAAGCAGATTGAAATCAATATTGATTATATCTTGCTCTTAGTCGCAAAATATAAAGAATCCCATTGTGAAGACAAAGAATTACTTGTTTCCATTCAAAAAGCAATTGACTCTGCACCGAATCTGCGAAGCAAAAAACAACTGATTGAGGGATTTATTGCTGAACTTAATAATGTTGATGATGTTATTACAGGGTGGCAAGGGTATGTATCTGAACAGAAGGAAAAAGCGTTGCAGGAGATCATTGAGACAGAAAAGCTAAAGCCAGAAGAAACGAGAAGATTTATAGAGGATTCTTTTGAAGCAGGGGAAATCAAGACAACTGGAACAGACATTGATAATCTACTTCCGCCAGTATCAAGGTTTGGTGGTGGTAACAGGGCGAAAAAGAAGGAAACTGTAATTGAAAAACTGAAAGCTTTCTTTGAAAAATTCTTTGGAGTTGTAGTCAGTTGGTTTACGTCAACTGATACAGGGAATAATGTAGAATATGAATGCCATACAAATTTTGAAGACAAATTAAAGGCAGCAGAGCCAACTTCAACATTTAATGAATCTGCAAGCACAAGATAGTTCCTCCTTTGGCACAATAAAAGCGAATGAAATCATTTCGCATAGAGCGTTCCGTTTGTTTTCAGCGTACGTCAATAGTGTTTATTCATACTTTTTGGAAAGATCAGGGAAGGTCAGAAATCAAGAAATTATTTCCAAATTAAATGTCACAAAGGAACTTTTTCCCAAATTAAATGTCATTCGGAGCCTTATTTTTTCCTAATTAAATGGAATTTTCCTAATTAAATGTCTAACGATAGCAGATGCCAACAGGTAAAATTGATAATTAAAAACCAAATTGAAGGTATTGCTACCTAACGTAGCAAAATGTATAATATAGGAGACGGATAGATTGTTTGGATCCGGAGGAGATGCTGATTT
>Ga0256405_10006841_pt1 | contig 17784 bp, 15 predicted proteins | sample RumenRJG_02DNA_FD_189096 | JGI IMG/M metagenome (GOLD analysis project Ga0256405, IMG submission 189096) | Bovine rumen microbial communities from Lethbridge, Alberta, Canada - RJG_02 | ecosystem: Host-associated > Mammals > Digestive system > Stomach > Rumen | place: Canada: Alberta...
GCCAATGCCCACGAAATAAAAAGTGGGAGTTTGCGCAGTTGGTTACTTAATACAATATCTGTAAGCAATTTGCTCATAGATAACCAAAACCTCAAAGAGAGAATACTACTTGAAGAGATTCCCTCTGGTCAAGGCTATTTATCTACTATTATCGAGGCCATGAAGAAGAATTCTGTCATTCGTATGACATATCAGAGTTATTGGCGTGAAGAGAGTAATACGTTTAACGTAGAACCATATTGTATCAAATTGTTCAAGCAGCGTTGGTATATGCTTGCGTGGAATCCTTATTATCAAAGGTTAATGATATATGCCGTAGATAGGATTTATGATATGAATATACTTAAAGATCAAAAATTTAAGATGCCGGAAGACTTTGTTGCATCTGAGTTCTTTGACAGTTTCTATGGTATCATAGCCAACAGCCAACCCAAAGTTGAGAAGGTCATTTTAAAGGTTTCTGCAGGCCAGGCAAACTATATGAGATCCTTGCCGTTACATTGGACGCAGGAAGAGAAAGAGAGGACAGACGAGTATAGTCTTTTTGAGCTTCGTATTTGCCCAGAGTTCGACTTCCAGCAGGAAATTCTATCAAAGGGTGAAGATTTTGAAGTCCTTGAACCTTTATGGCTTAGAAATGAATTGGCAGGTAAAATAAAAAGAATGTGGAACAAATATAATCAGTAGGCGTTATGGAATTCAATAAGTTCAGTTATCGCGGCATACAGGATTTGTGTCGTATCCATCATAGAGATATTTATCTGTCTCTGGATAGAGAAAAATTGAAGACTGTTCTGGAAAACAGAAGAGTGAGGTTTATCAGTCCGTTGGGTTATTTCGATTATGCATATTTCGGAGAATTCACTTTCGAGGGTGATGTTATGATACTCTGGACTAAAAAATCAGAATACACAAGATTCCACAAATCAGGCTTGGATTCACATACTCTTTGGTCTCTTGTTCCTGTTATATATGCCGGCGTGGATACTCGATTAAGAGATGACCAAAAGCAGGAGATTTTTACTGGTGACGTTGTGTCATGTAAGGGATATACTTCCTTCGTGCGATATTTTGGGAAGTCCACAGTCCCTGGACTTGCTGGTGACAATTGTGAGATCCTTCTTGATAAAACAGGTTCTATACACAAGGAGGGGACAGTATTCTCAGGAATCTCACAATCCTTATTTAAGGAATATCACATTGAAAGCCTTTATTGGCCCAGAGCCCAATTTGTTCCATTTGGATTAAGTCGTGATGAGGTGATAGATAAGGCAGCGCAAGCAAAGAAACAGCCTACTTTTTCCGATGATTTTAATCCACAAAGAAGAGGAAGGAAGTTGGTTTATCAAGACATATCCGAAGTTTTAAAAGAAGGTGATATATTGTGTTATTTTGCTGGAGAACCAGATGAAGAGGATGTTGATAACACGAGAAATGTATATGCAGACAACATTCCTGACAACTATATGGGAGAAGAATACGCTATAGAATTGGTGGTAACGGAGCATTATTATGATTCTATGGCTTATTCAGTAGGTCAATTCCTGCAATATGCACATGAAAGACCTGATAAAACATTCATTTTATGTGATTTCAAAGGTGCTTTGGCTATTCGTGAATATGAGGAACAGAGGACTGCGTTACAATTCCATGAGTGGTATGAATATAATATTCCCAATGTAATTTTGCCGTTCTGGATTTTCAACAATCTTTCAGGTTTGGATATGATAGGAAGAGACTAACAAATGTGACGATGAAACAGAAATTAGATATAGGCCGGATTGGCGAAAAAGCTGCCGAATTAGAGCTATTAAAGTTGGGATTCGATGTAATTAATCTGAATGATTTTCGAAATAATTACGAAAACGCTGATTTAATTTGCATGAATCCAGCAACAGGCAAGAGTGTGATGATTCAAGTAAAAACGGGAACAACAAAAAATATAATGACAGGGTTTACCTCTGAACTGGATGGTACTATTCCTGATTTGGAACAAAAAGTAATCGGTCCTTGGATATTTATAAGAACTGACGATAAGGTATCTTATATGGATTACTACATATTATCAAAAGAAGAAACCGTTGAGCTTATTGAAACGAGCAATGATTGGTACGTAAATAAGTGGAATAGGAAATTATCGAGTAAACCGGTAGTAGGGATTGATATCCCTTGGCTTCAAGGCTTAAAAACGGAAGCGTCGAAACCGCAAGCAGTAAAACAATATCCTGAATATGTAAGTTCCTTGAAAGAGACATCATACAACAAATGGGAGAAAATAACATCGTTATTGTGAATATGAGAACAAATGACTAAAGAGAAAGAAAACAATGAAAGATTTTGCAGCTATAGATTTTGAAACCGCGAACAACGAGCGAAGTAGCGTTTGTAGTGTTGGAATTATAATTGTCCGGAATGGGGAAATTGTAGATAGTTTCTATTCGCTGATACAACCAGAACCCAACTATTACAATTATTGGTGTACCCAGGTTCATGGCCTAACACGGAATGATACAGAAGAAGCCCCAGTATTTCCCGAAGTATGGAAACAGATAGAACCGTTAATAGAAGGATTACCGCTTGTCGCTCACAACAAATCCTTTGACGAAAGTTGCTTAAAGGCGGCATTCCATTGTTATCAGATGGATTATCCTGATTATGAATTCTACTGTACATGTATAGCTTCTCGTAAAGCTTTCCCTAATGCAGAGAATCATCAACTTCACACTATTTCAGAGTTGTGTGGATATCATTTAGAGAATCATCATCATGCTTTGGCAGATGCAGAAGCCTGCGCTGCCATTGCAATTAAAATATTGTAATATGAGTGAATTAATTTATAGCGTTAGAGAGGTCTTTCGCAGTTACTTGCCAGCAGAAAAATGTAATTTCTTCAATATTCCAGAATACCAAAGAGGGTATAAATGGACAGATGATAATGTTACACAATTATTAGTTGATTTGAAGAATTTCAGGAAAGGAGATGCTTCGTCCTTTTATTGTCTTCAAAATATCACTATTACAAAAACCTTTCTGAATGGAAAACAGTGTTTGAATGTTATTGATGGACAGCAGAGACTAACGACCTTATTTATCCTGGTTTCATATATCCAAAGAAACATGATAAACAAGATTATAGAAACTGGTGCAGATATTCTCAAATATTCTGTTAGGGAAAGTACAGATATCTTCCTTCGTCAGGAGATATTGTCGGGCTCATTATGGAACTCTGAAATAGATCCGCAAAATGCTAACACAAAAGACCAATACTATATTATGGCCGTCGCAAAAGCTATTTCTGATTGGTTTAAGGAGAATGAGTTACAGAGCAGCACTATACTTGATGACTTGAAATTAATAGTCAATCAGGTAGATAGTGGTGAGGAGGAAACTGTATTTGCCAGTTTGAATGGTGGTAAAGTTGAACTTGATGGAGCAGATCTGGTAAGGGCAATTCTCGTTACAAGAGCGGCAAAGCAGAAATATCCAACTATTTCCTCTAAAGATTTAATAAATAAAATCGCTGGAGAAGATATTAATCTGAATATTGATGTAACAGTCTCTTCACAGGGTAAAATAAATGAATTCCGTATAAAACTTGGCATAGAGCTAGATGAAATGAACAAATGGTGGTCAAATCCTGATGTTCATAGTTATTTCGAACAGCTCCTTCCTAATCGAATTGTCAAAAACAAATCTTTTAAATACAATCAATATCCTATTGATCTTTTGTATTATGCTTTTTATGAGGCTTACAAAGATAAGCTTATAGCTTCTGACAAAGAACGTGATCTTGAATTAAGGTTTTTTGAAAATGGTATAGATTTTAATGGCGATGCAAGTGACGACCACTTGGAATTTTATTATGCTGTTAAGGAATTCCATATGACGATGGTTGAATGGTTTGAAAATGAAGAAATATTTAATCTGGTTGGATATCTAATGTACAACTATAAAAGCGCAACCATATCATTTGAATTATTATGGGGGAAATGGAAGCAGCTACATTCCAAACAAAAGTTTAAAGACGAGATAAAAGCGATTATTCGTGAGCAATTGGCATCTAATTTTAGTGGTGATGACGATGCTTTGGATAACAAACTGGTATCTTTACGTAATGCTATCCTTGATTTATCTTACGATTGGTATCATGATGATTTTACGACAAAGTTCCTACCTTTATTAGACATACTTCCAGTTATTAAAAAAACAAATAAAGGAACAAAAATCATATACCAAAAAGTTAAGGTTGACTATTTAAAATGTATTAAAGGGGAACGTGGAGAAGATAAGGAACATGTCCGTTCTCAAAATCGCAAAACCAACAGTGACATCCTAACAGTCGAAGAGGAACAAGCATTGAAAGAGGAAAACAAGAATGGCATTAATTCTATCGGAAATATTGTTCTACTTGACAATGGGGTCAATCGGAGTTATGGAAATTCTGGATATACCTTAAAAATGGATAGGATAGTAAATGAATTTTTAATGAATGATTGTTATATAAGACCTCACACTTATGAAGTTTTTATATCTAAGTTAAAGAACATAGACAATAACGGAATCGATGATAGTGAACTATTTTGGTCAGATGAAGACATAATTCGAACTGTTAACAATATAGATTCGCGTATTAGTGACTATCTCCATTTTCCAGCACGGTCAGAAATAGATTTTGCTCAATAACGTCTGTCATTTAAAAGAATCTCAAATTGATTATTTATGGAAAAAAAGAATATAAGCGAATTGCTGAAGAATTTCGACTTTGTAGTCCCTGAGATACAAAGAGAGTATGTATGGGGAGATAATAAGAATAAACAAGTACTCGTTCAATTCCTTAGGGATCTTAATGAAAAGATAGAATTGGGCGAAACAAATATAGGCTTTTTGTATTCTTACCAGTCTGGTCAAGAACATTATCTTATTGATGGTCAACAACGATATACAACTATATTGTTGTTACTATACTATTTGTCCATTGTGGATTCTGAAGAAACTTATGTAGAATACATGGCACTCCAGAAGCTTGATAGTGTAAGGCCATCATTCTCATATAGAGTACGAACACACACTGATTCTTTCCTTACTAACTTATTGAAATCAAAGACAACAGATCCTCAAATGATAGAAGACCAAACGTGGTTTAAGAGGGATTATAGAAAAGATACGACCATAAAATCTATGATAGGAGCTTTGGAAGTATTCAAAGAGTGGGTTCCAAAACTCCAAAACCTAACATATAAAGGAGTCATTAATAATGTCTGCTTTTGGTATTTTGACGTGGCCCAAACGTCCCAAGGAGAAGAATTGTACATTACAATGAATAGTAGAGGTGAGAAACTTACGGATTCTGAACAGATAAAGCCTAGATTACTTAATAAGATGGGCGATGTCATGGAAAAAGAAAAGTATGGCAAGAAATGGGATGACTGGGAAGAATTCTTCTATAACAGGAGTTTGCGTGGAGATAGAAGTGTAAACTCGATAGATGCCGCTATGAATAACATGATTAGAATAACTCTTGAACTTATATCCAAGAGAGAGCATGACAACATCAATCCTGTTGAGGATGCAGAAGTAATAACACTTGCTGATATCGAATGTTACATGAATGCAATCAAGCATTTAATATCATTGTCCAATGGCAAATACAAAGAAGAAGTAGAAAGACTGTATGGTGACGCAGAAAGCGATGGACAATTTTATGTCCTAAAATCCCTCTTGACCGAATTATTAAAAGGACAAACTGATGAGCATGAATACGAAAGAGTATATCAAACAATTATTAATCAAGTAAGACGTAATAAGATAAAAAGCCATATTGATTTCCTCAATTATTTAGATTGCTACAAAAATTCTGATATTGGGTTCTATTCATTTATCATTGATACTCAAAATGAGTATGCATCTAAAGTATTCACAGGCCACGAACTTGACAAAGTGAAATTGTGTTATTATGCCCATGATAAAAAGGTTGAAAATTCTATTTGGAAAGAGCAAGAATCAAAATTCTGGAATGGCAATATAAAGGAATTGATTAAGTGGGCTACCATAGACGATACTTTTTCATATCCTGAGTTTATTAGAGTTACTAATATTTTCCATGAATTATTCTCTTCTAATGCGAACAACGGATGGACAACAGACAAGGTTCGGCAGGCATTGATAACACGACGAATGCCTCATTATCCAGATAATGAGAAATTCGGTTACACCTCAAACGAATGGAAGGAAATCATTTCCAAGAATAGTGACGATTTCTTAGCTTTTATTAATTGTTTCCATGAGAAGGAGAAGGAAGAGGTTCTTGACGAAATGAGGTGGAATTATCCTGAGACTCCCGAAAATTTATGGGCAGAATTTGTTCAGCGCGATTATCTGTTGAAATATTGTAATACAAAGCACCTTTATTGGAATGACAAATATGGCTGGCTACTAGTTCAAAATTCATGGGCAAAGCCAATATCAGTAAAGAATATGAATCTCTATCATGAATTACTTGATATTTATGGTAAAAATGATAATTGGACGATTGAAATCTGGCCTTCATGGGAATCCTGCGTATATTTCCAGAACAAATTGACATCTATTTATTTGGATATAAGATGCATTCGCACCGATGACAATTCCTACATCTACAATCTATTAGTATCTCAAAGAGGTAAAGATCAGATAAATATGGATGAGATAGATCATTTCAAACAATCATTGTTTGCTTTCGTATCTAAAGACCAGGAAAACAAATGGGATTGGAATGAAGATAGTCGATGTTATCAATTAGATCTGTTGTATCGTGATGCATTGTTGTCTGTTATCAATTCATTAATGGATTAAAATAATCAGTCTGCAAAAAAAAGAATAGGGTTGTGCCCCAAAACGGCGCAACCCTATATTATTTTTGCATCGTATTATATGTGTAGATTATGGATGATTATATGTTTGGTGAGAAACCCAAGTGGAAAGATGATTACTGGAGAAAAGTGGCTCATGCTGGCTACGCAGAGGTATCGTATGAAGATGTTTGGAGTCTTGATACAAGACTTGCTCGTATTATTTCCGTTCATCTAAGGGCATTTTTAAAGGCTCAAAAGGGACCAAATGGAGGATGTCCAGGAAAATTAGCTGAAGGATGCAGTGCTGGAGAAGGCCATAAGAAGTGGTTAGCAATCATCCGTAAGATGCTTTATGCTTTTGAAGAATATCAGTGGTGTATCGGTGGAAACGACTTTGACATGCTTCCCTTAGAGAAGCAAGAGAAGATTAAGGAAGGAATGCAATTATTCATTGATTATTATAGAGACTTATGGATATGAAAGAAAAGAAAAAGATTACATTGCAAGTCTATGACGAACAAATAGAAGTGAATGTCGTCAAAGGTGAAGAAGATAAGTATTATGATGCAGCAAGGTTTGTGACAAAACGAATTATTACTTATGAAAAATTACATTGTGGGTGGAAGACTACACATACTATTTTACTTATGACGATGTTGGACATAGCCATTAACCTGACATCAACAAATGAATATAAGAAAGGGTATCGTTCTATCTGGAGAAAAATTATTGAATACTTAAAATCCTAAATGTATGACAGTACAAGAGATTTTCAACACTAAAGCTGTTCGTGATGTGGAGTTAGAGATCCTGAATCTCCAATTGGATAATGAGAGAAAGCATTACGATGGTCCTGAAGGCTTTGCCATAGAGCATCTCTTGGGTGTGAGATGCCATCTTCTAAATAGTCTATTTGTGCTTGATGAAAGAAATAAGCAATTGCTAACAGAATTCAATGAAGCTCTTCGTAAACAGATACTTGAAACGCGAAAACGAGTTATTACATTGTTTAATTCTGTCAGCGAATCAGGTTTAACTGGAGACTTTGAAGTAACCGGTAAATGTTTTCTCGGCTACGAATATTCTAAAATTCATCCTGTTCAGACTATAAGAGCTAAGAAAATGTGGGCTATTCTTAATGGCTCCATAGACAACTATATTCCTTTATATGGAGATGGCGTTGAATTAATCCATGTCAGCAGTTGGGATTCAGAAATTCCCTCTGAGAATCAGGTATTATATTTGGATGATAAATTGGACAATTGGAATGAAGGTTTGGACAGGAAATTGACAGAAGACATGCATCTTATCCATCCTTTCCATAATCTGTATAGTCATATGGATTTCTCCATTTTTGATCTTTTATGGGTTCGTGATTTCAACATAGAAGTCAATGCAGAAGTGAACTCTAATACATATAATAATGATGATTACGGTGATCATCTTGATTGGGATAAATCTGATTATTATGATTGATTTTTGAAAAAATTGCGATGATTGCGCAAAATCACGTAAGATGTGCCCCAAATAGGCACATCTTCGTTTTACCTTTGCAGCAAGATTAATGAAAAAGCTTCAATTATGACAGCAAAACAATCAAAAAAGCAAGAGTTGGATCTGTTGCAGGCAGTAGAAAAAATCGTTGAGTTGGCTAAAGATTCTCAACTTAGTAAGGATTTCTTTCGTAAGGCAGGCAAGTATATCAAATACTTATCAGAAGCCCTAGACCTTACAAAGGAACAAAGTGTAATGATGTCACTATTTATTGATAATAGTGAAGATTCCAGTATTTCTATTAGTGATTTTGGTACTTTTCTTGGCTGTCGAACCACCAGAATTATTCGTTTTATGAACGATATCGACGTATTGGAAAAAAGAGGTCTTATAATATGTTGCCGCGATAGAAGAGGTCGCTCTTATCGTGTTCCCATGAAGGTCATAGAAGCCTTTCAACACAATGAGCTGTATAAACCGGAAGATCTTTCTGGTCTTTCTTGTGCAGAACTTTTTGCTGAGTTGGAAGACATTTTTGACATGAGAAAAAACGATGAACTCACAGAAAAAGGCGTTTGCGAAAAGATAAGAGAATTGTTCACAAATAATCCCAACCTCATATTTGTGGAGAAACTGAAGAGTTTCAATCTTGATGTTGAAGATGAACTCCTTTTAGTTTTGTTTTCCCATCTGTTTGTTAATAATAGTGATGATAATATTGGATATCATGACTTGGATTTTCTATTTGATAAGCGTAGATGGAATCGGATAAAGTCATCTTTGAACTCAGGAGATCATATTCTATTATCTACCAAGATGATTGAATATAATAACGACGATGGCTTTGTCAATAGAGAATCATTCCGAATGACAATGGAAGCCAAGCGAACTTTATTTGAGGAGTTGAATCTATCTTCTCTGAATACAAATCAAAAGAAGGCTGGACTCTTAAAAACCAATGATATTGCAAAGAAAAAACTCTATTACGATGAAGAAGTCAGAAATCAGGTGTCTGAACTAACGCAGCTGTTGACTGATGATCATTATCAGGAAATCCGGAACCGTCTCAAAGAGTCTGGTTTTAGATGCGGTTTCACATGTCTTTTCTATGGAATGCCTGGTACTGGTAAAACTGAAACAGTTCTGCAGCTTGCAAAGGAAACTGGTCGTGACATCATGCAAGTGAATATCTCTGAAATTAAAAGTATGTGGGTTGGGGAGAGCGAGAAGAATATAAAAGCCTTGTTCGATAACTACCGAAACAAGGTAAAGGAGTGCAAGTTGACTCCTATTCTGTTGTTCAATGAGGCTGATGCTATTATTGGTAAACGCCAGGAAGGTGCTGAACGTGCTGTTGACAAGATGGAAAATTCCATTCAAAATATTATTCTTCAGGAAATGGAAACTCTTGATGGTATTCTGATAGCCACAACCAATTTAGCACAAAATATGGATAAGGCCTTTGAACGTCGCTTCCTCTATAAGATTAAATTTACCAAACCTACTATAGAGGCGCGTATGAGCATCTGGCGTGAGATGATTCCAACTCTCTTAGAGGCTGACATCCATGCTTTGGCTGTGAAGTACGATTTTAGCGGTGGCCAAATAGAGAATATAGCTCGTCATTATGCTATAGACAATATACTTCATGGTTCTTCAAGTAATGTCCTTGAAACGCTGTCAATTCACTGTGACAATGAACGATTAGAGAAAAAAGAGCAAAGAAAGATTGGCTTTTAAATGATAAGAATATATGGAACAGACGGTAAACGAAACACGTTTTTTAAACCTCAGAGGAAGTAAACCTGAGATTGACGAGTTAATTCAGCAGATTGTAGAGCAAACAACTTTGGTTCGTTTGGACAAGAGCGACCTGATATATCTATACAAAGAGAAGATTGTGCTTAAACGAAGAATAAACTCCTTTCCTCGAACTAATGAGAGTCGTATGGAGTCTATACTTCGTGAACTTACAGAATATGCATCCATTGATTTCGGATGCTATAACAAAGTTGTTCTACTGGTTAGGACATCGCAGAAACATCCTCTTCTTATGGAAGAACTTCGTTATATCCATGACATTATCAAAATGTTTCCAGATGGCGTAGAAATTAGATGGGGAATGGGGTACGATAATAGTCTGGATGAGAAAGTGTTATTAATGTTGGTATGCAGTTGCTGACATTAAATATTCAAGTTCGCAAGGCTTGTGATGAATTAAGATGCAGCTAAGACCAAAATATACAGTAATTTTGTCGCATTAAAATTTGATAGTTTATGAAGGAGGACATACATATAAAGTCCCTTTTAAAGATAATATCTGAGGGGATCTATGAGAAGCAACACATCTTAGCGATGTCGTTGCTATGTGCTGTTGCAGGCGAAAGTATATTCTTGTTAGGACCTCCAGGCACAGCAAAAAGTCTTGTGGCCAGAAGGTTGAAACTTATTTTCCGTGAAGGTAAATCATTTGAATATCTTATGTCACGCTTCAGTACGCCAGATGAGATATTTGGCCCTGTATCCATTTCCCTTTTAAAGAATGAAGATAAGTATGAACGTGTTGTTGATGGTTTTCTACCTACTGCAGATGTCGTTTTCCTCGATGAGATATGGAAAGCCGGTCCCTCTATCCAAAATGCCTTACTGACTGCTATCAACGAGAAGATTTTCCAGAATGGACGTAATATCATCCGACTTCCGATGAAAGCTTTGATTGCAGCCAGTAATGAGTTGCCTGCAGAGGATGAAGGATTGGAAGCGCTATGGGATAGATTTCTGGTTAGGATGGTTTCTAATTGTATCAAGAGCGAATCAACGTTTTTCAAGATGATCAAACAGAAGCCTCTGAATACTATCGAGGTTCCCTTTGATTTACAATTGACAGAGGAAACCTATAGCGAGTGGCAGGTCAAGATAGATGACGTTTCCATTCCCGATGATGTATGCAATGTAATATCATATATTCGAAAGTTCTTAAAAGAAGAAGCAAAAAAGGAGGATGTCAACGAGATGGACTTCTACATATCTGATCGAAGATGGAAAAAGTGCTTTCATCTGATGCAAGCGTCTGCTTTCCTTAATGGACGCAAGACGATTGATGTAACTGACGTTCCGCTATTGTTTTCCTGTTTATGGAATAAGGCTGAAACGATTCCTGTTATCATTGATATAGTTAGTCGAAGTATAACGGCGGTTATTGATTTCAATATAGATAAACAGACCAAGGAGATTGAAGGTGCCCTAAAAAAGAACTCACAAAATATTGCTCAGACGAGTCGAGTAGCAGACGACGAGTATAAGCAAGTAAACTACTTCTATTATCAGCTACGTAATCATCCTAATGGGAAATGTCTGTTCTTTAAACCAGATTACAGTCACGTCGAAGTACACCGCTCTATGGATGGCATTCTGTTCTATGACCAGGACAAGAAAGCGTGGATAGTTCATGCCATCTACACAGGCACACCGTATGATTACAAAACAAAAGCTGGAGCAAAATCGATGAAGGTAAAACTGACCAAGTGCCAAGGAGGCATCATTATCAATGGAACAGCTTATGCCTTTGAGCGGAAGAGTGCGCAGGATGGTCTGGGATTATTCGATAATCCAGGTATTATTCCAGCCAATGTTGCTACAGTCACCCTGAATATCATCCAAAAGGATTTACGTCCTAAACTGGCTCAGTTACAGGAAATGTTTTCGAAAACCAAGCATCTGTTCTTGTCGGATGATGATCTGACAGTGGTTAAGAAATACATGGTTAATTGTGATAAGCGATTGAATGAACTTCAAGTTAAAGCTACCAATGCAGAATCGCTCATATGATGAATGAAATAGAAATAGCCAACAGGCTAAAGGAATATGACGATGCTTTCGACTTCTATATGGAAAGAGGCCGGATGCCTGATAATATCCCGCAAGAAGACCTGTTAGGAAGCTTCTTGCAGCAGACGATTGATGAAAATCCGCAGCTCGAAAGCCAAGATCCTGTTTGGAAGGAACTATTGAAAGAGGAGGTCATGAAATTCTTGGAGGCCATGTTGGAACTATTCCAGCCAATAGAACAGGCACATCAACGTGAGAAGTCCTACATAGTAGTCTTTGCAGATGCAGACATTGACCAAAAAAGAAACATGTGGAAAGAGGTGTATAGCACTATCACAAGGGAATATGCTCCAGAGGAAGTGAACATTGACGGCTATGTCGAACAAATGAAAAGTCAAGATCTTGATGCAGTCTTTTCCTCTTTATTGTCTGATTGGGATAAAGCTTGTGACGAACTTGCCCGAAAAAAGAAAGTCGAAATCATTGAGTTTAATAGAGAAAGGTGGGAAAAGGGCGTTAAAGAACACGGAAATGCAGACTTTAAACAGCGCAAGAAAATAGAAAAAGCTTTCTATTCCTACCCGCAGTTGGTAGATATAGTTCGTGTCATCGGAAGGGAACAGCCTGAACGAGATGACGAATATGACGAGACAGTAAGAAGTTACATGCCACTATTACCCTCACCGCCAACACCTGCTGTCGAGATAGAGCAAGTATCTGTAGGAAATGATTTACAGCATCTCCTGCCGATGGAAACTACAATCCTAGCAGATAAGGGAACAGAGGATCTGTTTTACCTGAAATATGCTTCACACCAACTGCAGCTTTTTGCCAACAAGCCCAAACAAGAGAGTGTAGAAAAGACTGAGAAGAAGCGTAATAAAAAGCCGAGATTAGAAAAAGGCCCAATTATTGTCAGTCTTGATACCAGTGGTTCTATGTCAGGTAAGCCAGAAAAAGTTGCCCGTTGTCTCTTGCTTCAGCTTCTTAGAATGGCCAAGAAACAAAAAAGAAAATGTTTCTTAATAACTTTTTCTGTCAGAGCTGAGTGTATGGATTTATCCAGACCTGGTTCATGGAGCCGGTTGAACCGTTTCCTGAATAATCCATTTACAGGAGGCACTGACGGGGAGGATATGATAAAAAACGCTTTGAAGATGCTAAATACCGACTGTTATTCGATGGCCGATGTTCTTATTATTAGCGATTTCTACTTTCCACCGCCAAGAACCAAAACGTTGGAACAAATGGAAATAGAACACAACAAAGGAACAAGGTTTTATGGCTTGCAGATAGAGAGTACCGTTTCCGGATATGATGATATATTAGATCGAATATGGAAAGTATGAGCAAAAGAACACCTCTATATTGGATTAACCCAAGATTCCGTCTGAACTTTCCTTCCTTCAGTGTGGAATGGCATCTGTGTGACATATGCGACTTGGAATTGAATGAATTGTATGACAAAGAAAGGCTGGTTTACGGCTATGGAATGAATTGTATCCATGCGATTGTTAGGGAAGGTAACTCTGGGCTAGACTTTCTATATACTAATCAAACTAAGTTTGAGAATATACGTGTTCAAAAATGGCTTAGGGAAACTATTCGTGACCACATTGTTCTGAGGGCAAAGAAGGTTTTACCCCAAAGGTTGCATGAGCTGGAATCCCTACATAACCTATATGCAAACGGGATAGTAGTAAAGAAACTACGAAAAGGTATTTTAGGCCAGTGTACCCATTCGAATTATATTAGGCTATCTCCCATAATTGTAATATTCCCAAATAGATTGATGGACGTAGTAATACTACATGAAATGGCTCATTTAAAGTACCACCATCACCGAAAATCTTTCTGGAATTATCTTTCAATGTTGATTGGAGAGGATGCAGAACAACAGAATAAGATTCAAGATATGGTGGTCTCTAAATACTGGGACTTTTATATGTTTTTGATGAAGTAATAATAATACTCGCCACATCTGCCCCAGATAGGCATATCTTTATTTTAGCTTTGCAGTCTCATTCGTATTAGATAATAAGTAATTCAAGTTTAACAGACATAAATATAGCAAATATGGATAGTTTAAAAAACTTCGTACACCTTCATGTACATTCACATTATTCAATTTATGATGCACTATCAAGTGTAAAGAATCTCGTGGACAAAGCTATAGAATATGATATGCCTGGCATGGCATTGACAGACCATGGCAATATGTTTGGCATCAAAGACTTTTATGACTATGTGAATAAACTCAATAAAGATCGTGAGGCGAAAGGTATAGACCCTTTTAAGCCCATCTTCGGCTGTGAATTATATGTCGCAAAGAATGGCACAAAGGATCATAAAGCATTCCCTAAAGACCTTGGGGGCTATCACCTGACAGTATTGGCGAAAAATGAGCGAGGCTATAGGAATCTAATCAAAATAGTCAGTAACTCCTGGACGGACGGGTTCTTCATGAGGCCTCGCACAGACCGTAAAGAATTGGAGAAATATCATGAGGGTCTGATAGTTCTATCGGGATGCCTTGCAGGTGAAGTTCCTGTTAAACTTTTAAATGATGATATTATCGGTACTCGTGAAGCTATTGAATGGTATCATGGGGTATTTGGTGATGATTATTATCTGGAGTTGGAACGCCATGAGGTGAAAGACTCATCCATCATTGCCAATCGAGAAAAATACAAGTGTCAAGAGAAGATTAACCGACAGTTAAAGCAACTTGCCAAAGAGTATGGTATTAAAGTGGTTTGCACAAATGATGTTCATTTTACTAATCAAGACCAGGCAGATGCTCATGACAGATTGATCTGTTTGGGAACAGGTAAAGAACTTGAAGAACCAAATAGAACCTATTATTCTAAGCAGGAATGGCTTAAAACCTATGATGAGATGGCCACTGTTTTCGAGGATATTCCAGAGGCATTATCCAATACACTTGATATACTGAATAAGATTGAGCTATACAGCATCGATCATAAGCCTGTATTGCCAGCATTTCCAATTCCAACTGAATTCGGAACAGAAAAGGAGTGGCGCGAGAAATATACAGAAGAATCTCTTCTGCATGATTTTTCTTGTGATGAAAATGGTGAAAAATGCATGTCTGAAAAAGAATGCATCGAAAGAATTAACCGATTAGGAGGAATAAATGAGTTATATCAGATTATGTTAGAGCATGACTATCTGGAAAAGATTTCCATGGATAGAGCATATCAGATATATGGAAAACCTTTGCCGTCAGATGTGGAGGACAGGCTTCGGTTCGAGTTACATGTCATAAAGACAAAAGGGTTCTCCAGATACTTCCTGATAATGCAAGATCTTGTAAACTCGTTGAGAAATAACTATGGTGTGATGGTTGGACCAGGACGTGGTTCTGCAGCAGGTTGCTTGGTCTCATTCTGCTTAGGAATAACTAGGATAGATCCCATGAAATACGATTTGATGTTTGAGCGTTTTATCAATTTGAATCGTGATGTTTTACCTGATATTGACATAGACTTTGATGAAGAAGGACGTTTTCTTGCTCACAAATATCTTGAAGACAAGTATGGGAAGGATTGTTGTGCCCATATTGTCACATTCGCAACAATGTACCCCCAAAGAGTCATCAAGAATGTAGCTAAACTGGAAAAAATCCCAGATTCAGTGTCGGAATCCTTATGCGAAGAGATACCTCCATATCTGCCGAATTGGATGAGAATGAATATGACGAACATCTGTCTTACCGTCCCAGCCTTTAAAAAGGCAGAAAAGTCACGGAAACCAGCTATGAGAAATCTAATCAAGTATTCTAAAATACTGGAAGGAGCGATTTGTGGAACAGGTGTTCATGCTTGTGGGTTTGTTGTCAGTCAAGGCCCAATAAGCGACTGGGCTCCTGTATTTACTACTGACAATCCAGATGAGAAAGGGAATAGTATTGTCTGTACTCAGTATGATGGAATGTGCATTGAGTCTACTGGCCTTGTGAAGATGGACTTTTTAGGACTGAAAACACTTTCAGAAATAAAGAATGCTCTCTTGAACATTAAATATTCTCGTGGAATTGACATCAATTTGGATGAGATTCCTATAGACGATCCCAATACTTTTGAACTATATCAACAAGGTAATACCATTGGTGTTTTCCAGTTTGAGTCTTCGAGTATGAGGAAGTGGCTTCGTTACCTCCAGCCAACAGTGTTTGATGACCTTGTTGCCTTGAATGCTCTTTATCGCCCAGGTCCGATGGACTACATTCCAGCATTCGTATCAAAAAAGAATGGAAGTGATAAAATTACCTATGACATTCCATGTATGGAGAAATATCTAAAAGATACTTATGGGGTAACTGTGTATCAGGAGCAGATAATGCTGCTCTCCCGTCTGCTTGCAGATTTTACCAGAGAAGAAAGTGACATTCTGCGCAAAGCTGTGGGTAAAAGGAAAAAAGATATCATAGATGTACTAAAACCCCAGTTCATTGAGAGAGGAAAGAAGAATGGGCACAATCCCAGAATATTGGAAAAGATATGGAAAGATTGGGAACATTTCGGTTGCTATGCCTTTAACAAGTCTCATGCAGTCTGCTATACATGGATTGCCTATCAGACTGCATATCTCAAAGCTAATTATCCTGTTGAATATATGGCTGCGATAATGGAATCCCGCAAGAGTCAAAAGTCAGAACTTAATATTCTCATTAAGGAATGTAAGCGTATGGGGTTATGCCTCGTTTCTTCAGATGCCATAGATAAAGATAATATTCAAATAGTTGGCGATGAATTACATTTAGGAAAGAAATTAATGAAATAATTACATCTTGTGCCTTAAAACGGCATAACCCTGAGCTATCTTTGCAGTATATTATTCATTTAAATAAAAAAAGTGATTATGGCAACAAAGATTTTAAGTAATGATTTCATGCACCAGACGGCAGTTTCTGAGGCATGGAAAGAACTATCCGAAAATTTCTCGTGGTCAGAAGCATTGTTGGAGAAATATCAGGATCAAGTCGATTGGCATGAGATTTCATGTAACAGTAATGTGGTATGGACTGTTCCCATGGTTCAGAAGTTCAAGAATCGAATAGACTGGAACAAGTTTTCTGAATATGCTAGTGAAGCTGTCATGACAGAACCCTTCCTGGATGCCTTTAAGGAGAAATGGAATTGGAGTGAACTGTCAGATAATAGAAATCTAACAATGACGCATGAGTTGCTGGAAAAGTATGCAGACAAATGGGATTGGGAACGTATTATCAATATCTACCCTCACCATCTGTTTGAAGATACGGGTATGGAGTTCTATGAGAAATACAAGAATTACATACCAACCGGAAAACTCCAAAATTCCAGCCTATGGAATTGCATCGTCGAGCAATTAAAGAAACAATTAATGGCTGAAATAACAGCTTAATATTCACCTTAAAACAAATAGTTATGCCACTCTGGAAAATTTCTGCAAAAAACAAGGTTCTGCGTCAATTTGGGTGGTGATTCCAGTCCCATTTCATACCACTATAGAGTAGTTTTGCTCTCAGGACATCTGCATTTGCTCTGTTGAACATACTCCTCTTAATGGCTTTGGTTTTGTTGACAGTTCCCTCCAGTAATGCATTGCTATAGTTTGTAGAACAGGC
>Ga0256405_10006842_pt1 | contig 17784 bp, 22 predicted proteins | sample RumenRJG_02DNA_FD_189096 | JGI IMG/M metagenome (GOLD analysis project Ga0256405, IMG submission 189096) | Bovine rumen microbial communities from Lethbridge, Alberta, Canada - RJG_02 | ecosystem: Host-associated > Mammals > Digestive system > Stomach > Rumen | place: Canada: Alberta...
CCTAACTTTTGATAAGTCTTTGCAGGAGCGAACAGACACTCGTTCGTTCGCCGACTTCGTCAGCTCACTCACTCGTGTCTGTTCGCTCAGATTCATTCTGCTGTAAACTTATCTTGTTTCTAAAACATAGTAGTTCTATTCGAGAAGGCAGTTAAATACTCAGTATGGTATTCGACAACTGCATGTCATTTCATATTGTACCGTTTGGCGATTGTGATTTGTCTGACACATTTTTTGATTCATTAAGGGCGGACTACCCCGGTTTTAATCAATGGTTCCAAACGAAATCAAATGCTGGATATAAAGCATATATAGATTGTGATGAAAACGGCAAATTGCATGTATTTGTTGCGTTGAAACAAGACCCAGAGTTTGAAGAATTGGGAGTGGATCCAGTATTGCCCCCCGTTCCGCGTTTAAAAATTAGTACTATTAAGATTGACGAATCTTTCAGCGGGCAGAGATTGGGTGAAGGAGCGATGGGTATTGCGTTATGGACTTGGGCAAGATCGAAAGAACGCCAAATATACGTAACAACTTTCAAAAAACAAAAGTCTCTAATCCAACTATTGGAAAAATTTGGTTTCAAAAACGTTACACGCTTAGTTAATGGAGAATTAGTTTATCTGAGGGATAAAGAAGATGTAGATTATAGCGACCCTCGGAAATCTTTCCCTTACATAAATCCCAGATTCCCTAAGGCAAAATATTTGCCAATCAAAGATATCTTCCACGATTCGATGTTTCAATATTCGGATTTGAAGGGAGTAATCAAACAAGAGTATTCCCTCCCGGTTTCAAATGGAATTACAAAGATATATATTGCCGCACCAATCACAAAGTTGAGTTATTCAGAGGGTGATCTCGTATTTATTTACAGAATGTATACTGGAGATGGACCTAAAAAATACAAGTCTGCAGTAACATCCTATTGTACTGTTGGTAAGGTTATACCAATTGTACATAACAAGGAGATTATTGTTCCTTTTGAAAAATACAGAGATATGGTGGGTAACAAATCTGTTTATCCAGACGAATTGATTGAGGATATATTCAACAGAGAGAAAAATGTCTATTTGATTGAATTAATATACAACGGTTATTTTGGAACCGGAAATAACATCAATTTAGATACATTAAGAAAAAACGGTCTTTGGAACGATAACATACATCCATATGATTCTTTGTTATCGAGAGAACAAGTTCAAAAAATATTCACATTAGGGAATTGTGATGTCCAAAATATTAATATCAATTAATCCGGAATACGTTGAAAAAATACTTAACGGATCCAAAAGATATGAGTTTCGTAAAATCGCTTGTAAATTTCCCGTAGATGAAATGATTATCTATTGTACAAGCCCTGTTATGAAGGTAATAGGAACGGCATCTGTGAAACGTACCCTATGTGGAATTCCTGAGGATATATGGAGATTAACAAAAGAGTATGCTGGAGTATCTAAGAGGTTTTTTGATCAATATTTTTACGGCAAGAGTAAAGCTATTGCCTATGAGATAACCGCAGTAAAACAATTTGATACACCAAGAGATTTATCCTACTACGGCATAGGGGTCGCACCGCAGTCTTTCGTTTATGTTTACTGAGGCTCGATGCTCAGAATGACATAGTCGGGATCTAGTCCGTCATATCCACTCAAAATATATCCAATCCTGTATATTGCCTCACGACCAGAATATTTGCCGTTCACCCATTCTTTCAGTTTTACTAAGTCCCCTACTGAAAAACCACGATCATTTTTACGTAACTCAAACTTTTTTTTACCTGATATGACCGCATCATAGAATTGCGGAGCTATTTTTAAATCGTGACAGGTCATCGGACTCAGATAGTTATTATCTAATAAACCATTTTGCTTCTGTACTACCCTGACCTCGCCACCAGAAGCAATTGAACATTGATTTTTTTTTACTTTGGGACCGAAAGCAAAAAGTGTCCCGGCCGGAATGTTCAGTTGTGACACAAAAACGCTTAACGACTGGGACGGAACTTCCCAGTCCGAACGAGAATATATCAGTTCCGACGGGGCTCGTAAAAACAATCGAACATTATCTCGGTTCGACGGGTGTTTTGGACTTTGTTGATACCTTCAAGCAACGGGGAGTAGCGATGAGCAGGATCCTCGTAGCCATGTGCACGCACATCCTCATGGGTAGCAATTTCATGAGCAGATGTTCCGATTGGCTGAAGAACAGGGATGTGAGGAAGGAACTCCGATTGGATTCGGGTTTGTCGCAGAGGACCATCAACCGTGCTATTTCGCTCATAGGGGATCACAGCGGTGAGATCCTCGTGAGACTGTGGGAAGGGTTGGATTCGAGATATCATTTTGAGAATACCGATGTTACATCGATGGTTCTGCCGTCGTTGTGAATGGCCCCGAAGCGGAGCTCGGGGCCGTGGGGTACCCAAGGGATTTCAGGGATCAGAGCAGGGAAACAGGTGGAGTTCCTGACAGCGGAATTCCAGAAATCAAGGATCCCATTTTTCATGAGAGCATACAAAGGGGACACATCTGACCCTGAGTGTGACGTATTTCCTCATATTCATACAATTATTTTTAAAGAAAGGCAATGTCTGGGAGTATATGGAGTAGTATAAGAATCTGCATGGGACCAGCAATGTCTGCTATTATGAGATTGGTGAGAGTTATATCAAGGTAGCTTTCCAGAGGAAGGATACAAGCCTTCGTTTTGACTGCTATCTTTACGAAGAATCCTGCATAACCCCCGAGGTGCTTGATTTGTTGAAAGGAGCCGCGGTGAATGGATACAATCTTGGTCATTTTGTAAACACTTGCGCCAAGAAAAGGTATTCTGATAAGATCCTGTACAAATCCCTGGATGAACTCAACTCCTTTAGTGGGAGACCCGTTCTGCGCTAATAACTCTGGAAATCCTTCAACGGTGATCGAAACCAGAGTTTTAAACGTCGGTAAACTTGATATATACTTGTTTATATACCTTGATTGCAAAATTATACAACAAGTGTAGGTTGGTTCATTTGTTGTATAATTTCGCTTGTATATTTTGTAGTTCGATTGATGTCACGTCGTTATTTGTTAACAATGGTTAATAATTAACATTTTATGTGAATATCTTTTGAACCAATCATCAAGTTGGGAGCACTCATGGCGATTCCTTTAGAAGTATTACAAAAATGGGCCAAACCTGGAAAGAACGAGATGTCCAAACAAACGTATCATGCATTACGGGACGTCTTGATCAGTAAATTGGGGTTGCCCCAATCAAGCATATATCTCCAGGGATCTTATGCCAATTCCACCAATGTCAGGGACAACAGTGACATAGACATCGTAGTAGAGTTCCCTCCGGAATACGAGGTAAGATCTCTGAAGAATTATGTCTACAGCCGCATACAGAATGCGAACAATTTCCAGTTCTCCTTGGGTTCCAAGACCGTCAAGTACAAGGGATACAGAAACCAATACGTCCCAGCAGACATTGTTCCCTGTGTAATCGTTGCTCATAAACAGGATTGTGTGAAGATATACGACTCCTCCCGCAGTACAGTTATCGAGAATTATCCGAAAGTTCACATCAGGAACGGCGAGAACAAAAGCGGAAGGACCAGTGGCAATTACAAGAAAGCGGTCAGGATGCTTAAGAACGCCCGTAACTATTTGGAAGACAAAGGGTACAGGACCGGGATATCCTCCTACACCATTGAATGCATGGTGTACAACATCCCCAACAATGTATTCTCTGGAAATGAATCCGAGTTGTGTTATAATGTCCTGAACTGGCTCTCGCATAACAAACTCTGCATCTCCTCCATGAAGACCCAGGATGGAAAGAACCTACTCTTTTTATCAGGTGGCCGTTCAACCAGTACTGCATATACATTCATTGATAACCTTGTGGTATTGTGGAACAATTGGGGCAGAATTTGATGATCCCCGACGAACTGCTCACCCAATGGTCACTGTCAGGCAAGAGCGAGTTCGAATCCAACGCTTACAACCGTTTCAGAGAGGTCATCACAGCCTGTTTTGATGTGGAGGACATTTTCCTGCAGGGTTCGTACGCCAACTCCACGGAGGTGTTCAGCAGCAGCGACATAGACATCGTTGTCGTATGCAAGGGCCCAGAATATGGTTCATTCGGATGGGAATCCCGCCTTAAAAAACTGAAATATCAGCTGTACAACTCAATAAAAAACTACCACAACTTCCGCTTCACGATGGGGAAGAAGACCATCAAATACTATGGCTCACCGAAATACTCACCGACTGACATTCTTCCGTGTATCGGTTTCACCAACAGTAACGGTGAACGGGGCATAGTGTTCTATGACCATCGGAACAATAGGTTGGTGTTCAACTACCCCAAACAGCACAAGGTCAACGGAATCACCAAAAACGAACGTACCAACGAGGAATTCAAAAGGATGGTACGTGTTTTCAAGAATCTACGTGATTCACTAATAGAGGAGGAGATCATCCGCGATAATCTGGCACCATCATACTTCATCGAATGTCTGCTGTACAACGTACCAAATCCCTGCTACACGTCCTACGTCCCGGATAGCTTTCATAATATCGTGAACTGGCTTCATTATAATAGAAAACTGTTCCCTCAAATGAGATGTCAAAACGGAATCCAATTACTGTTCAATAGATACAGCGGTTGGGATCTCGGCAACTGTTATATGTTCATTGATGCGATTGTGAACGAGGTGCTTTGCGATGCATAAATACAGCTGCGATAGCGACAGAAGAGATTACGTTTCCGCAGCAGTTATGCTGGCCTGCATGTTTTTATCATATGGACTATCAATGGTGATTACCACAGTCCTCACGGGGATTTATCCGATTCCCAATATCGTCATTTTCTTCCTTGTGCTGAGCCCGCTTATCCTTTGGGTGCATATTACGGACAGACTCTCGGGATTATTCCTGATGATTTCAGGAATACAGAATTGTAGCGGAAAGTACACAGGTATTCTAAAATCCAGTTACGACTCCTTCGAAAAAATCCATAATGTCAAAATGGAGATCATACATAAATTCAGAAGTATCGAGATTCGGTTTGATACCGATACCAGCACATCCCATAGTGTCACTGCATCCCTCCATCAGGATGAAAAGAGAGTCGAGATAGTATACACTTACGAAAACGGGGGCTCTGTTGAAAAAGGCCTCCACAGACACATTGGTACTGGGATCATAACCCTCGAAGGTCAAATAATCAAAGGTATGTATTACACGCATCCCGACCGCGGGACTTCGGGAACCTTCGAGTTAAAACTCAACTCATATTAAAATGTCATAATAGCCTAGAACGAGTGGCGAAGGATCTGAGATGAGATTATGGGAGCAGACACGAGCTCCGGAGTATGCACGTATTGCCTATACAAATATACGATATCTACAGAGGAGTACAACGTTCGGCAATTCTCCGAATGACTTGTGGCGATCCCGATCTGCGGTAATCTCGACCGCCTGTTTTAGTTTCCAGTGGAAATGGTATTTAAATAAACCACCGTTTCGTGTGCACTTCTAATATTTAGTTTTTTCGGTATTAAATAGTAGAAATGCATACCGTATACTGCCAGTAAAAACAACTGCTGGCTCATTCGAAAACAGAAGTACGCCCGTAACGATTACCACACCTTGCGGGCGGCCACCTGGAGATGACAACAGATGACAAGAAGGAATAAGGCTCAGAGGAATTTAAAGACCGATGCTCGGATGACCCCCTACGACGTGAAGGTTAAGGGTACATTCGCCGAACCGCCGAAGAAAGTGAAGCTTCCGCCGAGGAAACCGACCTCCGAAGAACAGCGGGCGAACAACCACGCCCCGGTCGAATTCTCCAGAGAATCGGCTTCGGTCGGAAACTGGATCCCGCTGTTCCGGAAGGAACTGGCGGAGATGAACTCGGGGAAGGTCGGGAGACCTTATTCTTTCTGTGATTCGATGATTTTCTGGATCATATCCCTCCAGACACTGATCAGGGGCACATACCGTACGGCCGCCGGCTTGGCGGCGGCCATATTGGAGGGCCACGGCATGAAGGCGCCTTCGTATTCCAGACTCTTCGAACGTTCTGCGGAAATGCTGGACCGGATGCTTTCAGAGAATGACGGAACTTACATCATCAGGGCAGGAAGCAACGTCATCGGCCGCCCGCGCAACGTAGGCATAGATTCTTCCGGATTCAACCTCTCGAACACCTGTCTCTGGAGGAAGGAGAAATGGGGTACAGGCCCGAAACGCAGGGGATGGCTGAAACTCCATGTGCTGTCCGATGTGGATACGGGAGAAGTCATCGCGTTCGCGGTGACGGACAAAGACACGGGCGATTCGCCGCTGATGATCCCTTTGCTGGATGCGGCGGTGGCCGCAGGCCACCGCATCGGCACTGTATACGCAGACGGGGCATACAGCTCGGCGGAGAACTTCGATCACGTCTGCGGAAGACTAGGGTCAAGATTCGTCACCAGCTTCAAAGTGAACACGAAGCCTGTGAACGGCGGTTCACGTTACAGAGGAGAGGCGACCAGGCTCTGGTGCAGCATGCCGTATGCGGAATGGGTCGATAAAAGCGGTTACGGACGTCGGTGGAAATCGGAATGCGGATTCAGCGACGTGAAACGTCTCTTCGGAGAGTCGATACATGCGTTCACGATGAAAGGGGCTGTCCGCAAGCTGCTGATGAAGACGGAGACATTCAGCCGGTACAAGGAACAGAGGGCGATCCTGCTGAGCGGATGCCTGGCATCATCCTGATGCCGGCATCGGTTCTGGCAGCAATCATTGCCGCGAGTTAGTTATCGAACGTTGTAACAGAGGAGAGATCGTTTCAATTCGCGAGGTAGGGTGTGTCTGATCGTCGACGGGTCAGCCGTTGAAACAATCACGCGTAGCGGCAGGGGGAGCCTGTCCTCCCCCTGTCCGCGGAGCGTACTTAATACCTAAGGGCCACGGCCCGCAGGGGCTCGGGGCCCCCATTCCGCTTATAACTTTGCTTTCCCCTGAAGATCGATATAATATTGGTCCGGATAATATGCTGAGGGGAACCGAGAAGTCTCCGAACAGTATCTTGTAGGCAGGAAAATTCATCAGCGATGTCCTGGACAGATATTCCCCTTCCGAGGAGGACCTCATCGCCATCAACTATTCTTCGATCGGATATCCTCGGAGCTCAACAGCGATCCCCGTTCGTCATTCAGGGTGGAATTGGCCGGTTCGCTGGAGAAGGACACCTATAATGATGATATCAGCGATATCGACCTCCGTGCTGTCACCGGCATTCATGCTTAACCGCATGCGAATCTCCGCCTAGGATTCCGGAGCACCTTAATCGCAATCATATACAGCACCTCAAACCGGTAATGGATGTCAGGTATGCCGCATAGGGTTCCCCTTCTTATCAAACAATCCGTACAGATAGCAAACCAAGTTCCACCATACAAATGTGAACGGAATTTAACTGTTACACTAACCCCAATCCGCAGCATGCAGGAAACATAATCTGTACTGATCCGTTCCCATATTTGTCCGGTCTATACGAGGAGAGATCTATCAAGGTTACCCTCGCTAACCTAAATGATCATGCTTAGTGGAATGCAGAGAATCTGTATCTCCGCTATTTGTGGAAACCTACCAAGAATCCTTACAAAAAATAACTGAACAATATAATCACAGGAGTGGGCAGTGCAGAAGTGCCCACCTCGTCAAAAAGATTACACACCCCATTTTTGCAATAGATTATAACTGAAAACAGAAATTCCTCAGTCATGCCATTCAAATCTATGCATATCGAGAACTATAAGAGCATAGAAAACGTTGATTTGAAATTTGGTAAATTAAATGTGCTTATAGGAGCCAATGCTGCCGGTAAGTCCAATTTAATATCCGTATTCAGATTCATCAATAACATCATTCAATTCGGAATCGAAGATGCAGTATTCTCTATGGGTGGCATCGAGAATGTCATAAATTATAATCATCCCCGCGACCCCACTAAAATCGCTTTTGAAATAGATATATCTGACCGCAGATCAACCTTTCACAAAGATTCTGATAACTATGCTCTCCGGATTAATTCGTTGTCATATTCTTTCTCCATCAAAAGAAACAAACGTGGAAATCTGGAAATCATAGAGGACGTAGCCACTATATCGACTTCGATCGTTGAAGTAATATCTGCAAAAGGAAAAGAACCCCAGGAATCTAAGAATATCCTTGGGAAGTTTGATTACCATGTATGTGTGGATTCTAGGAAAAAAGTACATTCTAACATTAACATAGATGATACTGTTCCGGAGTCGATAAAGAAGGATATCGAAAGAAACAATCTCTTCACATCAATCAATTCCATAATCCAAACTGACAAAAAAGAACTGATCCTTCCTTACATATCCGTATTCACCTATTTCAGAAGGGATGGTTATTCCAAAGTATATGATTTCAATCCGAAGGTCCTGAAGACGTATTCCTCGGTCTCGTACAGCAGCGTGCTGGAAGGGGACGGATCCAATCTGGCATTCATACTCAAACATATCCTGAATGATAGAAAGAAGAAGGAGAAACTGATCTCGCACATCCACGACATCCTCCCGTTTATCGATGATATCCGGATATCATCTGGAGAAGATGGAAGAATATCATACTCACTGAATGAGATTTATTCGAAAAAATCTTGTCTGTCCAATTACATCTCCGACGGTACAGCAGATATCGTGGCCCTGGTGGTCGCGTTATTATTCGCACATGCCCCGTGCTTGATTTTCGAAGAGCCAGAAAACAATATCCACCCTCAGCTTCTTGCTAGGTTGATGAGCCATATGAAATCAACCACAGAAAAAACTCAGATAATCCTGACATCTCATAGTCCCGAACTTATCAATTATGTGGGTATCGACAATTTATTGTTGGTCAAACGTGAAGAAGGGGGCCAATCAGTAATTGTTAAGCCCTCGGACAGTCCAACTGTCCAAGAATTCATCAAGAACGAGCTCAACCCTGGACAACTGTTCATAGACGGACTGCTGGGCGATTGAATGACATATGTTTTTGTCGAGGGAGATTACGACCGCAGGTTTATCGAAACCGTTCTGATTCGATACCTCGAAAATCCGAAATTCATTGAGTACTCCGGGAAGAATAAAAACGCCATAGATCTGTATTTCAAAACTCTCGCTCCCGAGAAATATTACGTTTTTGCGGACTAGGATTACAAAAACAATGATCAAGAGGTTATTGACCATTTAAAAAAGAAATATCCCCACGTATCCGCTGAACGCATAGTTGTTGTAAAGATGGAGATTGAAAGTTGGTATATCGCGGGCGTTAATGATAAGAAACGCAAAGAATTCAAATATGGGAGTATACCCGAACATACTGATAACCTATGCAAAGAAAAAGTGTATTCAATCATTAAAAACAAGAAAAATAGGGATATCCTGACAGAATTGATTCGTATTGTCAACAATTACGATATATCTGTCGCTAAAATGAGAAATAATAGTCTGATGAGATTCATCGCTTCGATTGAACATTATTATTTACGTAACCGAATTAGATGTGAATTCGCAGCCATTCAATTAAGAATTTCCCAAATTGAACAACTATACTTTTCATAAATCCCGACCTATGGATCGGGGGATTTTTCACGATAATCCCGGGGTTTCCGTGCAGATTCGGTATCATTTACTGGGTCATGTCTTGGACAGTATCCGATCTCTCTGTTTCCGAGGCTAATTTTCGATGCAATTTCGTGTTCTGCGGAAGGTTGGTATAGTGTAATTTAAGTACTAATAGTACTATACACATACAGTGGTAAGATGGGCATTCCGGAAGAGATCAGGAAGGTCGAAAGACCTGCGAACACAGTCGTGGTGGCATACGGGAAAGACAAGGACAAGTACGCAGTAAGGTCGAGGATCGGCTGCAGGAACATCGACGGGCGCAGGGTGCCCGTCGAAGGTCCGGTCATAGGTCACATAATCAACGGCGAATACGTTCCGATGGATGAGAAACAGAGGGTATCGGAGAGTCCCGTGGACATCAAGGACTGGGCCAACATAGAATTCGTCACCTACTGCTCATCCGACCTCCTGGACGAGCTGTGCGAAGTATATCACAGGGACGACGCACTCAAGCTGTACTGTATGGCCGTCCTCAGGGTATGTTACCACGGCATCAAGGACGACGAGCTGAAGGACGCCTACGACAACTCGTTCCTTTCGGAGATGTATCCAGGTGTTGCGCTGTCACGCAACACCGTATCCGAGTTCCACAGGGATGTGGGAAAGACATACTCCAAGATCGTGGAGTACATGCGCAACCGTGTCGCGAAACTGCAGGAATCCCACCATCTCGTGATAGATGGAACATTGAAATCAGACGAGAGCACCGTCAATTCCCTGTCCAATTACTCCCGCAAGGCCCGTACCAAGGGCACCAGGGACATCTCGGTGCTGTATGCCTACGATGTGGAGACCCGTGAGCCTGTATGTTCCAAGATCTATCCCGGCAATATGCTGGACATCGTCGCTTTCAAGGACTTCCTGAACACCAACAGGATCTCCAAAGGTCTGATCATAGCGGACAAGGGATTCACGGTAAAAGCAGCCAACCAAGTATTCGCGGACAATCCGGAACTCCATTATCTACTCCCGCTGAAGAGGGATGCGGCACTCATCGAACATTACGGGATGTATCAGTTCGAGATGTCCCTGGACGGCAATCCCCAGATCGTATGCAGGAAAGCGAAGATCAACAATGAGAGGAAATGGCTGTACTCCTTCAGGGATGCTTCCAAAGCGGCCAGCGAGGAATACGCATACCTGCAGAAGAACAAGGATGATTACGATCCGAAAGACCACGAAGCCAGGAGGGAGGAGTACGGAACGATAGTATTCGAATCCGATTACGATTGTCCCTGCGAACTCATCTACAAAGCCTATGAGGAACGCTGGCTGATCGAGATGGTGTTCCGTTACTACAAGGACGTCAACGAATTCGACGAGACCTGGGTGCATTCCGATTATTCCTTGATCTCATCGGAGTTCGTCTGTTTCCTGTCGAGCATCATCAGCAGCAGGATCCTGAAGAGATTCGATTCCGCCAAATCACTGGACAATCTCAGTTACGGGAAGAGCATGGCCGTGTTGGAGAGGGCGAAGAAGGTACGCATAGATGGGAAATGGAACCTGGTCAGGCTTACAGATAAGGACAGCGAGATACTGATAGATCTGGGGCTCATCCCCGATGTCATAACCGTGAAGAATCCCCGCGGGCGCCCCCGTAAGAACAAACCCTGATTGTGGTATAGTTACACGATTTGGGAATCTCTTATTTCAGGAATGCCAGGATAACTGTGGACCCATTCCATCTCATGCAGATGGCCAATCGGGTTCTGAACGGTGTGAAATGCAAGGAATACCCGCAGACTGTCAGCAGGATGAAAGCAAGATACATCCTGCTGAGGAGAGGCGACAGTCTCGACGAGAACCAGCAGAGGATCAGGGAGGAGATATGTATGAACAACGAGAAACTGGGGTTCGCATACAGGCTGAAGGAATCCCTCAGCATGGTATACTCCTTCGGCGACCGGGAGACCGCGGAAATCATCTTGAGGGGTGGATCCGTGTGGCCGGAGGCCGCACGGTCCGTCGGTTCAATCCCCTGGCCAGGACAGTGGAGAATGCTATAGAGTATATCCTCAACTGGTACGATTCGAATCTGACCAATGCTGTTCTGGAAGGCACCAATTCCCTGATCTCGGTAATCAGGAGGAGGTCCAGAGGATTCAGGACCTCTAAGAATCTGATCGACATCTGCTATCTCACGACAGACAAGAGACACACAGATATCTGCGGAAGATCCATCAACCAGCTTCCCCAGGTTAAATGAATTCCACACACTTCGTTATAGAACCGAATCATGGCTACATTTTTTTTCCAATTGTACTAATACGGGGAGACTGATTATCGTATATGGTGGGAGAGGAAAGTTCTAACAAACAATTCCTCAACGACGTGCATTCGGGTAGCATGGCATATAATAGGTTGGATTTTCAGATAAGTCAAGCAATTCATATGATTTTGAAAGACTACAGGAATACGGATTTTGTAGTGATTATGGATTTTGAAGATGATTTGACGTTTTATCCCGATTCACACACTGAATAGAATATTAGATACTATCAAATAAAAACAGATGAAAATATTGTTAATATAGCAACAGACACCTACATAGATTGGATTTCCAAGCTCTACAATCATATAAAAAACGATTTCGATCATGTAGATTAGGTTGGATTAATTACAGTCTACCCCGTAAAAGTCGGTAAAAAAGTATTAAAAGTTGATTATACAAACCTATCAGAATTGGGGGAAGAGACTGAAAAATTGACGGAGTTCTTATCAAGTATTTTGAAAATTCCAAAAGACTCTATTGATTTGTCAAAACTCATTCATATCAAAACACAACTCAATGTCTCGGGTCATGAAAAAATAGTAAAAGCTGAAATTTTTGAATATTTGAAAAATATGAATCCCCGTATAGACCTAACCACATCTGACGTCATATATATGACCATTAGGAGTACTCTGGAAAAATGTCAGAAATATGAATCGTTACCTGATACGGCTTCTTTTGAAGAAATAAAACAGTGTAAGGGATTCTCGAAAAATAATATGGATTCGATTATAGGGATATCCATACAAATGAATGTCCCCCCTATTGATACAATCCTTGAAAACATTCCTGATGCATCAGAAGAAAATAAAAACAAGATCGAATCCGCTTATGCACACTTCATATCAGATCAAATAACCGGGAATAAAAATCAAAAGACCTTATTGGATGAAATAAAAAACATTATTGATGCTACAAACATCAAAAATGAAACAATTTGGGAAATTGCACAAATCTGTTCATCAGACATTTGCAAAAACAATTTAATATTTCGTTCAATGAAAAACGGTCGATACTACGTCGCACTGGCAACGATTATCTATTTGATTAACGAAGGGCGGAATTATGAAGAATATTTTTAAAAGTCTCTTGATTGCGGACCTAAACCAGAGGAAGGCAAGAAAAATAATATTTAAACCGGGTTTTAATATTCTGACTGGACCAGACAATCATGTGGGAAAATCTTCTATAATGAAATCTGTTTATTACACTCTGGGCGCCAACGTTCATTTTGACGATAAGTGGGATGTTAATTCAAAACAAACAACACTTACATTTTCCAATGAAAACGGGGAATATAAAATTACTAGATTTGGCACTAAATATTGTATACTCAAAGAAAAACAATTGATAGCATGTGTGGAATCTACGGGTGAACTTAGAGAATATCTTCCACAAATCTTCGGTAAAGACTTTTATACAAAAACAAAAAAAGATGATAAATACCATAGAGCATACCCTGTGTTTTATTATTTACCTTATTATATCGATCAAGATGCTGGTTGGAACACTAAAAACTTTTCTAATTTCAAAGATCTTGATATGTATGGTAAGAATAATCTAAAGAAGGCACTATATGAACACCTCGGTGCAAATTATTCTGTACACTACAAAAGTGTTGAAAAGCATGACAAATTGATAAACGAAAAAGAAAATGTTGAAAATAAGATTACTCGGCTAGAAAACACTGTCAAAACTCTAAAAGAATCACTTGACAACAACGTCTTGACAAACAACTATATCTTTATCGATGGTTTGATTGAAGAAACCAGAAAAAAGATAAATAATTTGACTAAAGAAATCGAAAACACTTGGTACGAAATAACTCAATTACATGAAGAACTGGCTGATTTGAAACACAGTCTAACTGTCATCAAAGAATACAATAAATTGAAAACTTCAAATCCAACAACCCCCGAAATAGCTACCCATTGTCCAAATTGTGGCTATGACCTTACTGCAAGTTTGTATGAACAAGTTCGTATGAATTACCTAAAACTGAATGAAGAAATATTGTATGAACGCATCAAAAACCAATATAATAATACTGAAAAAAAACTAAAAAAGAAAATAGAATTGTATAAAGAATTACAAGAACAACTAGCAGCAATAACAACCAATTCTAATTCGAATAACAATAATGTCGATAATTCCTTAGTCATTTCAGAAACGATTGTCAGACTACAAGAACAAATTAATTGTAACACAAATGAAAAAAAGGAAATAATATCTGAGATAAATAAACTAGATAAAGAAATAAATACGAAAGAATTAGAAACTGAAATTAATCAATGTTTTAAAAAACACTATTCTCAGAGACAAAAAGCATTGCAACTCAACGATGAAAAAAACAAAATAGACTTAGATATGAACTTCGGTGGCCAAGGAACAGTTATGACTAAATCCATCATATGCTACTATTCTGCTTTCTTTGATACGATGGACGAAAGAAACTATCCTTTCGTCCAATTTCCGTTTTTAATTGATTCACCAAAAACCAAGGAAACAAGTAAAGCTAATACAAAAATACTCTTTGAATCTATTTCCACAATAAAGTTGGATCAGATAATTATCTCTACAGTAGATTATGCTGACGAACTCGTAACTAAAAAACCCTATATTATTACCTTAGATAAACCATTTGAACTCCTTAACTCTGAGGATTATCAAGAAAATCAAGAAGAAATACTAGTATATCGGGATATACTTGTAACCTAATCGGACCTAAGAGCGAGCTAAGAAACGATTTGAGTGAAAAGATATACCATACTTGAAACTATCTGACGTGGCAGTTTGGGGATAAGTGCAGAATTCACGTCTTAGATAATAAATTTTAGATAATTAATCTCCTCTAGTTTTGTGATTCTTTAATACCAAGCTTGCGATGGATATCCACTTGTATATGGCATCGAGTACGTGTGTCGTGTTTCCCAATTTGGAAGTAAAGAACTTGATTAAACTTATCAAATCGGGAATATTGTTATATCAGTTATCATTTGCACTTTCGCAAAAATAATGCAATAAACCTGGGAGCACGCTTTGTGCTTCAGTGTTGTTGCATTATTTTTCACTTCTTCTTCGGTTTCTGTTTGTTAATCGATTTTTCCGCAGCCTTGAACTGTTTCTTGGTATCCATCGTGAGCGGGTATCTCAGCGCCATCATCTTCATGACAGTAGCAACGTGCTTATACAGTTCCCCACCTACGGAGTAATCCGCTTTACAGAAGAAATCGATACGTCCATCGTACATCATCTTCCGAACTGTATCATCTTTATCGGAATACACACCGATCGAATGTCCTCCGTATTCCTTAACAATCTTCATGCAAGGGATATCTGTGGCCCCGTCTCCGAAGTAGATCATGTTCTCAAAAGGTATCCTGCGTTCGTCATGATAGACGAACTCGTTGACTTTGTCATCCTCCCAGATCTCCAGTGCACCTTTGTTTATGCGGAATATGAACTGGGTCTTGCTGGTGTAATTGACCACGTTCTTGACCCACACCGGCACCTTGTTCTCGTCGTACTGGTACTCGCAGGCGTAGATCTTTTTGAAATACTTGGCAATCGGCGTTCCGTCAAGGATTTCTTTCATACCCGATGAGACGATGTAATGTTCCACGATAACATTCAATTCTTTCGCCAATCTGTCGATTGCATCGAACCATTTGAGAACTCCTGGATAGAATTCAATCTCTTTCCCTACCGCTTTGAATACTTCTCTGTTGACGGGGACCCCTTTGTTACTGCATTCTTTCTTGAGACAATGCAGGTACGCGAGGTTCTTATCCATATTATTCTTCTTCGCAAATTCGTTGCTCATTTCCCAAAAAGCATCGGGTTCGTAACCGAGCCGTTCGATGAACGGGTTCTGCATCTCTGAGGTGCTCAGGGTTTTATCGAAATCGTATACCAGGGCGATTATGGTTTTCTTTGAGGGCATTGTATCACTCTTTTGACATTCATGCCTAAATGTCAAAATCCTCACCTTATATGGGCATTTAATGTTTTGTATTATAGTCGAGTTTCATATTAACAATTGTTAATTTAATTATGCAACTTCGAATTGATCTTTATAATCGCGGATCGCAATCAGAATATGAATGCCAGTACCGCTACGAAGATGAGTAGCACAACACCCCTGACGGACAATCTCAGACCTTCGTTATACCGATCGTACTTCTCCGTACAGATTTCCGCATTGGCATGAATCTGCTCTGTAAGCTCCCCGATATAACTCTCATCGTTCCTGGCAGATATTCTCTCCCGATACGCATCCAGATCCATCGAGGCGATGTGTCTGTAGAATATCGTTCCCTTCAGGGATTCATCCTTCCGGGGATCGTCCCTGGCGCGTATCGACTCGAATAAGGCGTACAGTCCTTTTACCAAGAGTATCGCAGAGGCTACCAGCAACAAGATCACAATCGCTGCTGCACCTACGTCCCCCGAATGGATGACTCCCGTAAACTCTGAAAGATTCAGACCCAGGATCAGGGATACAGAGGTAAGAACGGCCCCCAAGACAATAGAGGCCTTGCTGTCGCAGTTGTTCACGAATCCGATGATCCTCGCAAGGTCCTTCTCCAATGTGTCGGTCAGATCCATTTATTCACTTCCTCACATTTTCCGAGATCCACTTTTCGAATTCACCGTCGGTGATATCGCAGTGGTATACCTTATTCCCTTCGAGGGTAGTATTGTTGAATGCCTGCTTGTTCAATCCGTATTGCTGCAGTCTGCTGGATATTGCTCTGTAAAAATCCTCTGACATGACGATGGGTTCGGTTTTGCCCTTGTTTCCGTATTTGGACAGGTTTGAAGCGGTGGTTACCGCTTCTCCGATCCAGACTTTCGCAGTTACGCCTGTTCCTTTGGCGGCGGTTTTCACTACGAGATCCTCCGCGGTCGCCAGACCTATGCCGATCTTTATCTCCGGGTAGTGTTTCGATTTGTAGTGTTTGTTCAGGAGTATCATGAGAGTATTGATATTGTAGGCAATCTCGAAGACCTGGCAGACCTTTTCCTCGTCGGGCGTAGAGTATATTCCGTAAACGCAGTCTCCTCTTACTCCGATTTCTGCACTGTCGTCGTTTTTCATTATGCGGATCGTTTCGGATACGAAGGAACGCACTATGCGGGTGACCATATCCCGGTCCTCTTCAGCGAACAATTCAGTCGAATTACGGATATCGACGAAAATGGCGCTGATTCTCTGGGTATATCCGTTGGACAATGTCAGCAGATTATCCGGAGGGATTCTTTTACGGTCACGCTCGCTCATATTCTGAGTGAGGATGTTGATTATCCTTTGGGAAATTCCTTGATACGATTTTAGAGTCACTTATTGTATTTTGTATTATGAACTATATAACACTTGATATCCAGGAGCAATCAATTGTTCCAGACTCTTCGATTTCGGATTATAACATAGATACTGATTTAAATAAGGGATGGCTATAGTAACATGGAGGAGCACCATGAGAGACGGTTTCGATATGTTGGTTGCTGCTGTTGCTAGCGCTGTCGGTCGCAAGTTGAATGTTGATAAATTCAATGACCGTCTTACCATGCAGAAGGGTTGTTACATACTGAACTCCTGGGGTTATGGCCCTATTTATGATTACAGCCTGTACATCAGGGGACCCTATTCCAGAGAGTTGGCCGATGATTATTATGAAATCAAGAGCATTCCCGCAATAACCACTATCCCGGCGGAAGCGATTGATAATCTGAAGGCAATTTTTGACAAAGGAATTGGGTATGCAGAAGCGTATGCTACCGTTCTCTTGATCAAGAGGAATAGTGTCAA
>Ga0256405_10006843_pt1 | contig 17783 bp, 26 predicted proteins | sample RumenRJG_02DNA_FD_189096 | JGI IMG/M metagenome (GOLD analysis project Ga0256405, IMG submission 189096) | Bovine rumen microbial communities from Lethbridge, Alberta, Canada - RJG_02 | ecosystem: Host-associated > Mammals > Digestive system > Stomach > Rumen | place: Canada: Alberta...
AATCTTCTCCTTTGCTGAGGCGGTAAATTTTGCAGCCTTTACCGTGAGCTTCTTGGTCAGTTCGCCGTTTCCGAGAACCTTCAGACCGTCGAGTTCCTTGCGGATGATGCGCTTCTCCACCAGGAGTTTGGCATCCACCACCGTGCCCTCGGCAAAGCAGTCCAGTGCGCTCACATTGACGGTTGCAAATTCTTTCGCAAAAATATTGTTGAATCCACGCTTCGGCAGCTGCCGGACGAGAGGCATCTGGCCGCCTTCAAATCCAGGACGCTTTCCGCCGCCGCTACGTGCCTTGGCACCCTTGTGGCCCTTGCCGGACGTCTTGCCCAGACCGGAGCCAACGCCGCGGCCAAGACGGCGGGGTGCCGTCGTGGATCCCTCTGCGGGTTTAAGCTCAAACAGCTTCATGGTACTCCTCCTTAGTCGTTGATCTCAGTCACAGACACCAGGTGCTTTACCTTGAAGAGCATCCCGCGAATGGACGGGGTATCCTCAAAAACCTTGGTGGCATGTACCTTATGCAGGCCCAGTGCTTCAACAATCCTGATATGGTTGGGCTTGCTGGAGATCGGTGACTTCACAAGTGTTACCTGTAGTTTCATCGCAAACTCCTCCTTTTCAGCCCAGCAGCTCTTCCACAGTCTTGCCGCGCAGCTTGGCAACTTCCTCTGCATTGCGCAGGCTTGCCAGACCCTGGATGGTAGCCTTGACCATGTTGATCGGGTTGTTGGTGCCGTAGCTCTTCGTCCGGATATCCTTCACGCCGCACAGCTCAAGCACTGCACGCGCAGGACCGCCGGCGATAACACCGGTTCCTTCCGGGGCCGGCAGCAGAACGACTTCGCCTGTGCCATAGTGACCAATGGCTTCGTGGGGAATCGAGGTTCCCTTGAGGCTGACATTGACCAGATGCTTCTTGGCATCCTCGGCCGCCTTGCGGGCAGCTTCCGGAATTTCGGTTGCCTTGCCGATACCGCATCCGACACGGCCCTTGCCATCACCAATTACCACCAGAGCGGAGAACCGCATGTTGCGGCCGCCCTTAACGGTCTTGGAAACGCGGTTGATGGAAACCATCTTCTCCTGGAATTCGCTCTCCGGGCGTCTCTCGCGACGCGGGCCGCGCTCACGGCGTTCCCCGCGCTCACGATCCTGCGGTTTCCTATTATTCATATCCTGAGGCATTCTTGTAATCCTCCTTGAATCAGAACTCAAGGCCCGCTTCACGGGCACCTGCAGCAACCTCTGCGACACGGCCGGTGTAGATGTAACCGCCGCGGTCAAAGACCACCTGCTTAATTCCTGCCTGCAGTGCGCGTTCAGCGACTGTCTTCCCTACCAGCTTGCCTGCACCCTTTTTATCGAGCCCGTCCAGCTGTCCCTTGATCTGCGGATCCATGGTGGAGCAGGAGACGAGGGTCTTGCCTGCGACATCATCGATTACCTGAACATAGATGTGCTTGAGGCTGCGGTACACGCAGAGACGCGGCATTTCGGGTGTGCCGCTGATCTTCCTCCGTACACGCTCATGACGGATTTTGCGGACCTCATTCCGATCACGCTTTGTGAACATTAGCGCTCACTCCCTTTCTTACTTCTTACCGGTCTTGCCTTCCTTGCGGCGAATGACCTCATCATCATACTTGATGCCCTTTCCGAGATACGGCTCCGGCGGACGGATGGCGCGAATATCGGCTGCGATATTACCCACCTGCTGCTTGTTGATTCCGGAAACCTCAATCGTCGTGGGATTGGGCGTGGCAAATGCAATGTTTTCCGGGGCTTCCATGATCACCGGATGAGAGAATCCGATGTTGATGGTCAGGGTGGAACCCTTGGCCTCGGCACGATAGCCGGTACCAACCATCTGCAGGGTCCGCTTGAATCCGTGGGTTACGCCGGTCACCATATTGGCGATCAGGGCACGGTACAGACCATGCATGGCCCGGTTCTGCTTTTCGTCATTGGGACGGGTCACCTTCACGTGACCGTCTTCGATGGCGACATGAATATTCTTGTTGACTGCCTGCTCAAGCTGGCCTTTGGGTCCCTTTACAACCACTACGTTGTCATCGGAGACCGTTACCGTGACGCCGGCAGGAATCTCAATAGGATGTCTACCAATTCGAGACATGTTGTTCTACCTCCGTTTCGCGTCGCTATTACCAGATGTAAGCCAGCACTTCGCCGCCAACCTTTGCCGCACGCGCCTGCTTGTCCGTCATGACGCCCTTGGAAGTGGAGACGATGGCGATGCCGAGACCGCCCAGTACCTTCGGCAGCTCATCGCACTGCGCAAAGACGCGCAGGCCGGGCTTGCTGATGCGCTTGAGCCCCACGATAACCGCCTGTTTCTTATCCGTGTATTTGAGTCCGACCTTGATCTGTCCGGCCAGGCCGTCGTCGATCACGTCGACACTCTTGATATAACCTTCATCAAGCAGGATGTTCGCGATGGACTTCTTCATGTTGGAAGCCGGGATCATCACGTAATCATGCTTGGCAACCTGAGCATTGCGAATGCGTGTCAGCATATCTGCAATGGGATCGTTTACGAGCATTTCTGTCCCTCCTTACCAGCTGGCCTTGCGAACACCAGGGATCTGCCCCTTGTATGCCAGTTCGCGGAAACAAATGCGGCACACACCGTACTTGCGAAGTACAGAATGCGGACGGCCGCACAAGCGACAACGAGTGTAGGCACGAGTGGAGTACTTCGGCTCCCGCTGCTGCTTATTAATCATACTGGTCTTTGCCATGTTGTCCTCCTTATTACCTTGCGAACGGCATTCCAAGAAGACGAAGCAGTTCCTTGCACTCCTCATCGGTCTTGGCAGTCGTAACAAAGATCATTTCCATTCCCCGGACTTTCTCCACTTTATCGTAATCGATTTCAGGGAAGAGGAGCTGTTCGCGAATGCCCAGTGCATAGTTTCCGCGGCCGTCGAAAGCCTTGTCGGAAACGCCGTGGAAGTCGCGGACACGGGGAAGCGCGATGTTCATAAGCTTATCAGCAAACTCATACATACGCTCGCCGCGGAGGGTTACCTTGGCACCCACGTTCATGCCCTCACGGAGCTTGAAGTTCGCAACGGACTTCTTGGCCTTGGTGACCATGGCCTTCTGTCCGGCAATCGCCTCGAGTTCCTTCACAGCAGATTCGAGTGCTTTCGGATTGTCCTTGCAATCGCCCAGACCCATATTGATGACGATCTTGTCGATCTTCGGGATCTGGTTCACGTTCTTGTAACCGAATTTCTGCTGCAGGGCAGGAACGGCTTCGGTCACATACTTGTCATAAAGACGTGCATCCATTACTCTGTTCCTCCTGCATTACTGATCGAGAGCCGTGCCGCACTTCCGGCAGACACGAACCTTGGTTTTGTTCTCCAGAGTCTTATAACCGACGCGAACGCCCGTCTTGCACTTGGGGCAGATCAGCATCACGTTGCTGGCATCAATCGCCGCTTCCTTTTCGACGATGTTGCCCGGCTGACCCTGTGCACGCGGCTTCATATGACGCTTGATCATATTGACGTTCGCAACAATGACCTTGTTCTCCTCCGGCATCGCCTTCAGGACCTGGCCCTGACTCCCGCGATTCTTTCCAGTAATGACAACTACTGTATCGTTCTTATGGATCTGCATATTCTTAGGCCACCTCCTTACAGGACTTCCGGTGCCAGAGACACGATCTTCATGAAGTCATGCTCACGCAGTTCACGTGCAACAGGTCCAAAGATACGGGTTCCTCTGGGCTGTTTGTCATTTCCGATGATAACCGCTGCGTTGTCATCGAAACGGATATAGGTGCCGTCGGGACGGCGATAGCTCTTGTGCGTACGAACGATAACTGCCTTGACGACATCGCCCTTCTTCACAACGCCGCCGGGCGTTGCGCTCTTAACTGAGGCCATGATAACGTCGCCGACAGAACCGGTCTGCCGGAAGGAACCGCCCATTACGCGGAAGCACATAATTTCTTTTGCGCCTGTGTTATCAGCAACTTTAAGACGCGTTTGCGGCTGAATCATTGAGTCTTTTCCTCCTTATCAGACAGGGCTTACTTCGCCTTTTCGATGATCTCGACAAGACGCCAGCGCTTGTCATGGCTAAGCGGACGGGTCTCCATGACGCGAACGGTATCGCCGATGCCACACTCGTTCTTCTCGTCATGAGCCTTAATCTTGGTTGTACGGTTGATGATCTTTCCGTACAGGGGATGACGAACGCGGTACTTAACTGCGACAGTAATCGTCTTGTCCATTTTATCGCTGACAACGACGCCTACCCGAGTCTTGCGCATTCCTCTTTCTTCAGACATGTGGTTTGTCTCCTTTCCGGATTACGCCTGAGCCTTAAGCTCAAGGTTGCGAAGCGCCGTCTTTGCACGGGCAATGTCCCGCTTCGTTTTGGCAACGGACGAGGTGTCCTGCAGTGAGTTGATCGCCATCTGGAAGCGCAGATTGAAGAGCTGTTTCTTGAGGTCAAGAATCTTCTCATTGAGTTCCTCACGGGAAAGCTCGTTAAAGTTGGTTCCCTTCATTACGCTTCACCACCTTCACTTGTTTTTACCTGCTCACGGGCAATGATCTTTGACTTGCAGGGCAGCTTGTGAGAGGCAAGACGCAGCGCCTCGCGGGCATCCGCTTCGGCAACACCCTTGATCTCAAACAGCACACGGCCCGGCTTGACTACTGCAACCCAGTACTCGGGCGAGCCCTTGCCTGAACCCATTCGGGTCTCAGCCGGCTTCTCAGTAATCGGCTTATCCGGGAAGATTTTGATCCAGACCTGTCCGCCGCGCTTCGTATAACGGGTCAGCGCAACACGGGCAGCTTCGATCTGACGGGCGGTCACCCAGCTCGGCTCAGTGGCCATCAGGCCAAACTCGCCGTAGGCAAGGAAATTGCCGCGCTGGGCCTTGCCCTTCATGCGGCCGCGGAAAACACGGCGACGCTTTACTCTCTTGGGCATCAACATGGTTTATTTGCCTCCTTCGGTCTTGGCTGCGGCCTTTTTGGCGGTCGGAAGCACCTGGCCCTTATAGATCCAGACCTTCACGCCCAGACGGCCGTATGCGGTCTTCGCCTCGGCAAAGCCGTAATCAATGTCCGCTCTCAGAGTCTGCAGCGGAATGGAACCCTCGTGATAGCCCTCGGAACGTGCGATGTCCGCACCGCCCAGACGGCCGCCCACGCTGGTCTTGATGCCCTTGGCACCAGCCCGCATGGAGCTCTGGAGGCATTTCTTCATTGCACGACGGAATGAGACACGGTTCTCCAGCTGCTGCGCAATGTTCTCGGCGACGAGCTGCGCATCCAGGTCCGGAGACTTGATCTCCTGTACATTGAGCAGAACCTGCACCTTTCCGGCGCCGCCCAGATGCTTGATGATGGCAGCCTTGATCTTCTCAATGTTGGCACCATTGGCACCGATGACAATGCCCGGCTTTGCGACATTCAGCGTCACCGTCACGCGGGTCTTGTCGTTATCAAACCGACGCTCGATTTCAATTTTGGAAACGCCGGCATCATAAAGCTTCACCGTGCGGTTGCTCTTATCATCCACAAACTCGAAATTCTTGATCATTTCGCGCAGCTTTGCATCGGAGATAAGATTGTCGGCAAAGTCCTTTTTATCCGCATACCAACGGGCGTCCCAGTTCTTGATGACGCCGACGCGAGCGCCGTGCGGATTCACTTTCTGGCCCATCCGAAAACCTCCTTATTTCTGGTCGAGCACGATAGTAATGTGACTCGTGCGTTTAAGCATCGGGGATGCACTGCCGCGACTTCTCGCAACATAACGCTTCAGTGTCGGGCCGGGGTTTGCATAAACCTCAGCAACATACATGGAGCCACGGGACATTGCATTGTTTTCACGGTTCTCGCCGTTGGCGATGGCGGAGAGAAGCAGCTTTTCCATAATCGGTGCGGCTGCTTTCGGCGTGTACATCAGGATAGCCAGCGCTTCCTCAGCACTCTTTCCGCGAATCAGATCTGCAACGATCTTCACCTTGCTCGAGGAGATCCGGACATATTTGGCAGTTGCATGGGGCCGCTTGTCAGCATTGGCTCTCCGTGCATTTGCTTTCTCACGAATTCTTTTTGCCATGTGTCTTCACTCCTTTACTTTCCACCGGAGCTCTTCTCGGATCCAGCATGACCCCGGAAGGTCCGTGTTGGAGCGAACTCACCCAGCTTATGTCCAACCATCTCTTCAACAATATAGACAGGCACATGCTTGCGGCCGTCATAGACAGCAATGGTGTGACCTACCATTTCCGGGAAAATTGTCGATGCACGGGACCAGGTCTTGAGCACGCTCTTTTTCCCTGTCTCATTCATCGCTACGACCCTCTTGAGCAGCTTCTCTGCTACATAAGGGCCCTTTTTGACCGATCTGCTCATTGATGAGTCCTCCTAATTACTTCTTGCCAGCACGCTTCACGATCTTGCGATCCGAATACTTGTTGTGCTTACGGGTCTTGAGGCCAAGTGCCGGTTTGCCCCACGGCGTAACAGGTGCCGGAAGACCGACAGGGCTCTTGCCCTCACCGCCGCCATGCGGATGATCGCAGGGGTTCATGACAACACCGCGGACAGTAGGACGGATACCCATGTGACGGGTGCGGCCGGCTTTACCGATGCGGACGTTGCTGTGATCCGAATTGCCTACGGTACCAATGGTCGCCTTGGCATCAATGGAGATCATGCGGACCTCACCGGAAGGAAGACGAACCTGAGCAAACTTGCCTTCCTTAGCCATCAGCTGTGCGGAATCGCCGGCGCTGCGAACCATCTGGCCGCCACGGCCGGGGATGATTTCCACGTTGTGGATCAGTGTGCCGAGAGGAATCAGGCGAAGCGGCAGTGCGTTGCCCGGCTTGATATCAGCACCCTCGCCGCTCAGAACGGTATCACCGACCTTGAGATCAAGCGGCGCAAGAATGTAACGCTTCTCGCCGTCTGCGTAGTACAGAAGAGCGATGTTCGCGGTACGGTTCGGATCGTATTCAATGCCTGCAACTTTGGCCGGGATGCCGTCCTTGTTGCGCTTGAAGTCGATCTGACGGTATTTCACCTTGTTTCCGCCACCCTGGTGACGAACGGTGATCTTCCCCTGATTATTGCGGCCCGCGCGATTTTTCTTAATCTCTAAGAGGCCTTTCTCAGGGGTTTTCTTGGTGACTTCCTCGAAAGTGAGAACAGACATGAAACGTCTTGCCGGGGAAGTCGGCTTATAAACACGAATGGCCATTTCTTACCCTCCCTGTTACTGCTCGCCGTCAAAGAAGTCGATGGTCTTGGAATCCGGCTTCAGCGTCACATATGCCTTCTTGATCTCGGGGGTGCGACCGGAGTAGCGACCCTGGCGCTTAATCTTGCCAAGTGTACGCAGCGTATTTACGCTGTCAACTTTTACATCAAAGACGGCCTCAACAGCCTTCCTGATTTCGATTTTGTTTGCATCCTTCGCCACTTCGAAAACGTAGCGCTTGTCATTAACGCTGCCGAATGCTTTCTCGCTGACGACGGGGCGGAGAATGATGTCATGAGGATTTTTCATTATGCGTAAACCTCCTCAACCAGTTTCACCGCTTCCTCGGTGATGATGAACTTCTCATTGGCGAGGATGTCATACACATTGATGGTGTTGACATAGGCGGTCTTCAGTCCAGGGATATTTGCGCTGGCACGGGTCACAGACTCATTCGGGCCGGCAAGAACCAGCAGCGCGGTCTTCTCAATTCCGAGATTCTTGAGAATCTTGGCGACCTCACGGGTCTTCGGCTGAGTAAGAGCGATTTTATCAAGCACGATCATTTCGTTTCCGGTGACCTTGGATGTCAGGACACCCTTCATAGCCAGGCGCTTGATCTTCTTGGGAACCTTGATCACATAATCACGCGGCTTCGGAGCGAATACCACGCCGCCGTGTGTGAACTGCGGTGCGCGGTTGCCATGGTGACGTGCATTGCCGGTACCCTTCTGACGGTAGATTTTCCGTCCGCCTCCGCGAACCTCGCCGCGGGTCTTGGCAGACTGGGTTCCCTGCCGCTTTGCAGCCAGCTGGCTGCGGACAACCAGGTGAATGGCGCTCTCGTTGATCTCGCTGGCAAAGACTGATTCGTTCAGTTCAATCTCGCTAACCTTTGCGCCGTCCTGATTCAATACAGCAATCTTAGGCATTGAAACAGTTCCTCCTTATCAGGCTTTTACGGAATCGCGGATCACAAGCGTTCCGCCATTCGGTCCCGGCACGGCGCCTCTGACAAGCAGAAGGTTGCGTTCCTTATCCACACGAACCACACCCACGTTGAGTGTGGTGACACGCTCGACACCGTACTGTCCGGGCATCTTCTTGTTCTTGAACACACGGGACGGATCGGAGTTAGCGCTCATGGAGCCAACACCGCGATGATACTTGGAACCGTGTGCCATAGGGCCGGTATGGTGATTCCAGCGCTGAATGACACCGCTGTATCCATGACCTTTGGTGATACCGGTGATATCCACGCGGTCACCAGCCGCGAATACATCCACCAGAACATTGTCGCCAACATTATAGGCGCTGCAGTCCTCAAGACGAAGTTCGCGCAGATTCCGGCAGGGGGCCACACCTGCTTTTTTGTAATGACCGGCCATTGGCTTGTTTACCAGCTTCTTAGCGCGGTTCTCGGCATACTCGTCAAATCCAACCTGGATTGCCTCATAGCCGTCCTTTTCGACCGTCTTCTTCTGCACAACAGGGCAGGGACCGGCTTGGATAACCGTGACCGGGATCAGACGGCCGTCTTCTGCGAAGATCTGAGTCATACCGATCTTCTTCCCGACGATACCTTTCTTCATTTTCATCTACCTCCTGATCACAGTTTAATCTCGATTTCAACGCCAGCCGGCAGATCGAGCTTTTCCATCGCATCAAATGTGGCACGGGTCGGATTCTGAACATCGATCAGACGCTTGTGGGTGCGCTGTTCGAACTGTTCGCGGGAATCCTTATACTTGTGCGGCGCACGAAGGATGGTGATGATTTCCTTCTCCGTCGGAAGCGGAATCGGGCCGGAGACCTTGGAGCCGGTACGGCGTGCAGTCTCAACAATACGCTCAGCAGCCTGATCAACAAGGCTGTGCTCATAGGCCCAGAGCTTGATACGGATCTTTTTATTGGCCATTTCTTTTCCTCCTTATTCGTACTCAAGTACGACTTGCTTGGCTTTTGCCCTGCATGACGGATCTTGAGCCGTCGTCCGATTAGCGGACATGGTCCGTAACAGTTACCTCACTGGCCAGTGAGCAATCTGTTACTTCATCCCTTTGCAGACATCTGCGGTATTATATGCGTTTTATTTCTCAAATGCAACCCCTTTTTTTCGATTTTTTCAAATTTTTTATTCTTTTTTTCCGCCCTGCATTCCCCTTTAGCGTCCTGACATTCCTTTATTCTGGGGGAGTTCATCCATGTCTGCCCCAAACAGCTGTCCACTCACCCGCGCGTTTCATATCCGGGCATCTTTTCCACGCACCCGTGCGTTTCATTGCACGGTTCGGTTTTCCCCTTCCGGTTTCCCTCCTGTCCCTGTCCGCGGCAACGGACCAGAATTCCTTCCCTCAGTCAGACTGCACGTCAGCCGGTCTGCGGCGGAACCCCTCCTGATGACTCTCTATTATACGTTTTCTGTTTTTCCGGGTGACTATATAAATAGGACGAAACAGGTCCAGATCCCTCACTGTCTTCCGTTTTCAGGATGTCAATATAAATAGGAAGAAACAGCCTTAACTACTGAACCTGAGCTCCCTCGATCCGGCGATTCAACCCCTTCGATTCAGAAGAGGGAGAGAAGGCCAGACTGCCGCTGACTTTCTCTCCCCCTTCTGGGTTTTTCATTTTCTGTATTGGCATTGGCCGGGTTCCTTTCAGCCGTGCCGCCGCATCCCGATCTCTTCACCGGTTTCAAGCCGCCGCACTTGATCAAGGAGGACCACCTGGTTTTTCCAGAGCGCCTCATCCAGGTGAAAGTGTCCGAAGTACCAGCGCCGGTACGACGTTCTCTCCCGCACCCACTCCAGATAGGACAGCAGCGGATACTCTTCTCTCACCTGGTTGGTGATGCCCAGCCCTAACCGGGAAAGATACTCGACGGTGTCGTACGGTGCGGTATGACTGACAATGAAATCCACCTCAAAGTTCTGCTGTTCCAGATGGCGGGTGGCATTCTGGTACTCGGCCTCATCCGGCATCTCCTGCGGCCACCAGCTTTCCCCCGGAACGCGGGAGGCCCGATCAAGGGATCTTCCCCCACCCATCACAAAGACCCGGCTGCCCTCCATGTCATAGATCTCACCCCGCATGAGATGAATCAGATTCTTCCGGATAAAATGCACCCGGCCGCCGTGCCATTCTGCCACATCAGCCCCGTTCAGCCGATCAAAATTCTCGTGGTTTCCATCGCAGAACAGGATGGTATAATCCCGCGCAGCCAGATCATCAAAGTACTCCTCTTCCCGTCCTCCCGGACCATCAAAAAAGCCAATCCCGAAATCTCCGGCAACAAGAAGCGTATCACCCGGATTCAGAAAGGCTAAGCTCTGATCAAGAAGCCTCTGACTGCCATGTGTATCCCCGGTAACCGCAATCACGATCTGTTTCCCCCTCTGTGAACCGTTCCTCGGCATCTGTTCTTTTCCGGCCGGCCGATTTTCTCATCTTTCCGTTCTGTGCAGTTTGGCAGAATGTTGGCGGGTCAGTTATTTACTCCGTGATTTGACGTGTTCAGATGAATCGTTTCACACAGCTGTCGCCGTTCATCATTCTCATTTCTGACTACATACCGCTTTCGCTCTTTCACCAGCTTCAGTCCCCGGAGCGCAAACAGTACATCCTCCGCCGACAGATGATGCGGCTTCAGGGTGGCCTGAATGTCATGAACAATCATTTCCGCAATCTGCATGATGAATCCCATCCCCTGCAGATTGCCGTTGTCCCTCCGGCATCGTGCAAGGAAATCAGGATTGCAGTCCATGTTCCTGCAGAAGGTTTCCACGTCTCCGAGAGACTGATAATCGCGGAATACGTCTTCTGCCGTTTTATTCATGTCATTTGTTTCCAGAAGGAACAGGCCAAAGTCCTTTTCCGCCGCTGCAAGCCCTTCCTCCGAATATCCCTCTGCCCCGGCCTGCATTTTCTGGACATACATCTGCCTCTCTGCGGATTGTCTGGCCGTGTCAAGAAACACATGATAATCAACGGGATACCCTTCAATCTCGTAAGTATTATAGTAGATCAGACTTGAATACCCGTCTTTCTCGTATACAAAGGTTTTACTGTCATCAAACCTGAGCACTTCATAAACCGACTGATAGTCATCCCGTCCGTCAACCATCGGGACGATATACGTGTTTCCATTTTGCGAAAACAGTGCTTTATCTTGCGCTGTGTTAAAACTCCTGTCCGCCAAAAACAAGGTGTCTGCAAAGCTGAATCTGTCAAGCAATCCTTCTGCCGCCGTTTTATCCGGATCGCTGAACAGTTCATTGCACAGAGGAACCTGACTCTCCGCATCATAGGCGGTAATCCGGTTCATCTGAGCGGTTCCGGACAATGCATCGTAACCAAAGACAGACAGCCCGCCGGTTTCCGCTGAACCATTCATGGCGTGACTGGTTAAGGCTACTTTCCCTGACGATTCATCGATCAGTTTCTGCCCGAATTCTTCCGGTTTGGTTCCATATTTGCCGAGCGTCCTGAACACTGTATCGAGTGCATCTTTCCCTAAATGAACATCCGGATACCATTTGGCAAGAACGGTTTCGGGAAAGACGTCAGCGATCCGTTCCATGTGCTCAAATCGTTCTGCGACAAGAATGGCGGCGACAGCAAAAATCTGCTTTGCATCCTCCGGATTGAAAGCCGATGCCAGACGCTGATACGTTTCACCCGCGAATTCTTTGATCAGAAAGTAACTTCCAAATTCAAGAACCGTGTTGTCCGTATCAGACATCTTAATTCCATTGCGAACAAAGCCGTCTTCCAACGTAATCTGTCCAATACAGGCCCCTGTTTTGCTCTGCGTTTTCCATCTGAACGTTCCATCCGGCATCTCCGTTTTAACGCTGGTGGAGGTATACTCGTAGACATAGTAGCGATTTTTTACTTTCTTGACCATTGTCCCCTGGGGACGCATTTTCCTGATTTCTTCCGGGACTGAATAGTTTCCCATCTAGCCTGCTCCTTTCTTTTGCCTAACCTTTCTAACCATTATAGAGGAGATCCGAAAGGATTGCAAGCAGGTAAAGCGGTGCAAACTGGCATTTTTTCAGCGCATTTTTTCAGCAAATGATGAAAAAGACGCCATGCTTTTTCAGCTGTTCGGGGCAATCCCCGTCTGCCAAGCCGCCAGGCGGCGTTAACTTCCCGACCGTGCCCGGGCATTCTGCGTTTCGTTATAGTCGTGCATGATGTCCCGAAGCAGGTCAAGATGCGCAAAATCCGGAGAATAGATGAAACTGATTTCCCGGACCATGTTCAGATCCTCAATTGGCAGCGCCACGATCTTTTTCTTGCGCAGTTCATCCATGCAGGCGCTTTTCGGCAACACCGAGACACCAAAGTCGCGCCGGATCAGGTCCTTAATCGTCGCAATATTATCCACCTCAAGCACCACCTGGAAATCATCTATGCTCAGATTCTTTCTTTGCAGTGAGGAAACAAAGAGTTTGCTCGTGCTGGAGTCCGGAAGCCGCAGAATCAGCTTTTCTTTTTTCAGTTCATTGATCTTCACCATGCTGTGTCCTGCCAGCCGGTGAGACGGCGAAACCACAAGGACAAGGGAATCCGTATCAAGCAGAAGGTAACGAAATGCCGGATGGTTGACTTTTCCCTCAACCACGGCAAAGTCAATCTCATAGTTGCTCAGCATATGATACAGGTTTTCCACCGTGTCCGTCCGCATTTTGATATTCACACCCTCATGGGAGGAAACATATCGGGCAAGGGTTTCCGCAATGGCATTGCTCTCCGCCGTATGTGTAATTCCAACGGTCAGGGCCGTGACATTCCGCCTTTCACTGTCCAGGTCCCGCAGCATCTTTTTGTACAGCGAAAGCATTCGCTGGGCATACTCAACCACCACACGCCCCTCGTTCGTCACATGCAGTTCATTATTGATTCGTTCGAACAGGCGGACACCCAGTTCCGCTTCAAGCGCATGGATATGCTGACTGACCGCAGGCTGTGTCAGAGAAAGGGCTTTCGCGGCCCGGGTATAGTTTCCCGTTTCAACAACCTTTAAAAGGGAATAAATCTTTGCATCAATCATATTTTCACCTCTTAAAAAAGGCTTTCATCCAATTGCACACCCGAATGCCGATTTGATTATACGGTTTGTGCCCGGAATTGACAAGGTTCTCTCCGGCTCGTGACAGCGGACACCGGGGCTGAAGTGCCGTCGGCCGTGTCTTTTCCTGGCCTCAGATTTGTCCGTCGCCCATTGGCGGCAGGATCACTCACTCCTGCCTGGCCGACGGGATTCATTTCAATCGGTAAAGGTTTACGGCTCTCAGCGAGACCGTTTCTCGGACCTGGTGGGATGTGCCGGCAGTTCCGGGACTGATCCGCTTTCTGAACACCTCATACAGGACAACGGCACACAGCGCGCAGGCAAGGTCCGCTGCCGGCGTTGCCCAGGCCAGACCGTAAGGGGGCATCAGCCGGTTAAACACAAACAGAAGCGGAATATCCAGAATGCCCTTGCGAAGCAGCGCCAGAATCAGAGAATGAACGCTGTCATTGACTGCCTGAAAAACGGAAATAAGGACATAGGCCAGCGCGGAAAAAGGACATCCCAGACAGAGCATCCGGAGAAACACCATTCCATGATTCAGCGAGGGTGATTCGTGATGAATGAAGAGAGCAATCAGCGGATGCGCAAACAGAAGAGAAGCGGCGGTGCACAGCGCTGCCAGCCCGGTGGCCAGGAGAACAGAGGCCGTGATCACCGAATGCATCCGACGGTTTTTGCCGGCCGCATAATTGTAGGCAATGAGCGGGAGAACGCCCTGGGAAATCCCGCGAACCATACAGTGGGCCAGCATATTGACCTTTTTCGCCACACCAAATCCTGCCTGAAACGCAAGTCCGTGCGTGGCCGTGAGCGCATCCATCACGGAAAAGGAGAGGTTTTCGCAGAAGGTCATCATACAGGCAGGGAGTCCGATCCGAAGGATCTCACCGGGGATGGCTGTCCGCAGAACCGCCGGTGTCCATTTAATGGACAGCACGGTTTTCCGGCGGATTTTCAGCAGGACGATCCCGAAATAGAAAAGTGCCAGTAAATTGGAAAGCGCCGTCGCCACCGCCGCTCCCAGCAGTTCATTGCCGGGGGTGAACAGGATGAACATGAAAACCGGATCCAGAATGATATTAAAAATCCCCCCGAGTGCGATGCCTGCGGATGCATGCATGGCCCGCCCCTCCGAACGGATCAGATGCGCCAGAAGCGCATTCATTGAGGTACAGACCCCGCCAATAATAACGGTTACGCGCATGTACATACAGGCATACCGGTGAACAAGCGCATTGGTTCCGCCCAGCAGTGAAACCATCTGGTGCAAAAAGATGCCGACCAGCAGTGAATAGATCAGGGTTCCCGTGAGACAGCCGTAGAAACTGAAGGATGCACACTGTCCTGCGGTCTCCCTGTCCTTTTTGCCCAGCGCCCTTGCAATGGCACTGGCACCGCCCACCCCAAAGAGGTTGGAAATGGCCGAAAGAAACATGAACGCGGGCGTGCTCACCGTGACGGCGGCAAGCATCGCATCGCTTCCGGTAAGGCCAATGAAAAACGTGTCCGCCATGTTGTAAAGGACAAGGATGACCTGCCCGATCATCGTCGGGAGCGCCAGACGGAGTATGGCCTTAAAAACCGGCTGTGTTTCAAACACTGCCTGATGTTCACGGCCCATGCAAAACCACCTCCTGCCAACTCAAGTCCGAAGCGGGAGAAACGCTTCGTTTCATCGACTACTATAGCGCTCTGCCGGGCATAATACCAATTAGTTTTCATTGATCATGGCAAAGGTTTGATTATATTTGTGAAATTTTTAACAAAGTATTTATGTTTTGTGTGCTTTCACGAACCGAATCAGCCATTTTGGGCGGAAAGGGATCAAACAAAACCTTATGAGGTCAAAAGGAAACCTGCGGCCTGCGCTCTGTTTAGGCGGGTTACCCGCAGGGACACAAAAAAAGCCCATGGCCATGCCATGGACTTTGCTCATTCGATTCCGAATGCTTTTTTAACGGCCGCCTCATCCAGCTGTGCACCGATCTGTTGCGCCTCAAACATATACCGCTCATAGAGCGTCTCCGGCCGTTTGGGCGCTCCGCAGTAAACGCAGGGCGTCAGCTTTTTGAACTCACCGGTATTCAGATCACCGTAGGTAAAATCGCCTGTCAGCGGCAGGAATTTTTCCTTGACGCCGGAACAGTTGGCATCCAGATGATAGTTGGCTCCGCCGGTGGGATTGCGGTAAAGCTGCAGGTCTGCCGGCGGGAGTTCCGGCTCATACATTTTCCTCCCCTGATCATCCCATACAAACACCTTGGTATTCATCTCAAGATGCTCCCAGAGCCACAGCATGTTCTGCCCCTGCGCGTTCTGACGGCGCTGAATGCGGATACAGCCGTGGCTGGCTTTTTTCCCAAGCTCCGGTTCAAACTCATTGTAAATCCGAGTCTTTCCATCCCCGCCGAACCGGTACGGCACCTCATGCAGCAGCGTTCCGCCGTTAATCCGGATGGCGTACAGGGCGCGCATGGTCCCGCTCACGAATTCGCCCACCCGGCTGACCGTCAGGAATTCTCCTGCCGGGCTCTCATTATAGGGCTGTTTGGGATTATTGAGTCCGGTCGATACCTCCAGTTCCCCGATAATCCGTCCGGCCTCGAAGATGTACAACGTCTGGCGGAGCTTGTCGATAAGCAGCGCATATTTCGTTGACGGGTTCTTGGTGAAAAGCACACTTTTCTTTACATAACCGCGGATCAGCTTATTGTCAATGGACATCATATAGCTGTTCTTGGTCTTTGTCCCGTCATTGGAATACGCCTCAATCAGCACATAGCCATCTCCGTCCGTATCCTCCTCCAGCACATGCACCCCCTGGCTCTGGCCATGGAGTTCACCCGTCGTGTTGGTTTCATACGGCGTCCGCTTGATTCCCGGCTGCGTGGTCGGATAGATGTGCTCCGTCTGTTCCACATCCAGCACGGTAATCGGCTGCATCATCAGGTCCCAGATCGCCTGCTGGTGCTCGGGATTCTTCAGATCGTAGGCATCCGGATCCATATCCCAGAAGCTGGTGGCCACCGGTACGGATGATGCCGGAGCGGAAGGCACCGTCTGGGCGGCGGGTATCGCTGCAGCCGGTATTGCTGCGGCCGGGGCGGGCTGGTCATGGGCAATCATTTCTGCCTCTGCATCCTCATTCCTGGCCAGTGCCTGCATTTCGGCCAGAGACAGGGATTCCGTCGCCGGATCACCGGCACCACACTCAAGCTGGACTGTCACCGGGTTGCTTTCCTCGCCCCAGAAATTGCGCACCCGGACGGTGAGATTATATGTCCCCTCCTCCAGGGCCCGTTCATCCGGCAGAATGCCATCCCAGAAAATCTGCCCCTGTCCCGCATCAATGGAAACAGCTCCAATGTCCGCGGCGTTTACACCGCTCTGATCCTGCAGCCGCATGGCCAACATGCCGCCTTCCGAGGATTCATACCGGACGGCGTATCCATTTTCCTGTGCATCAAGCGCGACATTCGATAAGATGGGCTGCGCAGATACTGTGCAGCCCATCATCAGACACAGGGTTAACGTAAGTAAAAATCCGATTCGTTTCATTCCAGATAAGTAGACCTTTCCTATGGAGTTCACCCGTTCTGCTGCCGGAATCTGTCAGCCCGGCAGATCAAGTATTTCACCCGGGGCAACCGTTGCCTCAACAATCGGCGTCACAGGCGACATTTCAAAGAGCACTTCCTGTGTTTTCGCACCGGCAATGCCGTCGACATCCAGTCCGTTCGCTTGCTGGAACTTACGGACAGCGGTCATGGTGCCGGTTCCGTAAATGCCATCTGCGGCAGAGGTCAGCAGTCCCAGCTGGGCCAGTGCCTGCTGCAGCAGAACCACATCATTGCCCGTATCACCTTTCTTTAGGGTCGTATACGTCCGTTCAACCGGTTCCGGTGTCGGTTCAGGTGTCGGCGTGATTTCAATGGCCGGTATCGGCGTCATGATACGCGGTTCCGGCGTCGGTTCCTGTCCAAATATGACAATGCTGTTCTGCTGCACCTGCGGGGTTGGCACAGGGGTCATCCTTGCACTCTGGCCGCCGAACAGGCCGCCGCCTGTAAACATCGACCGGACAATCAGTGCCACAAAGATAATCAGCACCACGATAAGGCCGACAGCGATAATCACCGGTGCCAGATCTCTTTTCTTCTTTTTGCGGGGCTTTGTCCGCCCCACTCCGTGCATTCCGTTGCCGGCGGAATGAGTCTGCTTTTCAGCCGGCCGTGCATTTCCGTTTGCCTCCGGCTCATCACTGACACCGTTCAGACTCGAAAAACACAGCGGGCAGACGTTTGAACCGTTGGGAATGTTATTATGACAGTGAGGACAAATCATCTTTTTTCCTCCTTTTCAGGTCTCAATGTTGGTCGTTTGCCGGAGCTGCTTTTGTCTGAGACCTGGATTTGACAAACTGTCGCTGCGCGAC
>Ga0256405_10006844_pt1 | contig 17783 bp, 19 predicted proteins | sample RumenRJG_02DNA_FD_189096 | JGI IMG/M metagenome (GOLD analysis project Ga0256405, IMG submission 189096) | Bovine rumen microbial communities from Lethbridge, Alberta, Canada - RJG_02 | ecosystem: Host-associated > Mammals > Digestive system > Stomach > Rumen | place: Canada: Alberta...
AACTCCGTATGAGAGAGTAGAGAAAGGACATCCAACAATCGTAGATTACTTTTACCACGAAGAAGTAAGAGGAACTGCCAATAGTGGAAAGAGAAATGTAATACATAATCCTTGATGGAAGAATAAAACGGAAGTTAATCGCACAAATTCCAGTTTGTAGAGACATACTGGAGGATTACACGCGATATCGTTGAGTTTGAACAAGACGGAGATGAAAAGGTCGAGTACGGAGCAGATCTTCTAAACCGACTATCGCGGGATCTGTTGGAGCGCTTTGGAAAAGGGAATTTCGTATGGGCAACAACTAAAACATAGGGTATAATATAATTACATAAGGCTATAGGAAGGAGGGGAATCATGTGTACAGTAAGTGTGATGGATATCAGTGGACGCAGCATCAAAGTTGCAGATATCAAAAAGAAGTACATGTTGAATATCGTTGATGCGGCGAGCAAGTGTGATATCATCGATCGAGTTATTCTCTTCGGTTCCAGCATTGAAGAACGGTGCACAGAAGATTCGGATATTGATATTGCTGTTTTTGGTAAGCAAAATCCATCTCGAGTATTGAGCTCGAAAAAGTACGAACGTTTCGCTAGACAGCTGTACGCATATGATAACCATAACCAGGGATATGATATCCTGTATTTCAAGCAGGGGACAAAGTCGAACAGTCCGATTATGGAGAGCATTTTAAGAGGAGAGGTTATCTATGAGCGAGAACAGCAATAACCCCTTCTCTATGGGGCAGATAACAGCAGATCTGTATATGGCAGATGCCGCTATCAAAAAAGCGGAAACGCTGTCAAGTAAAGCTGGAAAGTTTTATAGAGGACTGGCAGGATATCATTTACAGCAGGCGGCCGAAAAGCTGATCAAAATCCAGATCTATGATTCAGGTATTGAAGTAAATGATTCCAAAATGTATCGGCACTCATTAGATGACCTTATGACGTATGCAGAATCGATCGGAATTGAGTTGCTGGTTCCCAAATGGGTCAATACGAAAAAATATGTAATTACATCGTGGGAAGCTGAGGGTCGGTACGATTTGCATTTTGTAGTCAGAATGGATACTCTGAAAAGATGCTATGAGGAACTGAATCAATGGAGAGAAGAACTGAGCAACTCGAAGAAGAGTTGAATTGATAGTGTGAATTGCGGTGCGTATCTCCGGAGCGTACCTGGGAGAATCGGATGCGTCTGATTCTCTCTTTTTTAATAATATGAGCTACTGAAAGAATAAGAAAGTATCCAAGTCAAATGGTGAAACTTCAGGAACTTTACGAATGCGATTCACACCAAGTTATAGAAACTACGGACAAACTCACCCAGTTGGAGATAAAATTGGAGAAATAATCCGGCAAGCGGCTGGAACCGTTGCAAATACTAGCTTCTTTTAAAAACAATACTGCCTACCCTAGCCAAAGAACAGAGCTCCGAGGAGAAATCCCCGGAGCTTTGTCATTTTTTACGGAACAGCTTGATAAAGAAATCCGGAACACTGCTCCACGAGTGATCTCTTCGCGCCAGATTGTTGGAACTGACTCCTTGCACATTATTGACGGAAGGAAGGACTGCCTCACCCTTTGCTTTCCGCTCGCGGTTCATGGAATTATGCAGGTCTTTGCTGGTGATGACAGTTTCGTCATCTTTACTATTGAATCCCGAGAACCCGGAAACGGCAATGGCGATTGGAACACCGACGAAGAACAGAACTGAAAGTATCAGCACAACCATTCCGCTGGTACCGTAGTTATGGTACAGTCTCTGGAACACGTTCTTATCGGATCCGTCCGGCCGATGAAACTCAAAGGTCTTGATAAACGCTACGATTTCATCCTCCTGTTCTTTGGAGCAGGAATCATAGTAGTGGCTTTTGTTCGTCTCCGCACACTGGTATTCGATGGTATATGCTTCGTCATCATGAAGAATCAGGAAGTTCATCGAATTGTCGAAGGAGTTATCCCAGTCATAACGGCTTATTCTGACTTCCGTAGACTTGTCGATCGGTATGATCTTATCTTCGGAGAAATACGATTCTTCACTCGTGTACATGCCCTCATAATAAAGCGTTATTGTTTCCCGCGTCTCGGCAGTTTCGCGGACATAGATTTTGTTTTCGATATTGGACTCAGTTGATGATTCCATCAGCTCATATCCTGCAGGCAGTTCGTAGGAAAGGTTTTCATCCAGTGAGCCACTGTACTCGGCCAGGTGCTGCGAATGGAGGACTGCTCCCGCGATAACCGCAAAAGCAAGAGTGACAAGAACGATCATGATTCTGTTACGGAGCATTTTGCTTTTGATTTTCTTCAGAGACGCCGCTTCATCAGCAAACGCGGCTTCACTGATATCCGGAAGGTCTTCCTGCAAAAGCTTCAGGTATTCTCTGCAATCAGCGCAGTCTTTCAAGTGTTCTTCGATCAGCGCACAGCTCTCTTTACTTGCGACTCCGTCCACATAAAGAGGCAGAAGGTCCCTGATCACTTCACATTTAGTATTCATCCTTCAACTCCTCCTTTATTTTCAATTTCGCTCTATGGTATGTAACTCTTGCCCAACTATCATTCTTTCCGAACATGTTTCCTATTTCCTTGAAGGAAAGCTCACTGAAGACCCTCAGCGAAAACACTTCTTTATACGGATCGTCCAACTTTTGCACTGCGGCAATGATCTCGCCTGCCTGCTCCTTTTGGATCAGCTCCCGCTCAACGTTTTCCGGACTGACTGTTTCCGTCGTATGCTGCTTCAGATAATCCTGGCCGCGTTTATGCCGGTTTTTGTGATTCAGATACAGATTCCGCGCGATCCGGCAAAGCCATGTTGTCAGTGAACAGTCTCCACGGAAATCGCCTAGCTTTTGCATCGCCTTGAAAAAGGTTTCCTGTGTGATATCTTCCGCCATGTGCGGATCTCCTGATACCGACAGGATATATCGATACACCTTTATGAAGTTGTCCTGATAGATTCTGTCCAGATCCTGCATGATTCTCTACGTCGGCTTTTGCGTGTTTCTATATGATAGACAAATAGTAACACAAAACGTTACAAAAAAATTCATCAGGGGTTAAACAGGGGTTAAACAGTTCTGACTTTCGCTTAGTATAATCGCTGTCAACTTCCTAAATTAGATTGACGTAATTCGTAATCAATAAGGATTTGCAGTTGACACTGACCGGAGCAGAGTATATGCAACATGTAAGTATAAAGTCGAGACAGAAGAAAAGGACGAACAATGTTGCCGATACATGGAGGGCAGACAAAAATGACAGACGCGTCTGTTGTTTTACGGAATGGAGTCAAATCCTTCAGGGTTGAGAATCTTAAAGTGGCTTTTGCGAAAGGTTATGAGCCCGTCATCACGCATACGGCAAAGCTCTTTGGAAAGTGCTGTCCGGTCAAGATTCAGATAGTCCGCCATATGCTGACGGTCATAGGGAATGTCAAACTCAGTCCGGTGCGTTTTCATGGCAATACTGTTCAGGTAAGCACAGACTCTGCCGCGGGCGGATTTCGGAGATGTATGAAAACTGCGCTGGGACAGTATCATATTCTTATGGATAGAAATAAACATAAGATTTCCAAGCAGCTTGATCAGCCAGGATGGGGCGGTATTCTTCAGCCCCTGCAGACGGGACATATCAAACAGCGCGACAGTTGTCTGCTCATTGGCGCGCACATCCACATAGGAGGGCTCCTCCGGCATGATTGCAAAGACCTCTGCATAGTATTCGCCGGCGGCAATATGACTGATGATGGTTCTGTTTCCCCAGACATCGTTGCTTTCGATCGTTGCGCTCCCGGAAAGGATCAATCCAAGGTCATTCGTGACATCACCCGCCATTAGGAGCAGCTCATCCTTTTGATACTGCTTTTGCCTTATATGCAGCGCGCGGAGAGCATCCTGCAGTTCTTCTTCTGTGAGATCCGTAAACAATGCGGATCTTTTTATTATGTTCAGGTCATTATACTTCATTATTTCAAAAAAAGATCAATTCCGTGGTTCAGGCAACGTAATTGCTGCTCTCATTATATTATCCTTACCTCAGAAAGACAAGAGAAAACAAAACCAGAGATAATATACAAGGAGGAACATCATGAGTTACACAGACTGGAAAGAAAAAGTGAATACATTCAAAACCGTTGATGTAAGAGGAGTCGCAGGGAACTTTTTCCCGGGACTGAAGAAACAGGCAGCAGGTCTTGCGGAAGGGCAGGGACTGGAAGTCGTCCAGACATTTGATCCGCTTCCGCTCTATGAGATCATGGAAGGTCTGGGTTTCGAACATCACACGGAAAAGGCAGCAGAGGGCGAATACCACGCGTACTTCTACCGCACGGAGGTGAAGCAGGAGGAAAAAGAAATCCCGATGCGTCCGGCGGCACTGACCAACATGCCGGTCATCGATGAGGGACTCGGAGAAATCGCCGTGAACTTCTGGAATCTGACCTGGAACGACGACAAAAGATATCTTCCGTATGAGATGCGGCTGCTTCTGTCCCTGACCAATGCAGTCGGTGCAGGCAGGATGCGTCAGGCCACCAGAGAACTGGTGAAAGCGTACATCCACGGACTGGACAGCGCAGCTCTGGATGATGTGTTTGAGCTTTTGGCATGGAATCAGGGCATCGGATACTTCAGCTCCGAGATCGGGCCATCCACACTGTTCGCAGCATATAAGACCATCAAGACCATGGAAAAGCAGGGAGAAAACAGAGAAGAGATCTGTGCAGCCCTGAAAGAAAAGTTCGGTGAGAAGAACCCGGACGTCAAAGTAATGTAACAACGATAGGTCAGGTATTGAGGCGGATCAGATTATCAGCAAACTGACCGAGATGATAGAAGAACACAGTTAACATTGGAATTAAGAAAGTACAGGATCAGCGATCCGTGAGGAGGAATAACAATGATCAGAAAGATAATTCACATAGATGAAGAAAAATGCAACGGCTGCGGCCTTTGCGCAGAGGCCTGTCATGAAGGTGCCATTGATATGGTAGACGGCAAGGCAAAGCTCGTGAGAGAAAACTTCTGCGACGGATTCGGCGACTGCCTGCCGGCGTGTCCAACGGGAGCAATCACATTTGAGGAACGGGAAGCGCCGGAATACGATGAGGCGGCAGTTAAGGAAAGTCAGAGAAAAAACATGGAGGAAAAAATGGGACACGATTTACATGCGGGCGGTTGTCCGGGATCAAGACTGATGCAGTTTGATAAAGCAAAAGAAGAGAATCCATCGGAACAGACACAGACAAATGTCAAGCCGATCTCAAGACTTGCACAGTGGCCATGTCAGATCAAGCTGGTTCCGACCCAGGCGCCGTTCTTTGATGGAGCCAGGCTCCTGATTGCAGCAGACTGCACGGCATACGCCTACGCCAACATGCATGAGGAATTCATGAAGGGCAAAATCACCATCATCGGCTGCCCGAAGCTGGATGATATCGACTACACGGAGAAACTAACGGACATCATCAAAAACAACGACATCAAGAGCGTAACGATCGTGCGCATGGAAGTTCCGTGCTGCGGTGGTCTGCAGAGAGCCGCGGAGAACGCCCTGAAAGCCAGCGGTAAGTTCATCCCGTGGCAGGTCGTCACGATTTCAAGAGACGGCAGGGTGCTTGACTGAGAAGGTGCGAACCATGAGAAGAAGCGACAGAGAAATAAAAAACAAACAGGAAATGCTGGATGTCATGAGAAAATGTGATGTTTGCAGGCTGGCCTTTCATGATGGGGACTATCCATATATCGTCCCGCTGAATTTCGGGTTATCGGTAACTGGAGATACGGTGGAACTGATTTTCCACAGCGCTTTGGAGGGACATAAAGTTGACCTCATGAGGAGAAATAACCGGGCATCGTTTGAAATGGACTGCGGTCATCAGCTGCAGTACTTTGAAACGAAGGGGTACTGCACCTTCGCATATGAGAGCGTTATTGGTCATGGACAGATCATCATTTTGGAAGATTCCGAGAAAGAAGGAGCACTGAAGGAGATTATGGAGCAGTATCACCCCGGCGAGAACGCTTATTTCAATGTAGCAGCGATACCGCGTACGCTCGTGTTCAAACTGGTCGTTGAGGAAATGACCGGCAAAAGAAAAGAACTCAAACAGATTGAACAATCCTGAATGATCTGCTGCGAACAGCGAAGAACCATCGATAAACAAAGACTGCTTAGCTACTGCTGCACACTCGATAAAGAAACCATGCCTGCTGTAAAATATATTCTGGATCAAACTGTTTAAAAGAGCTGATAGTATTTTGCATTAACATTATTAATTGCATATTGCTAATCCCTTCTGTGTTATCATAGTACTGGCAGAGGCCATTATTATGTATCAGAAGGTCAAGCAATATACGCGATGAGGCAGAAAGATGAAAGCGGCATTATATCAAGGGAAAGGAAAAATCGAACTGACCCGGCTTCCGGATCCGGAATGTCTTCCGGAAGGCGCGGTCCTGCAGAACGTGTACGCCAGCATCTGCGGTACGGATGTGGCGGTATACCGGCATGGAACAGGTCTCGGACACAGGATCACTGTCGGTGGGGAATTCGGGCATGAAGTCTGCTGCCGGATCAAAGAAGTTGGCGCCAGAGTAGAGGGCCTTTCGCTCGGAGACCGGGTTTATCCCTATCCCCGTCTGGTCACCGGAGACCCTGCAAAGGCAGGTACGATCGGAGGATTCTCCGAACTGATCGGCGCGCCTTTGGTCAGAGACGGAATCGAGGTGTATAGGATCAGCGATAAGATATCTGACCGGGCGGCGGCCCTGATCGAGCCGTTTACCATAGGCTGCCGGGCAGCCAGAAGGGCCTTCCCGCGGCAGGGAGAGAAAGCGGTCGTGTTTGGAGCCGGTACGATCGGCGCAGCCGCAGCGATCGCACTGAAATACTTCGGATGCGGTAAGGTTCTGGTAAGCGATCCCTCCGAATTCAGGTGCTCGATCCTGCAGGGCCTGGGATTTGAAACCTGCAGCGACAGCGGCGATATGCTCCTCAGCGCAATGAAGGCATATCTTGGCGTTGCCGGAGGTTACAGAGGTGAAACCGCGGACGCTGATATCATCATAGATGCGGCAGGGGCGGATCAGATTCTGGATTTTTATCAGGAACACGGCAAGGTGGATTCCCGGATGGTCATGGTCGCAGTAGGAAACAATGTCCGCTCAGTGGATGTTCTGGGGATGACCTTCGGTCAGCTGGCACTCATTGGGAGCGGGGGCTATACTCCGGAGGATGTGAGGGATGTTATGGCGATCATGGAAAGCGGCCGGTGGGATGTTGAGCGCCTGATCACCCACGAATACCCCTGGGAACAGCTGGAAGAGGCGATTCAGATGGCCGGAAGGCCGGATCAGGCGCTGAATGTGCTGATCCGGTACGATAAATGACCGGAGAGCATACCGGTCAGTCAAAAGTGTGCCGTTTACGGAATTCTCTGGGGGAGTCTCCGGAGAACAGAGAGAAAGCGCGGTTGAAATTTCCGATGTTATTGAATCCGACATCCATAGCGATGTCGGATATTTTTTGCGGCAGGTGAAGGAAAAAAAGATCCTACTGCTTTCGCTGATCCGTATGTTTCTGTGGCCAGCTGTGATCATCTGTCTGATGGGGTTCCTGCCGGTTGCCGATCCAATCCGGATCGTTCTGGTGTTGGGAGCTGCGCTGCCTCCAGCATCGACCATTTCTGTACTGGCGGCGGAAGAAGGAGGAGACGAGATTCTGACCGGAAACGGTCTGGTGATTACCACTGCCATGTCGGTCATTTCGATACCGCTGTTCACCATGTTGGTGAACATGCTTTGGTAAAGAACAGATTTACTCAACAGATTCTGAAAAAACAAAGCAGTTTATTACAGCTGTTTCAAGAACAACTACGCCTACCATAGCCAAAGAACAGGGCTCCGAGGAGAAATCCCCGGAGCTTTGTGATATAATACCGGGAAAAGAGACACTATACCCGAGCAAGGAGGCACTATGGAGAAACTGTTTGTAGATCAGAAGATCAACACCGGCAGACAGACGGAGCTGGATCTTGCGAAATGTTCGGCCATTTTCTTTATGATATTTTTGCATTGCTATTTTGCAATGTCGTATTTCCCGTATGATATCAGCTTGTTCCTGGAACGTGGAATCGCGCAGCTGGTAGGGGGACCGTTCGCGGCACCTGTTTTTATGTTTGCAATGGGTGTCGGCATGGTTTACTCCCGGAACCAGGAACCAAGATATCTGATCGTGCGGGGAATAAAACTTTTGCAGCTTGGATTTTTTGTGAACATAGGCGAATTCTTTGTTCCATATTTTCTGGCAGGGAATTTGATGAACGATTGGGAACGGTTCCCGATCGCGAATGGCTTGCTGTTGTTCTGTATAGACATTCTTGCTTTTGCGGGAATGGCGTTTATGCTGGTTGGCGTATTGAAGAAATTGAAAGTATCAGCGAGAGGAATGGTGATCGTCGCGGTGATATTATCAGTCATCGGGTCTTTCGCGAGATTTCATGATTTCGGGAGTAATGTTCTGAATCTGATCGCCGGATATTTTGTCGGCAGCGCAGGAGGATTTACGGCGTTCCCGCTGTTCAACTGGTTTATATTCCCGGCAACAGGACTGCTCTTCGGGGAGTATTATATGAGATGCACGGATAAGAAGAAACTGCTGCGGCTCTGGCCTTTAGGACTTCTGATATCCGTTGCGTATTTTGTGATTTCGTGGTTCCTTCCGAAGGGATTTTTGTCGGAGATGCACCTGTATTGGTTTATGACAACGTATGATGCTGTATTCTGCCTGATTTGCATTTACGGGGTTATCGGAGCATGCTTTGTCATTTCAAAGCATCTGCCGGAGGGTGCGATCAGATTCTTCTCAAAATCGAGCAGCAATCTGAATACCATTTATATTATCCAATGGTTTATCATTCCAATCACATATGTGCTCATTGTTTATTTCAATCGGGATATTGTGTTTGGTGATGCGTCGCTTGTTATTATTGCTCTTCTGGAAATCGCAGCGGCAGTAATACTTGCGTCGGGTTATAAAGAGTTGATGAAATAAATATAGTATGCAAGGAGAATGCGAGGAGAATGCGAGGAGAAAGAAAATGAGAAGAAACGTCAAGATAACAGTATTGGTCCTTTTTTCGCTCCTGTTTGTCATGTTATTTGCACAAGCCGCATGGGCGGAAACTGTAGAGGGGAACGGAGCGCCGGATAAGGCAGTATTGATGAGCGTCTCCGGGTCAGATGAGCATAGCGATGGGACCGGAGTGCATCAGGATCCGGCTACTTTTCAGAAGAACTACTGCCTGTCGGTAGATCAGAAGACATACGCGATCTCTGAAATCGATAGAGTCGTATCCAGGATCATAAAGCCTGAAATGAGCGATCTCGAGAAATACTACACGCTTGCATTGTGGGAATACAAGCGTGTCAAATATGATAATGATTTCTGGTCCGGCCATTATAATTTTGACTATTACAGTCATCAGTGGGACGCGTACGGAGCGCTAAAAGAAAAATCCGTATGCGCGGGTATGGCGATATTCTACGCGAACCTCTGTCACGCAGCGGATCTGCCATGTAAGTTTGTCAGATTAGGAAAAGGTTCCGTAGACCATACCATTAATTATATTCCAAACATCAATGGAAACGCGTATTATGTCGATGTAACAGAGGATTGTTTCCTTATGTCGGAAAAATCATGCTCTTTTGCCGACGGCGTTGATAAAGAATTCTCACACTTAACAAAGGAGTGTACAGATTATACGTTTGACTACCCGAGTGATTCCCTCATAATATCGACGCCAATCACAGAATGTCTGGGCGGAACATACAACGACTGGTTTAAGGAAAATGCGCTGCATGAGGCGGTTACGGAGAAAGCCTTTATGGGGCAATATCAGGAAAAGGGAAGCGGCACGGCCGGCATCCATTATGCGTCTTATCATGACTATGAGGCTCAGTGTTTCAGCGGCTTCCATCAAAATCCGGGGATCTGGTTCCTGGAAGATTTCTATGAGGATCCGGAAGCAGTCAGCACGAAAATCCTCAATAAGGAATTTGATGAGCAGCTGCTCAGTATATCCGGCATAAAGGACGGCTACGATTCTGAAAACGAATTTGAGCTTGCGCAATGCGTTGCAGACGACATCATCGTCAGGTACTTCCCATCATGTGAAAACGGCAAGGTCGTGCCATGGGAAGACAATCTTAAAACCAACAAGGATTATACGGTAACATTTGACTCCTATGACGAAGAAAAGGGCGAGGCGGTACTTTCTCTTGAAGCTGATGGAAAATATACGGGCTCCACGCAGATCCGCGTCAAATGGACACCAAAAAAACTCATCGATGATGCCAGGATTCTGGCAGGCGTGCAAAGTGGGTACAGTGCTGAAGAGCTTGTGCCGGAAGTGGTCTACCTCGGAGAGCCTCTGGAGGAAGGCGTGGATTATACATGGGAAAAGGTCAATCAGGACGACACTTTTGACAAGCCGGGTGACTATGAAGTGAAACTCATCGGGCAAGGGAATTACAAAGGCACAGATACAAAGACCTTCCACATCGTTTTAGAGGAAGACGAAGCGGAAGAGGCAGTAGAAGAAGCGAAGAAGGAAGTCGCCAGCGCGCAAGCCGCAATCGCTGCACTGGATGAGAACGCCCAGTCGGCGGATATGGTTGCTGCGCTCAAACAGTTCGCGACCGCGCAGCAGAGCCTGAATGATGCCCAGGACGCACTTGCCAGAACCAGAGCGATTCTGTCAAAAGAAAAACAGACAGAACTTGAAGAGGAGAACGCTAAACTGCAGCAGCAGATCGATGATTTGACCGAGGATCTACAGCAGCAGATCGATGATCTGAACGATCAGCTGGAAGAGGCCCAGACCATCGATATCACCATGTACCCGTACACGATCACTCTGCCGAAGACATCGTATCCGTATACCGGCAAAGCCATCAAACCGGCAGTTACGGTGGTGGGCCTTGACGCCGACTACTACACCGTCTCCTATTCCAACAATACGAAGATCGGGACGGCAACCGTAACTGTTACAGCGACATCGCCCCCGTATACAGGTTCGATCAGTAAAACATTCAAAATCACGAAGAGGGCCAACACTCTGGCCGTGAAGGGAAAGACGGCCACAGTGAATTACAAGGCGCTGAAAAAGAAGACCCAGTATCTGGGCGTCGCCATGGTGATCAAGGTCACGAACAAGGGCCAGGGAACCAGAAGCTACGTCAAGGTTTCCGGAAACAAGAAAATCACAATCAACAAGAAGACCGGCAAGGTGACGGTAAAGAAGGGTCTGAAGAAAGGCACCTACACGGTCAAGGTCAAAGTCAAGGCGGCAGGAAAGGGCACCTATAAGGAGTCCGCCTGGAAGTACGTGACGATCAAAATCCGGGTGAAGTGAGTGCAGCATCACTGCGCCAACCCCAGGCAAAATCAAAGCTCCGAGGAGAGAATCTTCGGAGCTTTGTCGTTGCAATTTGTCGTTACGATCCTACAGCAAAATCATTATGGCGGGGCTGGTTCTCATCGCCGTAATCATATTGCGGAAGATGCGGATTCACCTGTTCCGTTTCCGGCTGCTGCGCGCAGGACTTCTGACGGGTCTGTTCTTGGTGTTTCTGTCCATTTTCAGACTGCTTTTGGCCCAGGATACCGTGACGGACACGGGGACACGGATGCTGATCTTCATCATTGCGATGCTGCTGGTAGGCTACACGGAAGAAGCCCTGTTTCGGGGACTGGTCCAAAACGCTTTCCACAGGATTTTCGGTGAGGAGTCCTGGCAGGCGGTGTGGGGAGCCTGTATATGTGCCGGCATCCTATTTGGCGCGGCGCATCTCTCCAACATATTCCAGCCGGACGTATCCGCTCCCGCAGCGATCGTTCAGGCAATCGCGAACGCTTTCGTCGGGGTGTATTTCTGCGCGATGTACTATCGAACGGGTAAATGCCTTTGGTATGTTATCATAATACATGCGTTCAATGACTTTTGCGCATTTCTGGGTACGGGGTTTCTGGGTGGAGGATCCGCGGGAGCAACGATCTCCGGAACAGCGATCCCGCTTGAGAATATGCTGATGGCGCTTCCGATGATGGCGGTGCTGTACCTGCTTCCTGCACTCATCGTGCTCAGACCAGGCAAGGTGAAACCGCTGCTTGGGAAGAGCAGCCAGTAGATGTATTTCACGAGCGCAGATTTCGGATTGTCGTAGTTTTGAGCACATAATGAGTTCAGAACTACGACTATTTTAGTTTGGAGAAGAAACTCGGAGTTTCCAGAAAGGGCAACTCGTAGTTTTTTGATCAATTTACAACAAAAACTACGACTGCTGACTGGCCGCGAACGATTATAAGGTCCCAGCAACCCATCCACAGCTGCGCACAGCAGAGGGGAAGACATGACAATCGTAGTTTTCGTCCACATTTCAACGAAAAACTACGACAATCCGAAGTTGAAACATAAATCCTTTACAGCGGAAACGCGACCGCGTCGGAATACAGTTTCTTCAGGATGTCCAGAAAGCGTTTCAGGCTTTCGCGCCCGTCGGTCTTATGTGTAAGCAGCTGGCACCGGAAGGACTCTTCGCAGTCAAAGGGAATCCAGGCGAACTGGCCGCTGTGGTCGTTCAAGAAGCCCGGGGCCAGACAGACGCCGCGCCCTGCAGCCACGTTTGTCAGGGTCGTATCGTGGTCGGCGCTGTTAAAGTAGGCGATTCTGCCGCTTGCGATCAGCCTTTGCTGGACCGCGCGAAGGGCCGCGGGGGAACCGCCGCCCACCATCAATGTGCGGCCGTAGAGGTCGCTTTCCGTCACGATGTTTTTCTCTGCAAGCGGATCTTCACGGTCAGTAATAAGGTAGATATGACTGTCGAAGAGATCATGGGCCGTCACCCCGGAAAGGTGTCTGGTTTGATCTTTCAGGGTGAACAGGATGTCCGCCTCTCCCCGAAGAAAGGAATCCATACCGCCCTCGTATTGAAACATGGGGGTGATCTGAACCTCAGGGTCGGACTCTGCGAACAGGCGCATAGCCTCCGGAAGGAAGTACACAGCCTGCCGGACCATCATGCTGATGCTGATATTGTCCGTAAACCTGGCACTGAAGTTCTGTCCCTGTTCAATGGCACGTTTCAGTTCTTCCCGCATATTCGTCAGATACGTTACAAACTGGGAGCCGGCCGGCGTAAGTTCGGCTCCTTTTCCATTGCGATAAAAAATCTGGAATCCGACTTCCTCCTCCAGCAGACGGATCTGGTAGGAGAAGGTGGGCTGGCTGACGAACAGATTCTCCGCGGCCCGGCTGAAGTTCAGTGTTCTGGATAATTCGATACAGTAATCGATCTGTTTTGTATTCATAGGAATTCTCTCCTTTTGAGCTATTTAATTATTAAATTGATTATACAATAATTCGATTGGACTTTGCAATCGCTATAGGCGATAATAGAGACAGAAAACAGAGAGAAACGAAAAACCGAAGGAGGGTACATACTATGGCAAAGACATTGATCGCATTTTTTTCAAGAGCAGATGAGAACTATTTCGGCGGCGCGATGAGATATGTGAAGGTAGGAAACACCGAGATCGTCGTGAACCACATGAAGGAAATGATCGATGCGGATACATTCAAGATCGAAATGAAGGAGCCCTACTCCCCAGTCTATATGACCTGCATCGACGAGGCTAAGAAAGACCTGAGAGAGGGCGCACGTCCGGAACTTGTCTCCATGCCGGAATCCATCGACGAATATGATACGGTGATTCTGGCATATCCGAACTACTGGGGAACCTATCCGATGGCGGTGGCCACGTTCCTGGACAACTTCGATTTTTCCGGCAAGACGATCCTGCCACTCTGCACGAATGAAGGAAGCGGCATGGGCAGCAGCGAGCGCGATATCAGAAAAGCCTGCCCGGGCGCTGATGTTAAGGCAGGTCTGCCGATCGCCGGAAGCAGCGCGCAGGAATCCGCCGGCGCGGTGAAAAAATGGCTCGGGGAAAACGGTGTCGCATAAAAGTGCAGGACGAGACAGGAGGAGAAAGATACCGATGAGTAATATATTTGAAAAACTGAAGAGCGGCGCGCCTGTGGATATGATGTCTGAGGAATACATGCCCGCCATTGAGGAACTGCAGAGAGCGGACAGAGTCCTGTTTCATCTGAATCATGCTGAGCCGGGATCGGCGGAGCAGCGCGCGGCCTGGGACGAGCTGTTTCAGGGCCGCATGCCGGAAGAGGTCACGATCCTGACGCCGGCGCAGATCGATTTCCCGGGTCAGATCACCTTCGGGAAGCAGGTCTTCATCAACCACAGTTTCACGGCCATGTCCATCGGCGGCATTGAAATGGGAGACAATGTACAGATCGGACCGCATGTGACCATCGTGACGGATAATCATGACCTGCAGCAGCGGTACGTTTTGAAATGCCGGACGGTCGTCATCGGTGACAATGCATGGATCGGCGCTGACGCGACCATCATGCCGGGAGTGCATATTGGTGAAAACGCGGTCGTCGCGGGAGGCGCAGTTGTCACGAAGGATGTGCCTGCCAATACAGTAGTCGGCGGAAACCCGGCGAAGGTAATACGCCAGATCGATTAGATAATATGAAAACGGAGGTAACACGATGGAACATATCAAATTGAACAACGAAATCGAGTGTCCGGTCATCGGCATCGGGACATTCATGCTGAGCCCGCAGGATGCGGAAAACAGCGTACGGGAAGCACTGAAAATGGGATACCGCCTGGTGGATACGGCGAACGCCTATGTCAATGAGAGAGCTGTGGGCAGAGGAATCAAAGAGAGCGACGTGCCAAGGGAAGAAGTTTTTCTCTCTACCAAACTATGGCCGAGCGAGTACGAAAATGAGAACGCGGTAGAAGAGACCATGCAAAGGCTGGGAGTGGACTATATCGATCTTCTGTATATCCATCAGCCGGCGGGAAACTGGATGGCAGGATACCGTCAGCTGGAGAAGGCTTACAAGGAAGGAAAAGTCAGAGCCATCGGCATCTCCAACTTTGAAGGGAAATATATCGAAGAACTGCAGACGAAGTGGGAGGTCGTGCCCCAGTATATCCAGGTGGAGGCCCACCCGTACTTTACGCAGAAAGAACTCAGGCAGACTCTGGAACAGTATGATATCCGTCTGATGTCCTGGTATCCGCTGGGGCATGGAGATAAAGCGCTGATCGAAGAGCCTGTCTTCAGGACACTGGGCGAGAAGTACGGGAAGAGCAGCGCGCAGATCATCCTCAGATGGCATACCCAGATGGGATTTACCGTGATTCCGGGCAGCAGGAACGTGGACCACATCAGAGACAATCTGGACATTCTGGACTTTGCACTCACGGAAGAAGAGATGGCGGAAATCGCGAAACTGGAGAACAATGTGCGCTACTATACCCGCACCGATGAAGCGCTGGCAGGATTCGCCTCCTGGAGACCGGAGTTCGAGAGAGCTTAGGAGAATGAGTCATGACTGACGAAAAAAAGATTCAGGAACTGTACAGAGATTACTGGAGGGGTATGATCCATAAGGATGAACAGAGGTTGCGTGATCTGATGGCCGAGGACTATTATCTGGAGCATATGACCGGAGTTCGGCAGACCCGGGAGGAATTTCTCGCAGGCCTTCGGGCAGGAACCTTCAACTATTATTCCGCTGAGCATGATGCTATTGAGGTAAGAGTGAATGATAATCTGGCGGAGATGATCGGAAAGAGCCGGGTCACCGCAGCGGTATACGGCGGTGGTAAAAAGTCCTGGCGCCTGCAAGGGTATTTCACTCTCAAAAAAGAAGACGGTGTGTGGAAGATGACAAGTTCCAAAGCGTCGACATACTGAAGTCGACATACTGAATAAGAATGCAAGCCCCTCGGGGCTTGCTTTTGTTTGACACGATAGCAGCCCAGGTGATATCTTGTGTTTGAACAAAGAAATCAAGTGCGTTTGTGCAGGAAAATCGTGATTGAGTATTAGAGAAAGTGCATGAAACGGCGCAGGAGCGACCAACCAGCTGGGAATCTGTGTGGAAAAACATGCGAAAAGGAGAAAACAAATGCTGTACGGAGAGAGAAATAAACAGAAACTGCAAAAGGCAAGGGGATTGGTGATCGGCATTGGCCAGAAGAAACATGAACTGGAGATCCCCAAATACAAATTAAGCAAACTGTCCATGCCGCCGGAAACAGCGAAGGGGCTGATTGAGAGCCTCCTGCTGGACGAGGGCAATTCCAGGATGAACATGGCGACCTTTTGCCAGACGCATATGGAAAAAGCAGCAACAGAGCTGATGGCGGAAACGCTGGATAAGAATGCCATCGATAAATCGGAGTATCCGCAGACAGCGGAACTGGAGAATCGCTGTGTAAACATTCTGGCGGACCTTTGGCATGCGCCTAAAAATGGCGAGTATCTGGGGACTTCTACCGTCGGATCCAGTGAGGCCTGCATGCTGGCAGGCATGGCGATGAAATTCCGTTGGAGAAATCAGGCGCGGGAACTGGGAATCGATGTGGACACACTGAGACCGCGCCCAAATCTGGTGATCAGTTCCGCCTACCAGGTCTGCTGGGAGAAATTTTGTGTTTACTGGGATGTGGAACTGCGTACCGTTCCGGTGACAAAGGAGGATCTGACGCTGGATCTGGATCATGTACTGGACTATGTGGATGATCATACGATAGGCATCGTTGGTATTCAGGGAACGACCTATTCCGGAGACTATGACAATATCAAAGAGCTGAATGCTCTGGTTGAAAAATACAATAAGGAGCATAAAAATCTGCCACAGCTGGTGATCCATATCGACGGAGCATGCGGCGGGATGCTGACGCCTTTTACGGAGCCGGAACTGCAGTGGGATTTCCGTCTGTCGAACGTTGTTTCAATCTCCACATCGGGGCATAAATACGGCCTGACGTATCCCGGCGTAGGCTGGATCATTTGGAGGGACAAGGAATACCTGCCGAAGGAGCTGATCTTTGAAGTCAGCTATCTCGGTGGAGAAATGCCGACGATGGCGATCAACTTCTCCCGCAGCGCCAGCCAGATCGTCGGTCAGTACTATAATTTCCTACGGCTTGGATGGGAAGGCTACAAACTGACGCACCTGAAGACACAGGAAAACGCGCGCCTGATTGGAGAAGCCATTGCGGAGAGCGGATTGTTTGAAATGTACAACCAGGGGAAACGCACGCCAATCGTCTGCTATACTTTGAAGAAGGACGCGAAATACAGTGACGGAACGCCGGTCGTCTGGAATCTGTATGATTTGTCCGACCGGCTGCAGATGCACGGTTGGCAGGTGCCGGCGTACCCCTTGCCAAAGGGAGCGGAGGATGTGACGGTTCAGAGAATCGTCTGCCGGGCGGATCTGACGTATACACTGACTGAAGCTTTTGTAAGCGATTTCCGGAAGTGTCTGGGGGATCTGAAACAGGCCCATGTATTGTGCAACGCGGAAAAGACGGGCAATCACGGATTCACATACTGAGATGATATCTTTATGATACAACCGTTGAAAGAGAGTTTCGGCAGGTTGTATAATACCATATGATACTTTGTATAAATGATTCAGGAGTGGAGTGGGCTTTCTGAATTGGTTTGTGTAACTATGAGTACTGATAGATAATATGAAGTGACCCCCACAATTGTAGATTCGTGGATTTACCCGTATACTGAATGTATTCGGTACAATTCAGAAGCGGGGATTACCGCATACAATGGGAGGTCACTATGAATAGGATAGTA
>Ga0256405_10006845_pt1 | contig 17781 bp, 17 predicted proteins | sample RumenRJG_02DNA_FD_189096 | JGI IMG/M metagenome (GOLD analysis project Ga0256405, IMG submission 189096) | Bovine rumen microbial communities from Lethbridge, Alberta, Canada - RJG_02 | ecosystem: Host-associated > Mammals > Digestive system > Stomach > Rumen | place: Canada: Alberta...
TAATGAATTATTGGATAAGCTTAAAAATGGACTTATTGATTTAGCTATCGTACACATAATAGATAAAGATTATGGCTATGATATAGATATTAATAAAATTAAAAAAATATATAGTTGTTTTGTAGTTAATGATACATTTAAAGAATTAATAAAAAAAGAAGTGTCAATAAAAGAATTAATAAAATACCCTATTATTCTTCAAACTAAAGGTTCTAATAGTAGAGATTTTATTGAAAAAATTGAAATAGATAATAATATAATATTTAAAAATAATATAGAATCATCTAGTTATACATTAATATCTGAATTTGCGAAAATGGGATTAGGTATTGGAATAAGTACTAAAGAATATATTGAAGAAGATTTAAATAATAAATTATTATATGAAATTAAATTACAAGAAAAACTACCAGATAGATATATTGGTATAGCTACTTTAAAAAATCAAACACCTAATTTTAGTACAAAAAAATTAATAGAAATAATTGAAGCATAAAATATTTTTTATTATAAAAGTGATAATAATCAAAAAATGATGGCATTAAGTCATCATTTTTTTATCTTCTTACTTTCATTTCTAATATTTTATTATTAATTTTTGGATTTGCTGTTAAACAATAAAATCTAAATGCATCTCCATAATTTTCATAAAATTCTTTAAAATAATCACTATTCATTCTAAATTGTTCATTAGATAAATTATAATATGCTTTTGTTAAAGCAATCAAATCTTCTTCTGTTTTTACTTCATCTGCTAATGTAGGTAAATGTCCTCCAGATAGAATTAATACTTCATATTTTGCTGTATTACATTCTTCTATCATTAAATCTTTAAATTTAGAATTACCTATTTTTATTTTTTCTAATTCTATTTCAATACTATTTAATATTTTTTGTTTTTCTTCATCATCTAATATTGAATCAAAACGATCAGAGAATCTATCATCATCATATTTTTTTTCATCAAGTAAATGAGCTTCTTTTACACTATTTTTAATAGACCATGCTTCATATTCATTATCATAAAATAGTTCTTCATCTAAATCCATTCTAAGTTCTTCATCTGTATTTCTATATTCTTCCATAAATCTTTTATTTCTTTCATCTCTTATTTCTTCTGATTTATTTAGTAATAATTGTACAAATGGTAAATCTTCTTTTCTTACTTCTTTATATAACAATCCTTGTTTTTCAGCACATAATGTTAGAAAATCTACTTCTTCTTTAGTTAGTCCATAATCTTTAGTAGTTGCATTACAAAATAAACATTTTAATTCATCGTCAAAATTGACTAAAGTATGTCCACAACATTCACAACGTTCTTCAAATTCGTCTTTTCTAAAATAATCAAATCTTATATGATCCCTTAATATATCACTAATACATTCTCTTTGATGTTTTATTGCTTGGTCAATTCGATTATATTTATATACATCAGGATACATATTATCTAGTTTATAAAGTAAGTTATCCAATAATTCATCATAATTTTCATTATTCCAATGATATGTTCTAATTATTTTAAGCAACATTATTTGTTCTTTAAAACTAAGTTCTTTTGAATCATTATTATTTTCTTCCAGCATATCTTCATATTTTGCTTTTAATTGTAAACTTTCTTCTAATGCATTTTTCATTTGATTATAATCTAGTACTTCCTCTTCTAAATCATAATCGGATGCTAATACAAATTTATTTTTATCCTTCATTTCAAAACCTCCTACATAACATTTATTTTACTATATAAATAATAATAATGCAATAAGAATTTTCTTGACTTTTCATAGAAAAAATATATAATAAAATGACATGGAGGTAATTATGAAAAAACACTCATTTAAAGAAGGAAAATTTATAAATAATGGCGGAAATTTTATATTACGTTTTGAAAATGGTTGGGACACATCTGTTGATGAATTTTTTGAAAAATCAGTATGGGAAATAACAGGTACATTAGGATTGTTTGATTGTGAACAATATGAAAATACAGATTATTATTATATTTATAGAAAATATGGTAAAAATGTAACTAAATATACTCCAGAAGAAATAGATGCAAGTCTTAGAAAAATATTTTCAACGAACTTTGAAGATATTGATAGTGAAATATTTTCATTAGGAATACCAGAAAAAGAATATGAAAATGATGTATTTTGGGATGTTAATAATGATATTATAATTGTTAAAGGTAAATATTATTTAAAACAATTGTGTATTGAATTAGTAATGCATAGTTACGAAGAATGGAAAATAAAAAGAAATCCAGAAATAGATAAAGAATTAGTAACAAGAATGTTTGATGCAGTTCCTATGCTACCAAAAATATTTGAATTATGTGATAGTAAAACAGCAATAAAAAAATAAAACTCAAAATAATCTGAGTTTTTTTGTTGAAATTTTTATTTTAAAAAAAAGAAGGAAAAATTAAAAAGAACCATTTGGTTCTTTTATTTAGTTTTTTTATACTCTTTATATGTTTCTTCTAATTCATTTGATAAGTTATTAAATGTTTTAAACATATTATTAATATATTTTTTATTAGTTACATCTATTTTAGCTAATTTTAATTCATTTACAGGTATATCACTATGTCCTGAACTAATAAATTTTAAATAATCTTCATTATATTTTTTATCATTTAATAATTTATTTGATATTTCATTTGCTGCAGATATTCCTATACCATATGTATAAACATAGAAGTTGTAATAGAAATGTGGAATTTTTTCCCATTCATATCTTACTAAATCATCCACTACTACACTATGTCCATAATATTTTTTATTTAATTCATAATATAAATCACACATTTTTTCACTTGTTAATATTTCACCATTCATTTTTAAATCATATATTTTCTTTTCAAAATCTGCGAATAATGTTTGACGTATTAATGATGTTTGCATATTATTTAATAATAGATTTAGTGAAAATATTTTTTCATCTATATTATTAGAATTATTTACTATGTATTTGTAAAATAATAATTCATTTGTTTCTGAAGGTATTTCTGCAACAAATCCTGAATGACCGGCATCAAAATATTCATTATTCTTATTTGAAAAACAATTATGCATAGCGTGTCCTAATTCATGTGATAATACTCCAACATTATTAATTGTATTATAATAATTCATTGAAATAAGTGGATCACGTTTTACAAAGTAGCGGCAATGACTTGCAGCCATTTTACCATCATTAGGACATACATCAACACGTTTTCTATTAATATAATCTTTTAATTCCTTTAAATATTTACTACCTAATGGTTGTAATGCCTTATATATTAATTCTAATCCTTCTTCATATTCATAATTATTATTTAGTTTAACATTAAAAGGCGCTAATAAATCATACATATGTAATTCATCTAAACCTAACATTTCTTTTTTCACTTCATAAAATTTATGTGTTAATTCTAAATTATCGTTTACAGCGTCAACAAGAGTAGTATAAACTGATGGATCAACTTCATCATAAATTAACTTAGCTTCTAGTGGAGAATTGTAATTTTTTAATTCAGATTTGGCAATATTTACTGAAACATGACTACTATATAAATCTGAAAGTGTTTTTTGATATTTTTCATATTCATTAAGTAATTTTTCAAATGCTTCTTTTCTAACACTTCTATCATTAGAACTTGCATATTCTTTATATGCTTTATCTACTAATTTATGTTTTTTCCCTTTTTCATCAGTAATCTTTCCAAAATCCATTATTTCATTTCGTAAATCATAAGCAATATCTTCATATGTAAATCCATCCGAGAACTTATCAACTATTTTTTGAGTTTCATATGTTAATTCATGATTTTTAAATCTTGTAAGTCTTTCTATTAAATTACTATAATCTTTTAAAATAGGATTATTTATATATTCTTTTATAGTTTCCATATCTAAGTTTGCTATTCTATTTTCTATAGAATCTGCTGTATTTTGAAATTCACAATATAATTTTTCTATTTTAGAAAATATTTCTTTATTTTTACTATTAGTTGTATCTTCATCACATTTAGCCGCTGCATATAACCATAAATCTCCTATTAAGTCTTGTGTTCTATATTCAAAATTAAAAAATTCTAATGTCTCTTCAGCACTTTTAAAATAACAATCTTTATAATTATATACTAATTTTACTTTTTCTTCTATTAAAGAAAATCTTTTTTCAAAATCTTCATCATCTTTACATAAATAAGATAAATCCCACTTATATTTATCATCAAATTCTTCTCTTTTCATAAAATAATTATCTCCTTTTTGTAGTGATTTATTATATAATAATATTATTTTTTTTGCAATATAAAATAAAAAAATGAGAATAAATAATTTCTCATTTTTTTATCTTCTTACTTTCATTTCTAATATTTTACTATTAATTATTGAATTTGCTGTTACATATTTAAAACAATGAACATTTTCTTTATTTTCAGAATTATCTGAGTTTTTTTTATTTATAACTATATATATGTTATAATTATATTGGAAATGAGTGTTGAAATATGAAAATAATTAATTATGTTAAAAGAAAAATCAAAAAGAAGAAGACTAAAAATCTAAATAATAAAATACTAGGTACCTATCCAAAATTAAATAATAGTAAAATAATATTTAATGGTAATAATAATATTATTTTTTGTGAAAATAATGTAATATTAAAAGATTCTGTATTAGAATTCAATGGTGATAACTCTATTATATATTTATCTTCAAATAAATTTGATTATATATTAAATGTTGCTATTAACAATAATTCTGTTTTTTATATAGGTAAAGATAATTATATAAATAAAGAATTAAAAATAATTATTTCTGAAGAAAAAAACATTTTTATTGGTAATGATGGAATTTTTTCCCTTGGAATATGGTTTAGAACTGCTGATCCTCATTTAATATATGATATAAAAACAAATAATAGAATAAATGAATCAAAAAGTATTTATCTAGGTGATCATATATGGTTAGGTCAAAACTCTTTAATATTAAAAGGAACACAAATAGATTCAGGAAGTATTATAGGTGCAAATTCTGTTGTATCAAATAAAATAATTGCAAATAATGAAATATGGGCTGGTAATCCTGTAAAAAAAATAAAAGATAAAATATTTTGGGATGGAAAATGTGTTCATAAATGGACAAAAAAGGATACTGAAAAATCAATGAATTATGATAGTATTAAGAATGATAAACCTATTGATATATATACTTATAAATATGATTCAAAGAATTACTTATCATATGATGAAATAGAAAATAATTTAAATAATATGACTATTGACGAAAAATTAAATTACTTAAAAAATATACCACAAAACAAAAATCGTTTTGTTAGAAAATAAATATGGTGATATTATGTGTGGAATTGATTTAATTAAAATTGAAAGATTTAATAGTTTAATAAATAATAATAGATTTATGAGTGATAATTTTAATATTGATGAAATAAAATATATTAATAATAATATAGAAACATTAGCTGGTATATTTAGTGCGAAAGAAGCATTACTTAAAGCATTAAAAAAAGGAATAAATAATTATTCCTTAAAAGATATTGAAGTAATTCATGATGATAATAAAGCCCCATCATTTATATTTCATAATGAGTTAGATTATTTAAATTCATCTAATATTTCAGTATCTATATCTCATGATGGTGAATATGCAATCTCAGTTGTATTAATTACTAACTGAGTTTTTTTCATATTTTTTATATGCTCTATACCATGATTTATAATCACTATCATTTCTATGATCAGTTATTAATTTAGTACTATGTAGATAGTTTCCAATATAGTCGGAAACTTTTTTAGCACCTAAATAATTTAAATGTGCTCCATTATCTTTAGTATCTGTTTCCCAATTTATATTTAAATCTACTAAATTTAAATCAATAAATTCAAGATTATTTTCTTTTGCAACTTTTTCTGTTGTATTATGTTTTCTATAATGCCAAGAATTTTGTGTAGGTAAACTAACTAATACTAATTTAACATCATTTTCTTTACATAAATCTATTATTTTTTTAATATATGGTAAATTTTGTTTAGGTATTTCATGATACTTATTAGAATAAATCATATAATTTTTATTTTTAGATGATTCTGTAAGCGTTATATATTTATACCCTTTATTTGGATTAACCCATTTTTTCTTTGAACCATCTATATATTTTTTCCAATTATCATGATATTTAGTAATTGGGACAAATTGTTTAAAGAATATTGCTATTCTCTCTCCCATTTTTCTTTTACTTGGATTTCTAAACATAACATTAGCTTCCATCATAATTATTTTAGGATGTTGATTTTCAATAGCAAATTTTAAATAGTTATAAGCATCTGGTATTATTTGTGCTGCTTCAGCACAATCAAATGTAGTATAACCATAATTATTCCATATTTCCATTGGAGATATAGAACTATATATTAGACTATCTCCTAAAAATATAACATCAATAGTATCCTTTTTTTCTCCTAATAATTCATAATTAGCTGATTTAAATATTCCATGTTTACGTATATCTATTCCAGAAATTAGTATTAATTCTGATATTATAACTAATACTACTAAAATTCCGGTAAATATAAATGCTTTCAATAAATTTTTCATACTACACCCCTAAAAATCAGCATATATAGGATCTACTGGAATATATCCTGGTCCATATGCTCCAAAGATAATAATTGATAAAATTAATATATAATATATTATCCATCTAATTATGATATTTTTCTTACTTATTTCTGTTCTTAAATTATGATTTTTTTCTTTTAATAAACTAACAACAAATATTCCTATTAATGTAATAACTATAATGAAATAATCTTTACCATCTAATCCTAATGTATATAATTCATTGCTTTTTAATGTATTATGTAAATTAAAGTTTGTAAATATTCTCTTTAACATTCCAAATCCAGCTTTTAATGTTGTAGCTCTAAAGAATAGTTCTCCAATAAATACAAAGAATGTCATCTTTATTGATTGAAATATACGATAAACTTTGTTTTCTCTATTTATATGTAATTTATGGCAAATATTTTTTATTGTTGGTTCAAATATATTACCTAATAATATCAAAGTAAATTGATACATTCCATAGAATAAAAATGTATACCCTGCTCCATGCCATAATCCATTTAAGAACCATACAGAAAATAATGCAATAGCTCCACTTACTAATGGTCCAAATCTATTACCTAGTACTTTTCTCATTTTAATAGTAAGTTTTTTCATTTTTTTAGATAATGATACTGGATAGAATATATAATCTTTAAACCATAAACCTAAACTAATATGCCATCTTGTCCAAAATTCAGATATATTTTTAGCAAAAAATGGTTGTCTAAAGTTTTCTGGTATTTTTACTCCAAAGAATTGTCCAGTACCTATTACAATATCCATAGTTCCAGAAAATTCCATATAAAGCATTACTGTATATCCTATTACACCTAATGCAATAGTTGCTCCATTAAATGCATAATAATTATCAAATACGGTATTTACTAAGAAATTTAGTCTATCAGCAATTATTAGTTTTTTTATAAATCCATAGAATATTCTTTGATATCCAAAGCAGAAATTATCATATGTTACCTTATGTCCTTCATATAAATCATGTGCTGTATCACTATATCTAGCAATAGGTCCTTCCATTATTTGTGGGAAGAATGATAAATATAAAGATACTCTTAATATATTTTTATCTGCTTCTATTTTTTCATAATAAACATCTAATATATATGATAATGCTTCTAAGGTATAAAATGATATACCTATTGGTGCTATAAATTTAGTTAATTTAAAACTATAATCTATATCAAATAAATCTAATAATAAATTAGTATTAGTTGCGAAAAAGTTTAAATATTTAAAGAAAAATAAAAATGATATATTAATTAATATTCCTAGTAGTAAAATTCTTCTTTTATACTTTTTATATTTTTCTTTTATTTCTTTTTTATTATCTGGTTTTTCTTGTACTAATATATCTCTTTTCTTATTTAATTTATCTAGATAATTTGATGTAAAATAAATTGTTAATATAGATAATACTAAAAATACAACTAACCACTTACTAATAAAAATGAAAAAACCAAAACTAAATAATAATAATAATATTGGCCTTGCTTTTTTAGGTAATAAATTATATATAAATATTAGAATTGGTATTACAAGAAAAATATATCCTGCATTAAAATATGACATATTATTGTTCTTGTAATTTTTCGATTAATGCCCAAATACTTTTAGCTGAATTAAAATTACTTGGGATAATTTCTACTGTTGGAATTTCAACATCAAATTCTTCTTCAATTTCGGCAACTAATGAAAGAATTGTTAGTGAATCTAATATTCTTCCATCTATTAAATTATCTGTAGTATTAAAATCTACATCTGGTTGTAATTCTTCTAAAATTTCAATTAATCTTTCCATAAAACACACTCCTTAATAATTTGGATAATTAATATCACTTGTTTTTAAGTTATCTCTAACTTTAATAAATTTATTATCTTTATATAAGATAACACTTGGTAAGTCTCTACTTAAAAATAAAGATATACCTTCTGTAGATGAATAAGCACCTACATTTTTAAATATAAATACATCGCCTATTTCTAATTTAGATGTATTAATATTCTTAACTATTATATCATTTATTGTACAAAGTGAACCATAAATATTATAATTTTCTATATTTTCTTCTCTTTTTGGATATACCTCAAAATAAGGTATTCTCATAGCCATTGTTTGACCATAATATACTAAATGGTTAATACCACCATCTACAATAACATAGTTACCATTTTTATTGGTCTTCATATCTACTACTTTAGTAAAATAGTAACCACAGCTAGCAACCATACTACGTCCTATTTCAAGAAGTACTTTTTTATTTAATCTATCTAATATATTATTTACTTCTGTTAAAAATTCATCTTCATTAAATTCTTGATCCATAAAATAATGTATTGGAAGACCTGGTCCATATTCTATTTCTTTTATTTCAATATTTAGTTCTTGTTCTAAATTAGAAACAAATTCATTTAAATAATCTATTTCTTTATTAATCTTTTTTAATGATGTTTTTTGAGTACCTGAAAAATATTCAATACCATCTATTATTATATTTTCTGATGTTTTTATTATATATTTTACTTCTTCTTCAGTAACACCAAATTGATTATTAGATGTAAGTCTTATTAATACGTTTACTTTTTTATTATGTTTTTTACACATTTTTTCTAACAATTTAAATTGTTCTATCGATTCAATGGTAAATTTACCTATTTCATAGTTAAACATATCATCTATTGATGGTTCATCTTTATGAACACCTGATATTACCATTTTACTATGATTAATATTTAATTTATTACATATATTAAATTCTCCATATGAACATATTTCAAATCTTTCTACATAATTTTCTAATTCTTTTGGTACAAAAGTATTAGCTTTTACAGCATATACAAGTGATTTATTAATAAACTTTGATTGTAAATAATTTACTCTATCAATTAATTTATTAATATCATATACATATGTAGGTGTATTAAAATTATTAATTACGCTTTCAAACATTTTTTATCACCTTTTAATTCCATTAATTTTTTTCTATCTATTTTACCATTCTTATTTAAAGGAAATTCATCCATTTTTATTAATGAAGTTGGTAGCATATATACAGGTAATATTTCTCTTAATTTTGATTTTAATTCAGATACTTCTATATCACCTATATAAAATCCATATAATTTTGATTTTTCTTCATCAAAAATTGTACAACTTCTAATTACATTATCACAACTATTAATTGCTTTATCTATTTCTTCTAATTCTATTCTATGACCTTGATATTTTATTTGAAAATCTCTTCTTCCATTAAATACTAAATCATTATCTTCATTATAGTACGCTAAATCACCTGTATGATAAATTGTTTCTAAGTAATTATTATTGTTTGGATTTTGTGTAAATGAACTATTAGTTTGTTCTAAATTACTATAATATCCAAGTCCTAAACAAGTACCTGATACACATATTTCTCCTACTTTATTTTGTTCTTTTATTATGTTATTATCTTCATCTAGCAAGATTACCCTAACATTTTGAAATGGTTTACCAATTGGTAATTTATCATATACTTTTTCTTTATCTATAACATAAAATGTACAATTACATGTTATTTCAGTTGGACCATATACATTTACAAATTTAGTATTAGGTAATTTTTCCATCCATTTATTTAAATGTTTAATAGGCATTACTTCTCCACTAAAGATTATTTTATTAACTTTATCAGGAACTTTATAATCAAGTCCATGGAAAGTTGTGATTAAACATAATGCGGATACTGCCCATGTCATTGTAGTTATATTATTAACACATATATAATCTAGTAATTTAGTTGGATTTGAAAAATAAGAACGAGGAATAATTAATAAAGTAGCTCCCATTTTAATTGATGAATATATATCTTTTACTGATACATCAAAATCAAATGGTGCTTGATTTGCAATTATATCATCACTACTAAATTCAAATATTTCTGTAAATTTATTAATAAATTCTATTACTGATCTATGTGATATTACTACTCCTTTTGGTACTCCAGTTGAACCAGATGTAAAATTAACATATAAAGGATCAATATCAATATGATTATTTTTAACAATATTTATTTTATTTTCATCTAATTTATATTCTTTTAATTCATTAACATTTATTATTTTTAATCCTCTAAAATAGTCTTTAGCAAGTTCTATATGAGAGTCATCTGTTACTACATATTTAGCTTTTGTAGTTTTAATTATATTATCTATTCTATTTTGAGGTAATTCAGTATTAATTAATGAATAACAATTATTAGAATAAATACTAGAAAAGAATGTGATTAAAGTATCTATTCCTTTATCCATAAATATAAGTATTAACCCACTTATATTATTATCTATAAAATATGTTCCACCACATTTACTATAATTATTTAAGTCTTTATAATTAATTTTTTTATCTTCTTCTATAATAGCTATTTTATCTGGATATTTATTTGAAGAATTTTCTAAATAATCAATTACATTATACATACTATCCTACTCCTAAAACCATTATATATTATATCATTTTATATAGCAGTTGTCTATGATAAAAACTCAGAATTATCTGAGTTTATTTATTTCACCTTGTTCAAAATTAATTTCTACCGGTATAAATTCTATATTTTTTATTTTATCTTTATTTAATAATACATATTCAGTTTTACTAAGGACTTTTCCTTTTATCAAATCATAACCTTGTTCCATTAATTCTTTTATTGTATTTTGACTTAATCTAGTTATACCAAACATATCAGAATGATGTTCATTATAATCATATATTTTTAAATTAGGATCTATATATAATTTAACTACACCTAAATCATTTGTATGTTTTCTATTATTTTCTTGTTCAGCATAGTGATAAGCACCTGTTTTATTATTTTCATCATACATATAAAATCCTGCATAACTATTACTATTATTTTGTTGTTTTTCTGATAGTCTAGTTACATCTAATTTATCAATATTAAAATCACTAGAAGCTCCTCCATGATAGAATATTAAATCTGGTTTAGGTAAATTATTTTTTTTCTTTTCAATATATTCTTTATAGTCTTTAATTACTTCTAACTTTGGTCTTTTATATCCTTTCGAATACAAATCCAAATATTTTTCTTCTTCTGATTTATCCATCATTAGAATAAATTTATCTCCATATTTATTTTTTAATTCTTTAGCTAATTCTATAAATTGTTCTCTATATTCTTCTTGAGAAGTAAATAAATATGCATCATAAAATTCATCTTTTTCTATTTCATCATTTAATGTATTTAATTTTTGTAAAGAATTATCTTCATTTAATGAATTATTTTCTTCTTTATTAGATTCTTGAAAAACATATTCATCTTTTTCTTCTTTTTTTATTTCGTCAATATCAGATAATAATTCCATATTATGATTTAACAATTCTTTTCTTTCTTCAAATGATAAAGAATCAAAATTTGGATTGTTTGCTCTATTAATATTTTCGATATTTCTTGTTCTAAATTCCATTGACATATTATCACCTATTATTATTATATCATTTATTATTTGAGATAAAAGTTATTGTGTAAAGTAAAAGTAAAAAAATCTACAAAAAGTAGATTTTAAAATTCTTGTTCACCTTTATTTTTAAATTGTATTACTATTGGTGTTCCTTCAAAATCAAATGATTCTCTTATTTTATTTTCTAAGTATCTTTCATATGAGAAATGAACTAAACCTTTATTATTTACTTGAATATTAAATGTTGGAGGTTGTGTAGATACTTGTGATACAAAATAAATCTTAAGTCTTTTACCTTTATATGATGGAGGTAAATTTAATTGATATGCTTCTTCTATTACATCATTTATTTCACTTGTTTTTATTTCTCTTTTACTATTTTCATATACTTTAATTATTTCTGGCATTAATGTATGTATTCTTTTATGAGTTTTAGCAGATAAGAATACTATTGGTACATATGATAGAAAAGCAAATTCATATTTAATTAGTTCCTTCCATTCTTTCATCTTAGCATCTTTATCTTCTATTACATCCCACTTATTAACAACTATTACTAGTGCTTTTCCTGCGTCAATAGCATAACCTGCGATATGTTTATCATGTTCTATTATTCCTTCTTCAGCATTTATAACTAAAACACATACATCAGATCTATCGATTGCTTTCATACTACGAAGTAAACTATATTTTTCAATATTTTCATATACTTTACCTTTTTTTCTCATACCAGCTGTATCAATAACTACAAAATCTTCATCATGATATTTAAATGGTAAATCTACTGAGTCTCTAGTAGTACCAGCAACATCTGATACTATTACTCTTTCTTCATTTAAAATAGCATTTACTAAACTACTTTTACCTACATTAGGTCTTCCAATTATAGAAAATTTAATAGAATTTTTATATTCTTCCTCTTCTTCAAATTCATTAAATTCACTACATACTTCATCTAGTAAATCTGATATTCCTATATTTTGTTCTCCTGATACGTTAATATAATGTTCAAATCCTAATTCATAGAAATCATATAGATGTTCATTTGATTCTTTTGAATCTACTTTATTTATAGCTACTATTACTTTTTTATCTTGTCTTTGTAACATTTCTTTTACTACTAAATCATTAGCAGTAATTCCTTCTTTTCCATCTACTAAAAATATAATAACATCAGCTTCATCGATTGCTAATTCAGCTTGCATTTTGATTTCTTTATTAAAATCAGCATTCTCTAAATCTATTCCACCGGTATCTATTAAATGAAATTTATAATCTCCATATGTTACATCACCATATATTCTATCTCTAGTAACACCAGGTGTATCTTCTATTATTGATATTTTTTTTCCTACTATTTTATTAAATATTGTACTTTTACCTACATTAGGTCTTCCTACTAATGCGACTACTGGTTTTTTCATAAAAAAATCACCTCTAAATAATTATACCAAATTAAGAGGTAATTCTCTACTATATTTTATGATATTTTCTGTATTTTTATATATTAATTTACTTATTTCATATAAATAACCTAATTCTTTATTTGTTAATTTATTTATTATCATTAGATATAGGTTATTATTATATTTTAAAATTTTTGATTTTTTTATAATATCTTTACTTATATATATATCTTCTATTTGATATAAAAAGGTATTTTCAATTAATTCTATTTCCATATCTATTTCATCATAATAATCTGATTCTTCTTCAAATAACTCTATTACTATATTAAAATCTTTATATACTTTTACTTTATATATGCCACTAAGTTTTATATTATAATAATTTTTTAGTTTTAAAAAAATTATTTTAAAATATTCTCTTATACTATTTGTATTTGTAAAATCAATATTATTATTTATATTATTTACATAAACTATAATATTATTTTCATCATATGATAAATTCATATACTCACCTAAATTATTGTATGAAAAAAGAGAATTAATTCTATATAATTCTCTCTATTTTTTCATATATTTCTGATTTTCCTTCTTTATTAACATTTGAGAATACTACAAAATCATCTCCAACACCTAATTCTAAATAAGATAATATCATATTTCTTTGTGTTTGATGTTTAGTGATACCTATTTTATCTGATTTAGTAGCAACTATTGTTACAGGTATTTTATAATATTTTAAAAATTCATACATCATTATATCTTCTTGTGATGGTTTATGTCTAAAATCTATTAACATAAATACTTGTTTTAAATTATCTCTATTTATTATATAATCTTCCATCATTAATCCGAATTTTTTCTTTTTAGCTTTATTTAGATTTGCAAATCCATATCCAGGAGCATCTACTAAATAAAATTTATCATTTACTAAATAGAAATTAATTGTTTGAGTTTTACCAGGATTTGATGAAATTCTAGCATAACTTTTTCTATTTATTAAGGTATTTATAAAGCTACTTTTACCAACATTACTTCTTCCAACAAGTAAGAATTCTGATTTATTATCTGTTGGATATTGACTTCGTCTTACAGCGCTAATTTTTAAATCTACACTTGTTATTTTCATATTTTTACTCCTTTTGTAAATATATTATATCATACTTTTTTAATTTTTTTAATTACTTTATGTACACTACTTGTTGTTTGAATATTTTTATTAAGTAAAGCAGGATCAGAAAATATCATTTTATAACCATTATATGCTTGTAGTAATTCTAATTCATCTTTACTGTCCCCTACTGCATATATATCTTCTATTTTTAAATAATTTTTTAGGAAATTTGCTCCATCTAATTTAGTACATTCATTTTTTATATATGTATGAAAATTTCTATATTGTAATTTAAAATTAGATAATTGTTTTTTGGTTTTTCCACGAAAACCTACATAAACAATATTATCTTTTATATCTTCTTGTTCATTTTCATATATATCAAAATAAAATAATGATTTATCTGAAAATGTATTTTTTATATATCCTAACTCATCTATTGATAATGTATTTGCGTATAATAAATTATCTTTATTATCAAATATAACAGATCCATTATTACATGTTAAATAATCATATGGAATATTATATTTAACAACTTCTTCTTTTATAGAATTATATCCTCTAGCTGTAGATATTACAAATATATTACCTTTACATCTAAATTCTTTTATTGCATTAATATTTAATTTTAAATCAATTTTAAATAATAAATCATCATTTACATTTAATGTTCCATCATAATCACTTATTAACATCTTCACAAATATCACCTTTTTTTCATAATTCTTTTTTTGTTTTCACTAAATCGATATCTTGTTTCATCTTTTATAAAATCAGGTATATTTGAATTTATACGATATTCTATTCTTTCAAATACTTTACTTATATTATTATTATCTATTATCCATATTTTCTCTTCTAATTTATCATTTATTTCTTCATTATAATTATCATCTAATCTTAATGAATATATTTCTTCATGTATTGAATCTTTAGATAATATTTTTTCATTATCAAATAAAGGAGATAATGATATTGTATCATTTTCTATTATTCCGATATTTTTATCATGTCGATCGATATTAGCAACTAACACATCAAATGTATATACATTTTTTAATTCATCTATTATTTTACTAGCGATTGATGAATCATATTTATATTCTAATGCTGTATAAATATCTTTAAAGTTATTGTGTTCTAGTGTTTCATTTTTTTTAAAGTATTCTTTTAATACATCATATAATAATAAAAATTTATCATTGTCTTGTAGAAAATTTTCACTAATTACACCCAAATTATCCATATATTCTACTAAATCATAATGAGAACATTTTATATTATAATCATGCGCTAATTCCTCTGCAATTAATTCGTTATATAAATCCATTATTTGGTTTATTGATTTGTAAAAATATTTTTTATTTTTATAATTAAATGAAAATTTTTTAAAATTCTTAACTTCTTTAATATTTAATACATTTAAATCAATAAATCCAGCATCATCACGATAATAATTAATAATAAAACCTCCCTAGTCTTTACTACAAGTACTACCTTTCCATATATTTGGTTCATATACTACACCAAAAAATAACATTTCTTTTGTTTTTGAATCTCTAATCATATAAATAAATGGTTTATTAAATTTGATATTTACTGTTTCTTTTTCTTCTTGTAATGGAGCAGCCATATCTTTTAATCCAAAATATGTTACAGCAGCAGCTCTTGTCCCTTTTTCATTTAAATCAATATATGTTTTATGTATTGCTTCACTTACATGTAAATTATTTCTCATATCATCTTTTTTCATTATATTTGTGAAATCTGCTTTTTCACTACTAAATGCGTCTTTAATACCCATACTAATTAATATTTCTTTAAAGTTTGGTACTTCATATGAATATTTAAATCTTGGTAAAGACAATAAAATTTCAAATTTAGATGATCCACTTCTTGCACTATCAAATAAATTATTTAGTTTATCTTCTGTTAAATTATTGATATATGTACTTACATCATTACTTGGTAGTATTCCAACAAATTCTAGATTTTTATCTCCATTATAATCTGCTTTTCCTGTTTTACTATTATACGTATTATATGGAATAATTATTCCTGTTGCTTCTTCATTTTTTAAGTATTTATATTCAGATGAATCATAATTATTATGCATCATTTCTACATTTATTTTTTCATTATCTTGTTTTGTAAATTCTGCTTCTGTTGTTCTGTTACATTCAAATGAAGTATCCCATTCTACATCTATAGCTATAGCGTTCGCAAGTCCTAGTACAAAATCAGGATCCATGTAATCTAGTAATTTTTTTATCATACCATCTGTATATTTATCAACCCAATTATTAATCACATCTGGTTTACTAAATTTATCATATAATATTTCTGAATTGTAATTGTTTACTAATGTATTTGAAAATTCTTTTGTTATTTTATTTTTATATGTATCTTTTACAAATAAAGCATTGGCAATTTTAACTCTATTTTTAATAGATACATCATTTATTGTTCTATCTGGTAAAACATCTTCTATTTGTTTTTTAGTATTATTATTAGCTCCAACACTCAACATATTTAAAGCTATTTCTATTGAATAAGGGCTTATTAAATAATTACTATCTCTTTTAGTTGTTTTAATTAAGTCAATATTAAAATTATTTGTTTTAGTTATTTGTGGTATTTCTGGTTTCTTTTCTTTTTTCTTATCTATTTTGTGTACATCTTCACCTATTTTAAATTCAAATCCTAAAATAATAAACATTAATATTAAAAAAGTACTAAGTATAATTAAACTTCTATTTTTCATTATATCACCTATATAGATTATAACATATTTATTTTTTTTATCAAAAAAAATAAATCAAATGATTTATCTTTTAGATAATTCTACTATTTTTCTCCATAGAAGAGGTCCTACTATTCCATTTATTTCAAAGCCATAATCATCCTGCAGTTTTTTTATTGATTTTTCTGTTAATTCATCAAATATTCCATTTACTCTTACACCTGGTATTGATTTATCATATCTACAAATAGCAAGTAAGAATTTTTGTAATCTACGCACATCTTTTCCTTCTACTCCTCTGGTTAAAAAATAATCAGGATATAATTCATTAACAAAATCTTGATATTCTTTTGGAAATGATTTTAATATATTATTATATGCATTTTGAAGTACTAACCAATCTCTATAAGTAAATATACCTGT
>Ga0256405_10006846_pt1 | contig 17779 bp, 13 predicted proteins | sample RumenRJG_02DNA_FD_189096 | JGI IMG/M metagenome (GOLD analysis project Ga0256405, IMG submission 189096) | Bovine rumen microbial communities from Lethbridge, Alberta, Canada - RJG_02 | ecosystem: Host-associated > Mammals > Digestive system > Stomach > Rumen | place: Canada: Alberta...
GCATCTGCCAGACTTCCGTATCGGGATCGGACACGCCGACTACGGCAAATGGCCAGTCGGACGAGATTGCGTATGTCTTGCCAATCAGGATCACTACCTCGTTAGTGACGCCCGATTTCGCCACGAAGCGCGGATCGGGATAGTTGCAGGGCTTGTCGCCCGCAAATGTCACAAGAGCGTCTGGGCCTGTGGCCACGAGAGAAACGGTGCAGTAGGCGTTCGTGTTCGCCCCTTCGGGAAGAATATTCGCCGGACCGAAGAAGTCGCCGTCGCAGACAGTGATATTGGCATCCTCGTCGTTTGGTATTCCGTCATCATCCCAATCGTCGGGGTTGACGCGGCGGCAGACTGTCTCGACATCGTTCGATCGCGTTACGAAGTCGCCGTTCGGACAAAGGACGATCTGCGCGTTGACAGGCGCGTTTGTGTCGCCGCCGAGGAAGAAGTTTTCCCACGTGATTGTGCGGCTACCGTCTTCGCCGTCAAGCCGCCACAGTCGGCTTTGGCCTGGAACAGCGGACATTGGAACGCCGACGGCGCAGATTTCGCGCATCGCGTCCTTCGGCGTTGGGCGGATGCGACCGTCGATGAAATACCAGAACGACGAAAACGCCGCGTTGTTCGTTCCAATCGGGAACGCCCAATTGGTAGGGACGAGCGTCCCGCTCGTCCGCACAGCGCCCAAATCAACCACGTTGTTGCCAAACGACGACGCCGCTCCGTGGACATGCCAGTTCCCGACAAGCGTTGCGTTCGTCGGCATCGCATACAAAACCGCCGCGTTAGTCGCGACGCTTTCCACTCGCCACCCGCGGGCGATGTCGCCGCTGGTTGTTTGGACAGGATTAACAAGATTTACAAGATTACCCTCCCCCACAAATCCTGTCAGTCGTGTAAATCCTGTCTGAAAAGAACCGCCGCCCTGTTGCATTTGCGGCTGATTCATGTTCGGCGGCACATTGTTTGTCTTCTGTGCGGTAAGGGTTGCGACAGTCGCGGCTGCGGCAAAACCAAGCAGAATCGAACGCGGCAAACGGCGAAGTGCGCGGAGACCGAAGGCGGCAGCGTATGCGAACGCAGCGGCGAACATCGCCATTACGGTGCAGTAGCCGACATAGAACCAATCCACCATCACCGGATCCTTATGTCGAACCGGACGCGCTCCTCGTCCTTTTCAACCGATTCGCCGATTTCGCCAAGCCCGCGCCTCACAACCTTGAGGCGATTCCAAACCGGGTCGAACTGCCTCTTACCGATGACCAGCGCATTTGTCGTCGCAGTCTCGATCTCGCCCGTGCGAAGGTCGGCGCTATACCATGCGCCGCAGTCGCAGCCAAACACAATGTCGGCTTCGTCAACCGAAAGATCACCATCCAAGTCCGCATCCGCGCCTATGGCGACAAGCACCTCGTTCGTCACACACGATTCGAACTCCACTGAAAGCGTCAACGTCTGTAGCCGCGCAGCATTGACATCCAGCGCGATGTTGGTACTTACTTCTGCATCAGGCGTCACCGCCTCCGGCAGCGACGACACGACAACCCGCGCAGACGCATGTACCGCCAGTGCCAGACCCAAACACAAGACTATTAACAAGTGTTTCATTCGCTACGCCGGTATTATACCATTTCACGCGGCGGATTTGCCGCGAGTGGCAGGGCGTGGAGTCAAGCCGCACCGCGTTACTTGTCGAGGTTGTTGTTGCGGGCGACGGTTGACTTGAACGCTGTCGTTTCGAGGTCGACTTCGACGTAGGCCTTGCCGGTGGCGGAGTCGCTGCCGGTGGCTACGGTAAGAGCATAGCCGCCGTCGGGCGAGAGGCGGTCGGCGTACTTGGCCTTGAACTCGGCGATGATCTTGCCCTTCTTCTCCGCGGCAGTTTTTTCGTCGGGACAGTTGACGGAGGCGGAAACGCCGAGAACGGCCTTGTTCGTCGAGACCATGACGCCGAATTCGTCATATCCGCCCTTCGGCGCTTTCGAGTCGCACTGCCAGTACGTGAACTTCTCGTTGGCGAGAACTACCGTCACCGGCTCCCCTACCCCGACCTTCTCGCGCACCTTCGCGTCTTGGACGTCCAATGTCCCGCCGACCTCGACGCCGAGAAACTCCACGGTAGCCGAAAGCGCCATCACCGACGCAAGCGCAACCGCAACCATAACCATCATTCTCTTCATTTCGTTTTCCTCTCGTTTTCAAATTCTACTCCGCGGCAATTGCGCCGCGGTCGACACCTGTCTGCCCGCCGTAAAATATCTTCGATACAAGCATCTACAACCCCTCTTCCTCCGCGGCAGATTTGCCGCGCTACAGTCAATCACCGCCCACTGTGGCATTCTATCTGTAGCAATAAGCCTGACCCTGCTGGATTCAAAAGCGGAATGGCTTCGTCGCGGCATCACCTTAGGAGACGACCCTCACCATCTGTTTTGTAGGACAAAGCTTCAACAATGCCCCAGACCCAGAGAACGAACAAAATCACCGCCCCTAATCCGAAAACAGGGATTGTAAAGAATCCAATTACAGCCAGAACAAACTCTATCATCGCCCTCTTTTTGTATCCCAGATATGAGTTGTGGCCGCCAACTATTCCAAGAAAGATGGCAAAGACAACTGCCACGGAACGTTTCTGGTCGGACAGTCCTGAAGACCCCCCGATCGCCTCAATCGGCACACCACAATTAGGGCAAGTACATGCCTTATCCGATATTCTCTTCCCGCACTCCGGGCAAGTAATCAACATAATTGTTCCCTCCTATTTTGTGCATTAGATATGTTTGTTATTATTGTTACTATAGCAATCGTTAGCGACAACATAGATGTCACCTGGGTGTGCCTCGAGCTGTTTTTTCTTGGCCATTATAGCCTCCTTTCGTTAGAAATTCACGCCGCCGCGTAAACTGCCGCGATGGTTGCGCACATCCAACATTTAGCTTATACAGTTAATCATATACGCCTCCTTGCCTCACGCTGCGGTTGCACCCTTTCTTGAGATTACATCTGCTAAACTCTTTGCGATCTTTTGCTTCCATTCTGGGGCGTCGCAAGTGTCACGCTCAGAAACACATTCTTTCAGCATGCCTACAATCTCCCCGTTTGAATGCCGCCCAGACTCGAATATCGATACAAAATATTCCCGAAATTGTTTCAATGTGAGAGGCACTATATCCAATCGTGTTTTAACATCTTCTCTGGTGTACCATGTTCCTCCGCGAAAGGTTTCAGCTGTGTTAGTATCAATGTGATTAGCGACAAACAGACCATATGTAGGCTTCCCTAATTGCAAACCGACATCTGACACATGACGACGAACGGGTTCGCTCTCCATTGCTTCTTGCCTCGAACTGTCAGACAATGTGACCTCGATAACGACTGCGCAATCGCCGTACTCTGCAATCAAATCTGGCCCGTTCCCAGGAGCCGTGCCAACCGGCAAGAAATCTTGATCAACCTTAAATCGTCTCACTCGGTATGGTTTGTTCTTCAACGTATTCATTGCAAGGAATGCGCGCCACAAACACCATTCCAAATATGATGATGCCTCCTCCTTTGGAACATTTATCTCAGTATCATCGTCATAAACTTTTTTGCCCCCACGCTTGATGACCAGTTCCATATAATCTGCAATTTCCCTCCATTTATTCTTCTGGTCCTTGGCGTAAAGCTCTTCTTCGTTTTGCGATAGAAGTTCTTCTATCGCATGTCGAGCGTTATTTATGTCTGCGGCTGATTTAAGCGTTGCATGATCGATGTCATAAGGAATTCCTTTTGCCTTTAATCGCTCCTCAAGTCCATCAAGGACAATTCTGGCAACGGATTCTTCGTCTGTTGGCAACGATGGCCCCGCATAAAGTTCTTTATACCGCGAAAGTAAAGATTCATCTGTAATCAAATTACCCGCAAGCCGTTTGGCTAGCTCATGTTTTTCAGCAACAATAACAATTCCTTTGCCCTTTGATTTTACAATGCCTGTTGCCTTCAGATATCGTAGATTCATGTCGCCATATTCCGAGAAATTGTTGGCCTTTTTGCTGTAATCCTCCCCAAGTTTTTTGAACAGTTGCTTATCAAATTCACGCTTTGATTTAGCAGTGTTCCTTTCGCTCCTGATTTTCAACAGAGAATCAACTACAGATTCAATGTCCATTTCAGGGTTAGTCGTTTGAACTTTGGTTGCGAACTCTATGAAACTTATCGAATTGTCACCAGTCCTCTCTTCTACGAGAAGCATCACAGCCAATGTCCAACGCAACGGAGAAAATGCTTTCTCAGATCCAAGAGGTTCCATCATCATAGACATGGAGCGTAAAAAACATTCCTGTATGGCAGGAACGGTTGTCGCTCCCAAAAAAGCATTTCCGAAAGGTGTTAGTTCGTCAACGGGGCCGCTGTGCGATTGACCACGGACAGGAAGATTGTAGGTAAAACCATTCTTATTAAAGACCAAGCGCCACTTTCTGCCGTAACTTCCCGAGCTGTCATTACCTGCCTGATTCTTCAATACACCTTTTGAATGAAGCAACCGCATTAGTTTGCTAGCCCCAGATACAGTTCGTATCTTGCCAACAAGATTGGATTCAGAATACACACGAAGTGCATCTTGAATACGCATTGGATTTCTTACGCCTGTATTGCCAATCTGCCAGATGGTTATCATGACTGCCTCTTAATATCCAAGGAAAATGTATTCTTTGACGACATCCCTCTTAACCTTGCCATCCGAACGATTTCCAAAGTTATAGCGATAATCTATTGGTACGACTTCTACATGTGTTTTATACTTGGACATCAAGGCGACCATTTCATCTTTGGCCGGGAGACTATTAGATGAATATGAAACAATCAACACCGAATCGCGGAATCGCGAGAAGAGTCGATCAAATGCATCTACAGCTCCTGGCAATGTTGAAAATGGCGTAGGATAAGATTTGAACTTTTTTGTCAACGTGTTTTCTTGTATCTCCACTCCGTTCCAATCTCGGGCAAGACCTTCAATAAAGTGGTACCGTCTTACATATTCGTTATCTGACTGTGGCGTGAAATATGGTGGGTCAATATACACAACATCAACACCATCTGCTGATACTTTCATTGCATCGCCATGTCGTGAGAGGTTTTCCTTGTGGTTACTGAATACAGCAGCATTCACAGCTTTAACACCAGCAAGGAACTGTTCACGCATTGACATTTTAAGGTCCTTGCGTCCATCATCATATCTCAATCCGATATATGTAAACAAACCACGCGGACGTTTTTTTGTGCAAGCTCGAATTAGAGCCGTCATAGCAATTGCCTTTTTGTAGCGATCGCGAATCCGCGCTATATTAGAACGCAAGATGTCTATTACAGCATTGTCTTCATCTGAAAAATACAATCCCCTAAAGGTTCTGGACACGAAATCATCAACATCGCATTTTGGTTCAAGCAATTCATTCGCCTCTTTGTCAGAAAGAACAACATCGTTATTCTCGATCATTGCTTTTGCATATGTCGCTGATAGAGCCATATAGTCGTTACAAAAAACTCGCTTGCCAAATGTCTTGAACATGTAGCCTACGACTCCAGAGCCTGAAAACAGATCAAGTACGGTTTCAAATTCAAATCGCGAAGCCACCTTCCATATTTCTGCGAGTAGTTTGCGCTTGGATCCCATGAATCTCGTAGCCGGGAAATGAGACATTTGCGACGGTAGCTTTATTGTCAAATATTGTTCGCACTTTGATTTAGAAAAGGGCTTGCATTCAACTATTACATCCTCGCCAGTTCGGCCATTGCCACGACATGAGATATTACGCTTTGTCGGCACAATGACCATGGGAAAATCTGCGTAGAGTTCATGCACAAGCGGATGGTTGGAGTTTGTAAGAACAGTCCATACATTATGGGCATGAAGGCGCTTGATTGACTCAGCCAGTCTTCTGTGATCTTCTTCATAAAACTGCTCCTTTGTGTATCTCTTGAAATCACCCCATTCACCTACCGGCAAATATGGAGGGTCAAGAAATACAAAATCGCCAGACCCTGTGCGATTATCTAGAACATCAACATAGTCTTTGCACAGTATTTCAGCACGTTTCAAAACGACAGAAGCATTACGAAGGTTGTCCTCGTCACATATGCGTGGATTTTTGTATCGTCCATATGGGACGTTGAACTCTCCCTTGCGATTAACCCTGTACAAGCCATTGAAGCAAGTTCTGTTAAGATAAATCATTCTAGCAGCTGCTTCGGTTGCCGGCAAATCTCTCCAGTCTTGAGAACGTATCCGATAGAATGCTTCTTCTGTGTTGACATAGTGTTTCAAGTGCGCAATCACGCCTTCAACATTGTCAGCAACACATTGGTACAAATTTATTAGTTCTGGGTTACTGTCAGAAATAATCGCATGCTCTGGTTGCACAGCAAAAAACAAAGCTGCCCCGCCGACAAATGGTTCGACATATCGATCGTAACTATCAGGTATTCGCGGCAGTAATTCATGAAGGAGTTGAGACTTGCCACCAGCCCATTTCAAGATAGGCTTTACTTCTATCCTCTTAAGCGTGTACATTGCCGTACCTTATCCTCCGCACTTGCCGCACGGAGAACCTTCATCCTTGGAGCAGGGATAGCCCCGCGTCTTGCGGTAGTTCTCGCACTTGCGGTTGTGGCGTTTGTTGCTGTTTGTGCTAAGCCAGAAGCCGGTGTCGGGCCAGGTTGAGTTGACGGGCGCGGCGGTTCGCGAGGAGACGGGCATGGCGTTCCCGGCGCGGTATTCGACGCGAGACCCGCCTTCGCGCTGTGCGCTACTGCGCGGCAAGGCGGATGACGCGGCAAGCGGCGCGGCGGATGTGCCGCGATGACGGTAATCTTCGGGTGAAATCAGGTTGGGGTCGGACCAGATACCGCGGCGGTTTTGCCGCGCTTCGATTTCTGCCGCGGCGTAGGCGGGAGAGTTGTCGAAGCGCTTGTAGTGGTGGGCGTAGCCGTCGCGGACCATCTGCAGGTTGATGTCTTTTCCGCCGACGAAGACTGTGCCGAGGACACGGCCGTACTTGTCCTTGGACTTCCACGTTACGGTAATGTCTTTGCCGAAGACGTAGTTCGAGAGCTGCTGTTTCGACTTCTGCCCGAAGGCCTGCGACTTCTCGGGCGCGTCGATTGCGTTGAGGCGGATCTTGTATTGGGTGCTCTCGTCGCCGATGATTGTGATTGTGTCGCCGTCGGCGACGGAGACCACGCGCCCTGAAACGGAGTTAGTGTTTGCGACTGTATTGATTCTGGTACCCACCGTCTCCGCAGACAGGCACATGCAACAAGCGACAATGCTTGATGCAAAAAGACTAATCGCCATACTTTTCATGCGCCCGCATCTCTTTGTTATGTCTTCCTCTGGATTTACACCCTTCCAGACATCGGCGAAAGCGGGAAAACAAAACACCTCCTCCGATGCATCAGGGTAGGTGCCTAGGATGGACCTTGAAAGATACACCGAAGGAGGCGAAACTGCACGGACGGGCAGTGTCCTCTTCGTGCGTCTTTCAGGTTTAAGTTTCCTAGGCTTTACCCTGACGCATCCCATGTCCGCAGGGATGGCGGCGCGCTCAGTGATCGCGCCCTTCCGGTTCCCTGCGCGGGAAATCTGTTTGCTGCCGAGGAGATTCGCCCCCCGACAACGCCAATATTATAGCAAATAATCAGCCCTGCGGATGGAGAATCACAGCGGATTTGCCGCGCGGAAGCGGAGGGGGTGTTTCGGCGGCATGCGTTTTCCTGCCGCAAGGCTGTCGCCGCGCCGAGCCGATGGTCGCGGGTGAGGTAGGCGGAAGGTCGCAGGCGTAAGAGTGACTCGCGTACGCAGCCAGTGATAGACGCCGAGGCACGGCAGGCTAAACTTGGCTATTTGTCTGATGTGCGAAAGCCGTCGCGAGCCTGGAGCCGAACGAGAGCCCCGCGAGCCATCGGGCGGCGCGGCGATTTCCAGCCCTAAGCCGAAACTCGCCCCACCGCTATCAGTCTCGCGGCGCGGCAGATTTGCCGCGCGAAGTATCCCCACAGATCAGAGATCTTTAACGATGTGGTAGGTGCCGGCGGTGTAGCGCTTTGAGGTCGTCTCGCCGGGGAGCGTGACGTCGGCTGTCGCGCCTTCGGGAATGGTGAAATCCCAGACCCACTTCATGCCCCAGTCCATCTGAGTGCTCTCGTAGCGCCAGTGGCTCTTTATAAGCCCCGCAGGAGACTTGTACTCCGCTTTCACGAACCCAATGCGCGTGTCGGGCTTGGGAGCCATGATGATGTTCTTAAACCCTGGCGCCTTCGGGTCGGCGGCAATTCCGGCCGCAGACTTGTAGATCCACGCGAGAACCGCACCGTAGGCATAGTGGTTGAAGCTGTTCATGCCGACTGGGCCGAAGCCCTTCTCCTTCGTGTAGCTGTTCCAACGCTCCCAGATCGTCGTCGCGCCCTGGTCTACCGAGTAGAGCCACGACGGGTTCTTGTGCTGGAGGAGAAGCGTATATGCGATGTCGGACATGCCGTTCTCGGTAAGCGTGTCCATGAGGATCGACGTTCCGAGGAAGCCGGTCTGCAGGCAGTCGCCGTGATCGGCGAAGTTGCGCTTGAGCGCCTCGATCGTCTTTGCCTTCGCGTCGCCTTCGACAAGCCCGAGCTTGAGCGCGAAAAGCGCCGGCGTCTGCATGCCGCGCATCGGCTCTACGAGAAGCCCGTCCTCGGGAGAGAAGAAGTTCTTCTTAAGATACTCCTTCGCCTCTTCCGCCATCTTCGCGTACTTCGCGGCGTCCTTGCCGATAGCGGCGGCCATCGTCTCCATCATCTGCGCGTCCCAGCGCCAGTAGCACGCGCCGAGGTAGTTCCAGTAGAGCTTGGCCTCGGGACGCAGCACCTTGTTCTTCCACGCCCTGCCGCTGCAGCTTTCGAGGTCTTCGTAGCCAACCCAGTCGGCCCACTGGTAGCCGCCGTTCTCGCCCTTCGTCGCCTCGTAGTCGTACTTCGTCTCGTTGACGCGCGCGACGAACTTCTCCATCGCCGCCCAGTTGTCCTCGACGAGCTTCGTGTCGCCAAACTGCTTCCACACCTGATACGGGGTTATGACACCGACATCTGCCCAACCAATGCGCATCGGCTCGTTGCCGTACTGGCCAAGCGGGGCAACGCCAGGGAAGCCACCGAGCGCATGCTGGTTGTCGCAGAGGTCGCGCATCCACTTGCGGAAGAACGAAGAGGTGTCGGCGTTGAAGGTCCCCGCCTCGGTGAAGACCTGAGTGTCGGCCGTCCAGCCAAGGCGCTCGTTGCGCTGCGGGCAGTCGGTCGGCACGGAAAGGTAGTTCGAGAGCTGTCCCCAGTAGACGTTGGAGATGAGCTTGTTGACGTCGGCGACTCCCGTTTCGATCTTGCCGATCTCCATCTCCTTCTTGATCGAAGTGACGGGGATTGAGCCTACGACAAGAAACTCCACGTCGTCAGTCGCCGTAATTGAGACATATCGATAGCCGAAGAAGGTGAACACCGGTATGTAAACCGCGAAACCATCGTCAATCACGTACGGACCGTCCTTCCCGTTGCCGAAAGTGTAGACGGCACGCATCCCGAGATTGGGAATACGCAAGTTCTCGCGGTAGACACTGCCGCCAGGACCGTCGTTGCCGCGCGAGCGCTCGCCGTTGGCGTCGTTGAGCATCTCGGCAGGAAGGCACGTTAGGACCGTTCCCTCGACGGCCTTGAAAACAAACGCGGGGACTGCCGCACAGTTCTGACCAAAGTCGACGACAAGCGTCTCGCCTTTTGCAAGCGCGACAGGCGTCTTGCCGTCAAACGTGACGTTGCGAAGCTTGTGGACACGACCGAAGATCTTGTTCGCCTCGTCGGCATTGTCGACGCCCTTCCAGATATATGCTTCGACTGGCTTAAGCGCCTTGTCCATACGGCGGCATATCTCGCCGCCTTCCGAGGGAAGTATCTCGCCCTTGAACTCGTCGTTGCGCTCCGCCTTCCTGAACGCCTCGCCGCCAAAGTAAGGCGGCACGACGCGCGCATCGTATTCCTCGCCGTCGAAAATCGCGGCATGCTTAACGGGACCGCCGATCGCGGCTTTCCACTCGTCCGCCTTCGTGCCATAGACCTTGACCGAGCCGTCGGCATACGTGACCTGAAGAACAGCGCGGAAGGCGCTCTTCTTGCCCGCGAAGTTGACGATCTTGTCACGCCACCATCCGGCGGAGACTTCTGCGGCGAAGAAATTCTTCTCGCCCTTGTCCTTCTTGAGACAGCCGGTGACGTCATAGGTGAACGAACGGCGCGTCTTCCTGACGTGCGTAAAGCCCGGCTTGAGCGCATCGTCAGAACCGACCGGCTTGCCATTCACATAGACCTCGTAAACGCCGAGGCCGGTCGTCATCCATACCGCCGACTTGACCTCGCCCTCGTTCTCGATCTCGCGAACGAACCAGCTTGTGCCGTCGGCTGCTCGCGCGCCGTCCTTTACCTGGTCGGTGAACACAGGCGCATCAGCGACCGATATCCATTCGCTCTGCTCCCAGAGCGACGAGTCGAGCGCGTCTATGCGCTTGCTCTCTGGATCACACCCTACTACGGCGACGAGCAACGCGGCCATTGGAATCATACTTGTTTTCATTTGTTATTCTCCTTATGTAATCGAACGTAAAACTACACCCTTCAAGTACGCCCCCTCGGGGAACGAGAGGAGCACGGGATGGTCGGCACCTGCGCGCGTGCGCGCGATGACTTGGAAACGGCGATGCGCGTCTTCTGCGGCCTCGGCGAGGACGGTGTCGAAAAAGGCCGCGTCCATCGCGCCTGAGCAAGAGAACGTCGCGAGCGTGCCGTAGGGCTTCAGAAGCTTCATAGCAAGGAGGTTGATGTCCTTGTAGCCGCGCGCCGCCTTCATAAGCTGGCCTTTCGTCGCGGCGAACTTCGGCGGGTCGAGAACGATGAAGTCAAACTTCCGCCCTGCGTCGCGGCACTTCCTAAGGAACTGGAAGACATCGGCTTCGACATATTCCATCTTCGTGCCGCAATAGTGCTGCAGCGCCTCGTTTTTCTTCGCAAGCGCGAGCGCATCGCCGGAAATGTCGACCTGCGTCACGGACTCTGCGCCGCAAGCACGGGCAAAGAGCCCGAAGCCGCCGGAGTAGCAGAAGCAGTTGAGGACATCCGCACCGTTCGCAAGCCGTCCAACCGTCGCGCGTGCGTCGCGCTGATCAAGATAAAAGCCGGTCTTGTGTCCCTTTCTCACATCGACGAGAAACTTCACGCCGTTCTCGGCAATCTCCACCAGCTCTGGCGGCTCGGCGCCACGGAGAACCCTAAATGCCGGCTCCGTCGGAAGCCCTTCCTTGGCACGGGAATCGACGTCGCACCGTTCCGACACGCTCTGGCAGAACGGCGCAAACTTCATGAGGGCGTCAGCAATCTCCTCCTTGCGCGCGTCTGCACCGGCAGAGGTGAACTGGCAGACGACATGACCAGCGTAGCAGTCCGCGATAACTCCGGGGATGAGATCGTTCTCGGCGTTCACGAGACGAATCGCCGTCACGGCGTCGTCTGCGTAAAATGCGGCGCGACGTCCGACGGCCTCCGCGACGAGATCGGCGATTGGCGCATCTGGCACAATCCGAACGCGGATCTGCGACGCGGGCGAATACCAGCCCTGACCAAGCTTCGCGCCCGAGGCGTCGCACACTTCGACCATCTCACCCGCGACCGCCTCGCCCTCGGCAATCGCGCCCGAGAACACCCACGGATGCCCTTTTACGACGCTCCTCTCGCGCCCCTTCTTTAACCGTATCGTATTCACTTTTTAACCATTATCTACCAAATCCCGCAGACTCTGCAATTGTGAGCAACGCAACGATACTCACTCGCCGCTGAACTCGGCAAGCTCGGCCAGCGCCGACAGCGCAAAGCAGGTGCAGTTGAGCCACCCCTGCATCGAGTCTTCGCGCTTCTCCACTTTCGCATATTCCGTCGGAATGTAGCCGTTTGGACGCTGTATGCGGACAAGCGCGTCTCCGAGCGCCCGCGCCTTTGCGAGATCAAGCGGATTCTTCTCCGCGCGGTAGAGGGCGAGATACGTCTTGATCAGCTTCGCGTTCGAGGCGTCGACCGGCACATAGTAGACGTACTGCTCGAGCACGCATGGAAAGAACCAGTCGTTGTAGCGGTTCAGCTGTGTGAACGGATCGGCGATTGACGTGTTGATGCCGTGGCCGTTCGCCGCGCACGGCTTCTCCCAGCAGACAAACTGGTCTTCGGCGTAGCGCAGGATATCGCGCGCAACGGCGATCCACTTCTTGTCGCCAGGATAGCGGCTGAGCAAATAGAGCGCAAGTTCACAGGCCGGATGTTTCGAAGGGTTCTCGTACTTCGCGCAAAGCGGCGCATCCTCGAACTGCCCTTCCCAGAACCAGTCCTTGAGAGGATTCGCCTCGATCCACGCGAACGCCCGGTCGCCGCACGCGCGATACTTCTCGTCGCCACACGCGCGGTAGAGCCGCTCGAGGAACGTGATTACGCCAGTCGGCTGAACGCGGTTCTCGTTAAGCACCTTGCCATCCGACTCGCGGATGAAAATCGGCCAGGTGCCGTCCGCCTCCTGCAGTTTGACATACGTGTCGGCGATGCTCTTCGCGGCCTCTAAGTACTTCGCGTCCTTCACGCGGTCGTAGAGAGCAAGATACGCCGTACCGACGTTGCACGGATAGATCAGCATATTCTGCCCGTAGCGGAACGAGCCGGCCGCGCGCCTGTCAGCATACGTCGGCGGCCAGAACTCGAGCGGCGCGCCCTTGGGCTGCGAGATCGAAATGAGGAAATCGGCCACGTTGCGCGCGAGCTTCAGCGCGTCCTCCGCGCGGTCAGGACGCCGCGTCGCATAGTCGAGCATCCCGAGAATGAGCGCAGAGTGCATCTTCGCCGGATAGCAGTTGTGCGTGTAGTTGGGGTCGGGCTTTCCGGTCTTGAGGAAGTACTGCGTCGCAGGGCGCTCGAAGATTTCGTCGCCACACTTCGCAACGGCCTCGGCGTACGAGCGCGGTGCAGGCGGATACGACCCGGGGCGGAACGGCGCAGAGCGCCAGAACGAACGCAAGAAGCGGTCGCGCGGCCAGTCTGGGATGCCGTGAACTTTGCCGTCCTTGTCAACCGCCGAGACATAAACCCAGGCCTGCCCAGTCGCGATATCGTTCCAAACAGGCGTCAGTGGAGACTGCGACGAGGGCGCGTCGAAGACATGCGTCTTCCCGTCAGCATCGAGAACAGTGAAGCGGTACTTCACCGTGCCGGGGCCGCCTTTCGAAAAGTCGAACGCAGGCGGGTACATGAACATCCGCGAATACTTATTCCAAAACGGACTTCCATCGACACCGCCGGGGCGAATCGCGTGCGCATAATCCTCACGCGCAAGCGCATCAAGATCGGCCGCGCGACCTGCCATCTGAGACAAGCCGGAAACGACGGCAGAGACTGCCAAAATCTTCCAGATCATTCCGTTCTTCATCTCATTTCCTTTCGTGTCAAATATCACTCAGCTAAGGTAGACATTCGCCGCGGCAAGCGCCTTCCTCAAGCTCTTGACGTCGAGGTCGCGCGGATGCACACCCTTAAGCGCCGCCATCGCAGCGGCGACGCCCGCCGCCTCGCCAGTGGTCATGCACGGCGTGATAAGCCGCAGCGTCTCGATCGTGTCCGGCGCGCCAAGCATACGGCCGCAGCAGAGCAGGTTCTCGACCTTCTTCGGGAGGAGCTGGCGATACGGAACGGCGATGCCGTAGCCCGCGCCGCCGTCGCCCGCCCACGCCACAGTGTCGGCTGGCACCGCTTCGTGCGCCGCCGCAGCGTCGACGACAAACTCGGCGTCTACGAGACGCGTGTTCCTCACACCGATCTGCGAGCATGTGTTGGCGATGTAGACCTGTTCCCAGCCGGGCGTCTTCTGCATCTCGCGCACTTGCTCCCACCAGCGACGGCGGAAGTTGACCTCGGCGCGACTCAGCTCGCGCACGTCGAGCCCGTTGCCCTTCGGCCCCGGACCCATGTTGCCCCACCACAGGCCGCGGTTGGGCTCGTTCGAGCGCATCGGCCAGTGACGGAAGCGCTTTCCGTCCTTGTCGCAATGGGGATTCTTCGCGGTGATGCGATCCATGTTCGCGAGCTGCACGCAGTGGCCGATGCCGTGCGTGACCTGGCGGTAGTTGCCGCCGGCGCAGAACAGGAGATCGCCGTCACCCGTCGCGTCCACCACCTGTTTCGCAAGGATTGCCTGCGTACCCTGCTTGGACTCGAAGATTACGCCTTTCACCTCCGCGCCGTCCTGAATGACGTCTACGCCCCAGCTGTGAAAGAACATCTCGACCTTCGCTTCGGCGATCATCTTGTCCATAAGGTACTTCGAGCCCTCGGCGTCGAGCGTCGGCTGCCAGTGGTGCTGGTCGGTGAAGTTGCCGGTGGATATGCCCTCCTTGAGACCGCGGTCCATGAACTCCTTCGCGAGCCCCTTGGTGACGAGCTTCCACTTGCCGTCTTCCTTGATGCTCGTCGCCATCAAGAGCAGCACAAGCCCGTTGGTGAAGAGCCCGCCCAGCGAACCGTAGCGCTCGACGAGCGCGACTTTCGCGCCCGCGCGCGCCGCGGCAATTGCCGCGCTGAAGCCGGCAGGACCGCCGCCTACGACCACCACGTCGGTTTCGTGGAAAATCGGCACCTCGCACATCGGGCGATACACCTTGCCGTCCTTTAGGAACGCGCTCGGCCCGTCAGTCATCGAGTGCGGAATGTCGAAGACGCGCTTGACGCTCCAGTCGTCTTCATCGCGGATGAAGAAGCGCTCCGCCGATCCCGTGTCGGCAGGAACTTGGTCGCCGAACGCGACATCGGTGACGCCGGCAGCGCCGACGAGCCCGAGTTTCTTCAGGAACTCACGTTTGGTGATCTGCATGGCTGATTGTCCTTCTTAAAGATTAACGCTACTAAGTTCGGCGAGTGCAGCGGCCGAGCCAAGCATGCAGTTCGGCCAGTCTTCGCGGGTGTTCATCCAAAATGTCGGCAGATACCCGTCGTCGTGCGTCTCGCGGATGATCGCGTCGCCGAGCGCGCGGGCACGCGCGAGATCAAGCGGGTTCTTCGTCGCGCGGTACAGTGCAAGATAGGTACGGATCAGCTTGGCGGAAGATGCGTCGATTGGCACATAGCAGTTGTACTGCTCCAGAACGGCGGGGCAGCGCCAAGAATCGCAGTCCCAAGCGCCCAGCTTGCAGCGCGGATCCTTGATGCCGTGCATCGGGCGCTCCCAGCAGACGAACTGGTCCTCGGCGAAACGTAGGATCTCACGGGCCTGCGCAATGCGGCGCTGGTCGGACGGGAAACGGCGTACGAGATACATCGCCGTATCGCAAGCGTCGTGCTTCGTCAGGTTCTGGTATGGCGCCGTCGGCGCGACATCCTCGAACTGACCTTCCCAGTTCCACGTCGTGAGCGGCCCCTTCTCAATGTATGCGAAAGCACGGTCCGCCGCAGTCCGGTACTTCATGTCTCCGGTCAACGCATACATCCGTTCGAGGAAACCGAGCATGTGTGCTGGAACAAGCCGGTTCTTCTCGACGCTCTGGCCGTCCTTCAGCCACACGTTGAGCGGCCAAGTGCCATCCTCGCCCTGAAGTTTCAGGTAGAGGTCGGCGATGCGCGTCGCCGCCGCCTTGAGCTCCGGCGATTTCGTGACCTCATAGAGATCGAGATATGCGTTGGCGACCGCGCGGGGGTAGACGAGCATTATCTTCCCGTTGTTCTTCCCAACCACTTTTGCCGGATGCCAGATCAGCGCAGGATGCGCCTCGTATGTCCGCGGGAAGCCGGCGAGCGGGCGTCCTTCGGGCTCTGTTATCGACATGAGCTTCGCGACCGCGCCTTCGGCGAGCCGACGCGCGGCCTTCGCCTCGTCAGTATCCCCGGCGGCAAGTTTGGCCATAGCGGAGACGACCGCCGCGCCCATCTTCGAGGGATAGGCGATGAACACCTGGTTGCTGGAGCCCACCATTTCCGCCGGCACCGGCTTGCCGCTCAGGTAGTTGGCTTGGACAATCGGCTGGTTCATCACGTAGCGCGCAATCAGCTTCGCCGTCTCATCGGGCGAACGCTTCGCGGCGGGATAGGACCCCGGGACGAAAGGAGCCTGCTTCCAGAAACTGCGCTCGCCGACTTTCGCGATGACGCCGCCCTGCGCGTCTAAGGCCTCGCAACGGACGTCCATCCAGCCAGAAAGCGGAAGCTCCGCCCAGACTGGCGCAAGCGAGTCGTTTGGCGAACAGCCGGTGAATGTCCTTTCGACGCCGGCCTCGTCCTTCACCGTGAAGCGATATGACGCGGCGCCATCGCGGCGCTCGAATCCGAATGTCGGCGGATACATGAAAAATATCGACCGCCCGTTCCATGCAGGCTGTCCGTCGACGCCGATCGGTCGCACAGGGCGCAGATAGTCCGCGTCAAAAGCGGCACTTGCACCAAACGCCGCATAAAGGCAAGTAACAGCTAAGGCAATACCAATGAAGCCCCGGTTTCCCATAATGCACACTCCCTACAATCCGACGATATGCAGCGTCTTTCCGTTGAACTCCACTTCGCGGGTATACAGCTTCTCCTCCCACGCCTTCGACTTGCATTCGTCGAATATCGGCATCCATCCTTCTATAAGGCCGAGCTTGTCGAGGTAGTCCGCAAGCTGCCTATACGAGTCGTCACCCTTGAAGTTCTTCGCCGTCTTCACCTCCACGGCATAGCGCTTGTCGCGGTACTCAACGCATAGGTCGAGACGCCCCGAGCCGAGCGCCATCTCGCGGATGATATGCCCCTTGCCGTTCGTCACGCGCTGGAAGAACGCCATGAGTACGAGGTGTGGCGTCGTCTTGCCGGTCTGTCGCGGCGCATGGATGACAAAATACTGGCGGCGTGCGATCAGGTGCCGTATCTCCGGCAGTCGGTCAAGTGCCGGAAGCATGTAGTGCTCGTCAGGAATGCACGGCCCAGCAGTGTTGAAATATTTTTCCACGACGCAAATTATACCAAATCCGTCGGGAATGTGATTACGATGCTGACGAAATATTTTAACGGGAGTATGCTTGCCTACCTCACGAATATGAGCAGCCCAGAACCAGAATATTCCTTCCACTGCCATTCGAGCCTGCGGTATTCGGCGGGCGTCGGGTGCGTGTAGGTGAAGGACGTGCCGGAGCCGCTGCCGACAACCGCGCCGTTCCCGTCATAGAGTTTCCAGCCCGTGCAGGAATACTTTGTTTCGTCGGTGTCCTTCCATGAAGCGGCACCGCAGCTGACGACGCGGTTGTCGCCCGCCAAAAGTTCGCAGAGATACCCATACGCCGGCACGGGCGCGCCGATGCCTTCCGGCGTGCCGGAGATGGCAAGCGTCGAGTCAGGGACATCTACATTTGGGAAACGCTTGGCGTCAACCGCACAGTTGGCAATGATTTCCGCGTCCGTCAGCTGGCGGTTGTAGAGGCGGATGCAGTAGATGCCGCCGGGGAAGCCATGGGCCTTGCTGGCTCTGTTGCCGACAAAGGTTTCATCGCCTTCGCCCGGCGACCAGTATCCGCCGTTTGGAGAATTCAGGTTTTCGCCGTTGGCAAGCGCGGAGACCGGCGCGCCGGAACTGTAGCGAACTGCAAAGGAATACACCTCCCCCTGCCTTAGCGTTACCGGGAAGAGCGGCTTGGTCTCGGACCCTGAGAAAGGGACGATTGAAGCAGCGGACTGCGAG
>Ga0256405_10006848_pt1 | contig 17776 bp, 2 predicted proteins | sample RumenRJG_02DNA_FD_189096 | JGI IMG/M metagenome (GOLD analysis project Ga0256405, IMG submission 189096) | Bovine rumen microbial communities from Lethbridge, Alberta, Canada - RJG_02 | ecosystem: Host-associated > Mammals > Digestive system > Stomach > Rumen | place: Canada: Alberta | collected...
GACATAAACTTCCATCATAATCAGTTACATTTTCACCGTCAGAAACTTTGAAAGCTAAAGTTACATCCTGCAATAATCCGGTTTTATTGGTTGCATTTAAAGTTAATACTAAGAAATTTTCAGGATTAACAACTTCTGAACTGGTTTCTTTGAGTTTTAAAACATAATTACCAATGAAATTTGAAGTACTGATTGTAGCATTTCCATAGGTAGCGTTGTTGCTTCCCCACCAGTTGTTGGAAATATCCATATCAATAGTTTTACCAGCAGCAATTCCTATTTTAGTAATATCATCTGATAAGATTACAGAATTATGTATCGCTACAGATAAGTTATTTCCAGAATTAAGAGCAGCGATTAAATATTCTACATTTTCAAATAAACATCCGTCAAATACTCTGTGAGAGTGGTATGAACTGCCATCAGTTCTTGTATAGAATAAGCTTACGGATTGTAGGTTTCTGAATGTTGAATTATATACTTCAACGTCTCCAGGCACCAGAGTATAACCTCCCATTGCTAAGTTCCAGGAATTAATTCCACCGAATGCATTTGGAGTGTATCTTCCGCCTTTATCTTCAAATGTGGAGTTAATAATTGTTACATGTTCGGATGATCCGATTGCAAGACAGGTCAATGAATTTTGTGGCATGTATATGCGGTTGGACAATTCATCAACTGTTCTGTTAGTAACTGTGAAAATGGAGTTTTCTATTGTGATATTGCCTTTTTGACCACCGAATGCACCGATAGCTACTAAATCCATGTTCATTGCATATGCATCAAGGCTGTCAGTTACTTTTGAATTGTTCATGTATAAAGTACCCTGGTTTGCAATAGTGGATAATCTGCCTGCATGGTTTGCTTCAAATGTTGAATTATCAATAATTATAATACCATCATTGCAAATAGCTCCACCATAATATGCATTTGCTCTTTTAGATACATCACAATATCCGTTATCAAAGAAATATGAATTGTTTACAACTAAAGTACCTGCAGTGTTAATAGCTCCACCATAGTTACCCTGTCCACCAATGAATTTGACATTGTCAATTTCGACATTAGCTCCTTCTTCAACATAAATTGCAGATTGGGTATCACGAGCAGCCCTATTTAATGTAACATTAGCTAATGTTAATTTCGCATTACCTGCCAATGCAGTTATGAAGTAATCTGCAGCACTGTCAGTGACAATAACTTTATCAGCATCTTCACCAACAATAGTTACATCAACAGTTGTCGGAATTCTTAAGTTAGTATTCAGTTCACCAGTGTAATTGCCTTCTAAAACATGAACAGTGATATTCGTAGATTTAGTATAACCTTCACTTAATGCTTTAGAAATAGATTTGAATGGATTGTTTTGACTACCATTACCGTTTTCATCACTGCCTGTGCTGTTGGATACATATAACTCTATACTATCTACAGCATCAGCAATGTTTGTAGAAACAACACCACTTATATAAGTATCGTTTTCAGTTGCATATTCATAAACGCTTGTGAATTGATACTTGGTATTGTTTTTAAATCCTACATATTCCAATGTTGCATTTTGATTAATTAAATCAGATTTACCAATCACATCACCATCAAAGTAGAATGTTACCTGACCTCCACCAATGATTGCACCTGATGGATGAGATACAGTTACTGTTATGAAATCTGACAATTCAGTCACATTTTGACTGTTTGCAGTGATTGTTAAATCAGTTAAGTTTGCAAAAACATTGCTTCCAGCACTAGGAGCAATGAATATATCATTTCCGCAAGCTGCAGTATTATCTTTAAAAGTAACATCTTCAATACTCATTTCACAAACCGGACTGGTTTCACCATGATTCAATAAGTATATTGCACCACCATTACCGGCAGCAGTGTTGTTGATGAATTTAGCGCCTTTGATTTTAGCACCGGTAGTTACTAAACCTGCACCGTTTGCAGATGCCCTGTTGTTGATGAATGTAATGTTTTCTACAATAATTTCAGGGTCATTACCGCTGCTTCTATATTGAGCAACATAACTGGTTACATTGTTGTTGATAAACTTATCATTGATTGAAGTAATTTGATTACCACTGACATATGCAATATTTGATGCAGAGCCGGTTACTGTATTTGAATCAAAAGTGTTATTGATACTTACCAAATCACCTTGGGCATAATATGCAGCACCACCGGAATAACCATCAATGGTATTGCCTATGAAAGTATTGTTTTCCAAATGTATTACATTATCATCCCTAGTTGCTAACCATAATAAACCTGTTGAAGTTTTACCATCACAGTTTTCAAATAATGAGTTGGTTAAAACTAAATTATAAGCATTGATTGCTTGACCAGACCCGTTAATGACTTTTAAATTATCAATGAATACTCCATTATTAGGAGCTTGGGCACGAACAGTACTTGAGTTTATGACAATATTATCATTCATGGTTAATGCATATGCATCGATAGGATTTCCGTCACAGTTGATTAAGGTTAAGTTGACCAATTTTATTTCAAGATTTTGACCAAATGTGAATATGTTTGATCCGGATGCCCACCATCCAGTACCTGATTTTGCATGTTCAGCATCAATGATTACATTTCCATATGATTCACCTAAAATAGTAATTTTTCCTACATTAGAATAGGACAAGTCCCTGTTTTCAGACCCTTTGTATAAACCATCTTTAATATGTACTGTTAAATCCACACTAGCTGCAGTTCCATAATCCAAAGCTTTTTTAAGAGTTAAAAATGGATTAGCTTCACTGCCGTCTCCAGTAGTATCATTACCTTCAGTTGAAACCCATACTTCTGCAGGAGAGTGGTCAAAGTTAACAGTTGCAGTACCATTAACTACAGTTACTTCAAAAGTATTGGCATCTGAATAAGCCTGTGTACCTGAAATTGTGTATTCACCGTTTTCCAATAATTTGTTTACGGTCAAGGATGCAACACCATTTGCATTGGAAGTTGCTGAACCAACACTTTTACCGTCAATAGTGAAAATAACTTTTGCGCTTTGAACAGTATTGTCACCATCATCAGTTACATTAGCTTTTAAGACAAATTGAGTACCATCTATTTCTACATCTTCAAAAGCAACTTTTGCATTGAAATCAGTTACAGAATAAAGTGTAGCAGTTGTAGAGGTACAGTCAATGAATTTATTGCCTTTAAGATATGAATTTTGGAAAAATACAATTCCTCCATTTGAACCTGTATATGTACAGTTGATGAAAGTATTGTCAGTAATATTTGCAATATTATCATCATTATTGTATCTTACAGCCAAAGCTGCTGCACTACGTGAACTGGTTAAGTTTTTAAAGGTATTTCCTTTAATGACAGATTTACCAGTACCAACAAAAACTGCAGGAGTATCTGCCCAAGAGCTTGATGCAACACCATTTTCAAATACATTGTTTATTAAGGTTATTAAACCACTATGAGAGAAATATAAATCAACATATTGATTACCTGAATTTTTGTAAAATTTAGAATTTTTAATAGTCAAATCACCATTTTCAGAATAAATCGCACCTAAATTGGTAACGTAATTTTCTTCAAATATACAGTTATCAATTGTTAACTCTCCGGATGACCTGATTGCTGAACCCATATCAGTTCTACCGTGAGTAAAAGTAATATTTATAAAAGTCACTATTGAGTCAGCACTGATTGATTTAAATATTGGTGCTGAGTCATCACCATCAAAAATAGTTCCACCATTTGAATCTCCAATGAAAGTAAGAGATCCATTATAATTTTTATGAGCTAAGTTAATCTGTAAGTTAGTATTGTTTTCACCAGAATATGTTCCCGGACCAACATGAATTATCGCATTGTCAGAAGAATTGACTTCTGAAATGGATTTAGACAATGTAGCATAAGGACTAGCCTGACTGCCGGATCCAGTATCCTCCCCAGTGTCACTTACATAAATTTCTTTTATACTTCCTGCAGAATCATCTGCTGAAAGTATATTATCACCATCTTGTGCACTTACTGCACCAATTGATAATATTGTTAGTAATATTATGCTTACTAACATGATTTTATTTAATTTCAATTTTTAATCTCCGTAAATTAGCTAATTCCTAAAAGGAATCTAATCTTTTACATAAAATATTTATCAATCATTAATTAATAATTAACAAACATAATTGATTTAAATTTAATATATGCATATCCCAAATCCATAAAAAAATCATGAAAATAAGATACGAATGTATATATCAATAAAATAATATTTAAAATTTTTCAAATAGAATATATAAAAATAATGTAAAATTTATATTTTTTAAATTTAACTTATATAAAATATCCAGAGATACACAATAAAAATAAAATAAAACACCGAAAAATATGAAATAAAATATAAAATATTCAAAAGAAAAAAAAGGAAAAAAATCTCCTAATTAATAATAATTGTATTAGCTATTGTACAAGCATTATAACTAGAAGAAATAATATATTTTCCAGACATTAAATTAATGTTTAAATAGGCAAATCCATTACCATCAGTCATGCGGTCATAAAAGACACCATTAATATTGAACTTAATGAATTTATTTGCAAACGGCTTTCCATTGCCATCCAATAGACGTGCCTTGAATTTGCTTCCGTCTCTGTATTTCATCACCAAATCATCAGCAGACAGTACCGGAAGAACAGTGATTTTATTACTGGTTCTAAGGCCATTCGGATGGATTGCAGTTAAAATATACTCACCAGGAGGCAGATTAATATTTAAACGAGCAATTCCCAAATCATTGGTTGTACGTGTATAAAATACACCATTGATATTCATAGTGACATTATTATTGGCCAAAGGATTACCTTTATCATCCAATAAATGAACATAATACTGAGTATCATTTTTATAATATTTCACAATATCTGCACCCATTATTGTAGGAAGAACTGTGATATTGAATGATTCTGCAAAATTACCGTATGGATTATATGCAGTTAAAATATATTCACCAGGACCCAGATTGATGTTCAATCGGGCAATTCCCTTATCATTTGTAACTCTATTATAAAATACACCATTGATGTTCATGGTTACATTTTTTCCAACAATAGGAGTACCAGTACCATCAATAACCCTTACATAAAATTGAGAATCATTTTTATAATATTTTACAAGATTATCACCAAAAATGACTGGAAGAACAGTGATTTTAGCAACTGCAAATGAATTCTCTTTAGGATTATCAGCATAATATGCACAGGCAATTGTGTAATTTCCAGGGTTTAGATTTATATTAAATACAATCCACCCATTTTTATCACTGGTACGTGTGTATTCATGTCCGTTAATTGTTATATTAATTTTTTTACCAGCCAAAGGTTTTCCAAGGTCATCTACCAGTTGTGCATTGAACTGGGTTCCGTTTTTATAATATTTGACTACATCATATGCAAAGATATAAGTGAGATTACCTGATATTATTACAGCATCATCAAAACTGGACTCCTTATATGCAGGATTTCCATTGAATAAGGCATGAATTTCATATATTCCTCCATTTGAGCCTAAATTAATAAATACATCACCATTATCATTAGTTGTAACATCATAATTTTTATCATTGACAGTTACATGCAAAGCAACATTAGCAATTCCCGCACCATCATCATTGATTAAAGAAAGTTTATATGTATTATTTATCAATACACCTTTGAAATTGGAATTTTTAAGAGTGGAATATGATAAAACAGTAATTTTAAATGATTCAAGCAATCCATCATATGGATTTTGAACTGTTAAAGTATATTCTCCAGGCTCCAGATTAATGTTCAATTTTGCAGTTCCATTTTCATCAGATAAACATGTATAGAATATTCCGCTTAAGTTCATTGAAATATTTTTATTAGCAATAGGAACTCCGTCACCCTGCAATAGTTTTACGCTGAACTGTGAAGAATCCATATAATATTTTACTAAATCTTGACCAATAACTGTAGAAAGTACTGTGATTGTAGATGTTTTATATGCATTTTCAGATGCATTATCAGCGACATATGATGTGGCCACGTTATAAAATCCTGGCTTTAAGTCTATCTTTAAGCTGACCCAACCATTTTTATCAGTTATGTTGGTGTAATTTGTACCGTTAATGGATATAGTCAGCAATTTATCAGATAATGGTAAACCTAAATAATCTAAGAGCTGTGCGTAAAACTGTGTTCCGTTCCTGTAATATTTAACCAGATCAAATACAAACAAGTAAGTTGAATTGCCTGAAATGACTGTGGAATCTGAAGTTTCGGATTTTTCATAAGTGTTATCCCCACCAAACACAGCATGGATATTATACATACCTGCAATGAATCCTAAATCAACATTTGAAATACCATTTTTATCAGTTACTCCAGAATAACTTTTATTGTTGATTTTGAATATGATTTGCTTTCCTGAAAGCAGATTATTATATTCATCAATGAGAACAACTTCATAAGTATTGTTCTGTAAAAAATTGCCTTTTAAAATTGTTTTGGTTAAGTTATCTGAAGGAAAAACCTTTATGTAATTTGCTGTAAAGCTTTCAAGATATTTCTGTGAGCCTGCATAAGAAGCAGATACCAAATAATCACCATATTTTAATCTGAATCGGAATAATGCTTCACCGGCATTATCAGTATTCTTTTGATATGAACCAATAAACTCGCCATTTACTGTTGAAACATTGATTAAAATATTTGCTCCAGAAATCGGATTATCCAACAGGTCATTTAAAACAACTTTAAATTCAACAGTTTCATTATCATAATTCGTTTGGTCATTTCCATTGAGATAAGTTGATGTTTTATCAGTATCGACAACCAATATGCGAGCATCAGATTTGGATGAAATGTAATTGGCTGCACTCATTGAAAATGAGACCAAATAATTGCCAATTCCCCTATTGATTAACAAACGTGCCAATCCTTCATTATTGGTTGTAAGATTATATTTTGTGCCGTTAATGTCAACATTTACTGCCATGTTTGTCAATGGGTGATTATTTTTATCTTTTAAATAAATCTCCAGGTATCTGCTGTCCCCAACTTTCATTATGACATCAGATGCATATATTGAAGTCGGCATGTCATAAACAAGAATTTTGTTGGTTTTTTCACTAAATATTCCATAATATTCATTGCTATAACTATAAGTAATATTATAAACACCAGGAAGAAGTTTGATTTGCATGCGTGCTTGTCCAAATGCATCAGTTGTCAATTTATATGTTTCTACACTGATATCTGAAGATATAGTTGCAGTTATCGTTTTTCCATATTGGCTGAAAGCATTAGGATCGTTGAATGAAATTATAAAGTATTTATTTTCACCATAATACTGTGCCAGGTCACTGGAATTCATTGATATCTGTTCTATTACGGTTTTGTTGCTTACAATAATTGTAGCTGCAGCTGTCGAATCCTCATACCATATGTTTCCAGCATAATCCAAAGTTGCCAGATATGAACCTTCATTTTCATTTATTACAAATGTTGCAGCACCGTTTCCATCGGTGACACGGTTTAAAGTCCGAATTATATTTCCTTTATATAAATTCATAGTTATCGTTTCATTTGGAATGAATCTGCCATACATATCAGTCAGGACTACATCGTAAATTCCATTTATAGGTATTGTAACATGATGGAATCCAGAAATGATTGAAATAACCTTCTCAACAGTTATTACCGCTGAACCTTCAGCAGATCCATATATGTTATCTCCAGCATATGTTGCATGAACATCATATGTTCCCGGAAGATAGTTGATTGTAAGCTGTGCAACACCATTATTGTTGGTTCTAAGGCTGAACTCATCTGAAAGATTTCCCTGCATAATCACGACATTGATATTTTCACCGCGAATCAGTGTTCCATGCTCATCTTTTAATGTAATATTATAAACATTACCAGTTCCATAAAATACTACATCAGGTACATCCATGGTTGAATTTACAGGACGGATTATCATTTGGGATTTAGAATTTGACGGTAGATACCATAAATCACCGTTAAAACTTGCCTCAATATCATATTTTCCAACATCAAGACTCAACAATAAATCAGCACGGCCGAATTCGTTTGTAACAGCATCAACACGTTTAACCTCACCTTTTGAATTAGATATTTTAAAATGAATTGTCCTGTTTATTATCCCATAACCGTTCAAATCATTCAAGATAGCATTAAAATTATTGTTTTTACCATAATATGTCTTGTTTTGAGTTACAATATATGTTGGAGATGATAAAACGTTGATATGTGCAGTATTATTTGATGCTTCAAAATAACCGTTTCCATTATAGTAGACATTGATTGTATATATTCCTACAGGATATTGGAAATTGAACTCACAGTATCCGTTATCATCACTTATGACATCAAAGATTATTGTTTCGTTTTTAGAATCAATAATTTCAACGGTCAATGTCTGATTTGATATTTTATATGAGTTTACATTAATTAGATTAAAGCCGTACCTATTGTTTCCGCCATAGAATACTGTATTCTTCATCAATATTCTTGTACTTGTATCAACTAAAGACAAATCAAGCATCTGATTGTCAATTCTTGCAAAAACATTAACATCTTTTGAGGTGTCTGTGCGGGTAATGTTTGCATATAAAATGTTATTTGAGAGTGTTGAATTAAGTGGCTGTATAATTGCATTAACGCTTGATAAAAATGCTGGTCTTTGATTAATAATATAATTTAATTTAACGATTTTTCCATTTTCATCTACTAATGAATCCAAAGCAACTTTTATGCTGTCTTTAGATAGATTCACTAAACTCATTATTATCCAGTTGTCCAATTTCAAATTGCCTAAAAACAGATAGACCTTTTCGGAGTTAGGCTTTTGATTATCGCCCCACCAATTGGATGAATAGTCAACATCTCCAGAATATGAAAATATGTCATTGCCTTCATAATAAGCACTATTATTTACAAATACAGAGTAATGAACTTCTTTTGGATTGTATAATGCACCTCCATAAGCAGCACTATTTGAAATAAATGTGGAATTTACAACTGTATCTGCAGTTACAAAACCATCACCCTTATATGAATTACCTTCCTTTATAATATTGGAATTGTTTTCAAAGTAGGAATTATTAACTTCCAGTGCTTTAATGGATGCCAATTTGTTTCCAACAAAAACTGAAGAATTAATTGAATTGAAATAACCTAAATGACCATAATTATTTATAAATACTGAATTGTTTATAAAACCTGCAAAGGATCCGTGGTCTTCTGAAATGTAAAAACCGTAGGTATCAGAATAATAATTCATAGTGTTGAACTTGAATGTATTGTCAATGAATGATGAGTTTTCAACGTATGCATAACTTGAATATGATGAATATTCAGACAATGAAGCGGACAATACAACAATAGGATGCATATAAATTATACCCAAATCATTTTTTCTAAAAATTGAGTTGTAAATCTCTATAGACCCATATATTGGAAAGAGATAATTATAATTTTTATATATTTGGTTAGTATAATATTTTGAGGCTGATTCAACGGTAATGTTATTTACATAAAAACTGGCGCTTCCGGTCATTATTGCACCTTTGTTTTTATAGAATGATGAATTGACAACTTCAACCACTCCGCTACCGTCAATGATTGATGATGATTCTACATTTTCAAATTTGGAATTTTCAATAGTCAAATTACCTCCGTTGACGACGAATAGTGAATCACCATACCCCTGAGAAAGAACTGTAAAAGTTATATTTTTTATTTTAAGGCTTCCCCAAGGCTGTATTCTAAACATGTTTCGTGCATTATCCCTGCTCATTACTGCAGATTCAAAACCTACAATAGTCAAATTCTTATTGATTACCAAATTTGAATTGGCGCTGTAGGAATATGTTCCATTCAGCAGATAAATTGTATTTCCATTCAATGCCTTATTGATTGTAAAGTCCAGAGTCTGGTAAGGGGATTCATAACTGCCGTCACCATATCCATTGCTTCCCATAGTCGGAGATACATACAGCTCATAATCAGTTAATCCGGTACCAACAACCAGCCTAAGCCTTTGGGAGTCGATGATAGCATAAACCAATGAACTTTCAGTGTTGCCCAATAGATAATTATTGAATACACCATCAGATAATAATGCACTACCATACAGGAATTTTCCGTTTTGTGATTCAAATTTAACTTGCCTTACCGGAAGCAATTCTACATCATCCAATTTGAATAATGATTTGCCGTCACTGTATTTATTTAGGCTAACTGTAAAAGGATCTTCTGTTCCTACAGGAATAGGGAAATTTTTATTTTCAAAAGTCATTACAATCCAATTTTCTGCGGAAGTTTTTGCATATTGAATTTTAGGACCATGATTATCTCCCCACCAGTTTAAAGGAGCATAAACTTCACTTATACCTCCATTGCCACTGACAGTGCCTAAAATAACACTATATGTAACATTAATTTTTGATGAAAATGAATTTATTCCATCATTGAATACTGATGAAACAGCATTTAATGTAGAATTGGATAATAAAAATGAATTAGAAAACCTTCCGCTTAAAGTGATGACCCTATTGAAAGTCACATATGAATTGTAAACTCTTAATTCACTAAAAGTGGAATTGAAACTATTTAAAATACCATTTTCCTGCTGCAAATAGCTAATTCTTGAGTTTTCAACATTGACAACAATATTATTTTTTAATCTGCCACCATAATCATAATTAGAAATCAATTGGCCAACATTTGAATTTTTAATGCTGATTGATTTAGCATTATATAATGTAGCATCTACGCCATTGCCTGATTTGAAATTAAGACTTGAGTTTGCAACTGATGCATTTCCAAGATTTATGATTACTTGGGCTAATGTTGAAGAAGAGATATCACTGAATTGGGAGTTATAAATTCTTAAATCCCCATTGTTAAATATAAGACCCATAAAAGAGCTCATCTTTTTGAATGAAATATTATCCAATGTCAAATCACCATTATTTGTAATGATGGCAGTATTTTTTGAATTGACATCAGAAAAACCATTAATGAAAGTCAGATTATATAACTTTAGAGAATTGGAATTTAAAATATTGAAAAATCCATATTTATTCTCACCGTCAATGACTGCATTTCCGGACAATGACTGTATCGTTAAATTCTTATTGATTGTTAAAGCATTATTTAAAGCACCTTTATAGGCGCCATCCATCAGAATAATAGTTGAATTATCTCCACTATATTGAATAGCTTCATTCAAATTGGAATATGGAGCATCATAACTACCATTCGCATATCCGTTATTCGAAACATTTACATAAATTTCATTATGATTTATTCCCACAACATTATCAATAGAATTTGACATTAAATCCTGTGATATTGTCATATTTTCCTCTGAAGCACTAACAAAGGATAATGAAAGAATAAAAATTAATAATAATGAAAAATATAGAATTATATTATTATATTTAATTTTTAACACCTCAAAATTTTATCATTTTAATGATAAAAGTCCATAATATTTTAAGTTTTGTTTGAAGTATTATAAAAAATTTTTTAAAAAAAGAAGAAAATGAAAGAATGATTAATATTCTTCATCACTCTTTCGTTTATAACCGAATATTAACAAGAAAATGACGATAATTACAAGCAGTATTGATAAATAAAATACTTTATCATCATCAATTTTCTTATCTACAGATTTATCATCAATTTCATATGCATTTGAAGAATCACTTGAACTGGAAGATGAAGAGGATTCACCCTGTGATGATTCTCCAGAACTTGATGAAGATGGAGAAGCTGCTGAAATAGCATTGGACACTAAACCAAAAGTATCTAAAGACTCGTCAAATTGGGAACTATTTACCTTACTTACACTATTGCCCTGAGCGGTACCATTTTGTGTATTTACATTATTATTCCTTCCATTGCCACCAGTATTTGTATTCGGATTAACCGGATTATCATCATTATTCATTGGATTGTAAGAAGGAATATTCTGATAGATAAACTCAGGATTTCCAGTATTTGTATTAGGATTCGGACTAGGATTTGGAATACCAATAACCCTAGCTACAACATCATCAATAAAATTGCTTGAAGGATTAGGATTTGGCAAGCCCGGACCACTATACTGTCCGCCGTCACCATCACCCAAATTAGACCCATGACCATTCGGATTGCCATTCGGTCCGACTACATTACCACTATAACCTCCTCCAGAATTGCCAGTTCCTCTACCAATATTTGTATTGGTGGATGAATGTGAATTGGTTTGTGTAGGATTAACCAAACCTGGAGTATTACCCCCATTATCTTGAGGATTAACCGGAGATGCAGGATCATCACCTTTTTCTTCATCCTCTTTTGGAGTAATCCATGAAACAATTTCACTTAATCTGGAACCCAATCTCATGTTAGGGAAATTATAAACAGAATCATCAGCATTGGCCGGACGTCCATTTAATTGTGTAGGACCCCAGTAATTATATCTCATATCCGCAACTACCCTTGAACTATCGCTAGTTATATAAGAGGAGGATATTGTGGATGATTCCGGAGCAAAATTATTATAGATGTTAGATTGATGCACCGTAATGTTAGCTTGTCCAACACGCATTGCTCCGCCTGAAATTAAAGCCATATTGTCAGATATAGTGGAATTATATATATTTAAATTATTTTGAACATGACCATAGTAATAGTATGAATCATAGCTTAAAGCCCCACCATATCTTGCGGAATTATTGCTGATTACAGTTCTAGTAATTAGGAAGTTGTTTGATATGAATAAACCTCCACCCGTACTTCCTGCACGGTTTCCAACAATATTACATGAGTCGATTAAAGCATCCTCTGATTGTACATATAATGCTCCTCCGTCATTCATTGCCTTATTATCCACAAAATTAGAATTTAAGGCATTGAATTTATTGAATGCACCATAAACAGCACCACCATCATGATTATTGTTGTATAAATAATTATCTGTAAAACCGCCATTCTGTACTTTGGTATCCTCCGCACGATTGTTTATAAATGAAGAATTTGTTATAATCAAATCCACATTGGATTTAGCAGTATTTGATGCTCCAACATATTTTGTTGCTATTGCACCACCTTTATGAGCAGAATTTTTATTGAATACAGAATTATCAATAATCAAATCAGTGTTATTGGAATATATTGCACCTCCCTCTCCAACAGGCAAGTTACACATTGAAGAATATGAATAGGTTACTCCTGTAACTGACCATGTTGAAACTGCTTTTCTAATCATACAATAATCAAATGTAGTAATAGCCCTATTGTCATAAAATATAGTATTGTTTACAATCATTTCACGAGCTGAATCAGTATATATTGTTCCTCCATGAACACCTTGATTTGCATAAAAAACTGAAGAATTTATTATTGTCTTACCAAAATCTGATATTGCACCACCGATATGAGCCAGATTTCCATATATGAATGCATTTTCAATAATCAAATTGCCATAATTTAAAATTGCACCGCCTTTACCTGTATCTCTGCAGTCAATAGTGTATGCATGGTTTTCATCCACCTCATTATCAAATGAAGGATTTGAATTATCATAAAATGAAGATGAATTGCATAATGTTGAATTATTTATGACTAAAGAACCCCTATTTATAAATAATGATCCCCCATCCACATTATGACCATTTCTAAATACAATATTGTTAACAGTTAAAATACCTGATTTGGATATGTTAAATAGCTGTTTTAAATCTGCATCAATGATTACATTATCACCAAGACCGTTAATTGTAATATTTTTATTTACATTCAAATCAGACTCGAAATATACTCCTTTTCCAACATAGATTATTGCATTGCTTAGTGTATTTTTTAATGCATGACCTATGCTTGCAAAAGGATTTGATTGGCTACCGTCACCATTTATGTCACTACCATTGATTGATACAAATATATTGTATGGAGTATTGTTGGTTACCAAATCATATTTGGCGTTAACTGCATAATTGGAACGTTTAGACCCATTACTACTGATTAAATAATTTTCAATGACTCTATTTGACAGGTTCATGCTAGAAATTATTTCAACAGCATAATCATCAGCATTTAAAGAATTTGATATGATTCTATTACCAAATATATTATTATTTGATGAGTTATCTGATAAATAAACACCTGTTTGATTTGTAAATAATGAATTACCATTAATTTTAATGTCATTAGCTATTATTGAATTGTAATGAGAGTTCAATGAATAATAACCAAATATTTCAGAGGCATTACCCCGGATTATGTTATCCTGGATAAATGAATTATTTGAATTTGAAGAACGGATAAAAATCAATTTATCACCAATACCAATGAAATTATTACCTAAAACACTAATATTTTGAGAATTATTGATAATTAATGCATCAGATTTTGAATCTATATTGAATATATTATCAGATAATAAATCGGACAGTGTATTATTCATTTTAATTATAGAATTACTGAATGTATTATTTATCAAACAATTACCATATCCTTCATCAATTAAAATTAAACTTCCATTAAAAGTATTGTTTGAAATAGCCAATTTTGAAACATTATTCAATTGAACGGTTGAGTTGACAAATTTGATATTTGACATATTGGAATTATCTGAACCTTCACTGAATATTAATATCACAGCATTATTCAAATTAGATTTATAACTTGAAATATTAACCGGCACATTAATTATTAACTTTTGATTATCTGAAAGATTTAAAAGCAAAGTATCATTTGGCATGACAAAAGTTGAATTCAATGCAGGATTAAAATAAATTTCATAATTCAATTGACTAATAACATGAGTATTAGTAGTTAAATTGATCATGGACTCATTATTCATAATCTGAATAGGATTTGTTCCATTTGAATAAATAGTATTATTTATAATGCTTACATTATCACAATGTTCGGAAACTAGAATTGCACTGCAACCCTGTCCGATGACATCCGGAACATAATCCATTGTAATGTTATTTCCAAAAATGTCCAATACATTATTTGCAATTGAAATATTGTTTGATCTGTAGGACGCAATACCATAGCTTCCGCCACTTTGTGAGAAGAGATAATTATCTTCAATATTCATTGAATCAGACATGTGCAATTCAATAAGATATGCCATTTTATCTGCATGAATGATTATTTCATTGTCCGAAATATTCCATCCATAAAGCCTGCCGATTACGTTTACGGATGCAATTCCATACCCACAGTCATGGGAAATAATGTTGATTTTATTTCCAATAACTTCACTTTCAACAATAGCATCGGAAAATATACCTTCACCCATATATGAAGCTATCATAATTATGGTATTATTGTTGATTTTATAATTTTTAGAAAATTCCCTGTTGTAAAGATAGGAACGTGGACTATATGATGAAATACTAATCCCATATGCATAATCGATTTTCGAATTGACATAAATGTTATTGTTTGATATGATGTTGTCTTCACCAACCCCGCAAACGAAAATTGCAGAGTCATAATCAGTCTTTTTCTTGAATATTGATGTTATATTATTGTTGACGACACTTACATCATCAACGCCATCCAACACAACTGCACTTTTATCATAGTTGATAAAATTAAAATCCCTAATCAATGAGCCTGAAGCATCATCCTCAAAGGTAATTGTAACATTGAATAACAAGTTATTCTGCTTGTTGCTGACAACATTTATCTTTTCATTGAAGAAAATGTTCTTATTTGAAATGAAAGTTAAAAATATTGTCTTGGTTGCATTTGCCTTGAATGTATAATTCAAATATCCGTCCTCATCAAAATATTCATAGAAATTATCATCATTAATAACTAAAGCGGTAGCATCATAGATTACACCATTCACCATATTGTCAGAGTCTGTATCTGCAATGGCATCAGTGATATCCTTGTATATACCAACACTGGCATTAGTTTCAATGACATTGGATGAAATGGTAGTATAATATACTAAACCTTTAAGGTATACTCCATAACTCTCACTGGTAATCTTATTGTTGGATATTGTATTATTATAATACCTGTCAGTACCTGAAGTTGTTATGGATACTCCTCTTGTGTTAGTAATAATTATATTATTATCAACAGTATCATTATTACCATCTATTGTAACTGCATCATCATGACTTGATTTGACTTTATTGTTATGAACAGTAGAATAATTACCTGCAATAGCTATGGCATTTCCATAATTATCTACACTTATGGTATTGCCATATACATCAAGGTTGTTTCCTACATGCAAAGCCTCTTCAACATCAACATATGATATATCATTTCTAGTCACAATACCTGTTGTGCCTTCACTGCCATATACCGCAAGACCTATTTTTTGACTTGAACCGTATATGGTGTTATCACAAACTGAAATATTGGCACCATTAACAGCAATTCCAATAGAGCTTCCATTGACATCATTGCCGTAAACTTGGGCATTGCTTCCCATCACATTAATACCATAAGATCCCTTTGAGATGGTATTATTTGCAATTACGGTATTTTCATGGTTTGCATAAACTGCCTGAATTATAATTGACATAGGCAATGTACAAAAACCGATTAATTCATTGTAAGATATTGTACATCCTTCACATAATGCAGTGTCTAGCCTGCCTGCAAATGCAAATGGAGAGAAATAAATCAAATTGGTAACAGACATGTCTGAATAGCTCAAGACTTCAATTTTATTTCTTGAAATAAAGTTATAATGACTGTTTGACATGATAATGTTTGATGAAACATATGTTTTCATGTCATTGTAGACAATATTGTTCCTGCTTGATGAATGCATTGGAAGGGCATAGACTCCTCCAGAGTTAGCAATTCTAATAACATTATAAGAAATGGTATTGTTGCTGGTATCAGATAACCATATTCCATGCAAATAACCTACCTGATTTGAATTAATTGAAAGAACAGCTTCCGTATTGTTGATTGTAAGTCCTGTTACTATTGAACCGTCACTGCCTTTAATCAAATGAATAAAACCGTTAGAAATTTGATCAGATGAACAGTTAGGCATTAATGTCAATTGACGGTCTATAACAAAACCCCTATCAGATATATTAGCTATTTTTAATACATCCCCTGATTTTATATCGGCATCCTTTTTAATTTCACCAGTATATTTATTAAAATAATCATCATATGAATCCTGATTAATTTCAATTGTTTTTCCGGAAATTGAATCACCAATCAATTCATTGACAACTGCCGAATCATTTAAATTATTAGCACCATACACATCATCCGTTTGATTAGTTGCAAAAGCCATATTTAATGATAAGATAAATAAACAAATTAACATTAATGAAATCAAAATATTCTGTTTTCTTATGTTTTCACCTCCTTTTAAGTCAATTATAGAAATTCAATAAATTTTATTTATAGTAAGAATTATTTTACTATAAAAAAATATTAGTTAAAATAATATTTAAATATTTACAATTAGAATTTAATAAAAGGTTTAGAAAAAAAGCATAATACACTAATTATTTCCATCAATTCTGCAAATAACTATATGAAAAATAATCATAATTTACAGATATTAAATAATTCAACAAAATCAGAAATTTAAAGAATAATATAAAAAATAGATGAAAAAAAATATTAAAAAGATTTAATATTATTCAGGCTAATGATTCCTGCCTTTAGTCTTCGAAGACCTTCATCCAATAACTTTTCAGGACATGCTATATTCATCCTCAAGAAATTATCACCGCATTTTCCAAAATCACAA
>Ga0256405_10006849_pt1 | contig 17772 bp, 9 predicted proteins | sample RumenRJG_02DNA_FD_189096 | JGI IMG/M metagenome (GOLD analysis project Ga0256405, IMG submission 189096) | Bovine rumen microbial communities from Lethbridge, Alberta, Canada - RJG_02 | ecosystem: Host-associated > Mammals > Digestive system > Stomach > Rumen | place: Canada: Alberta | collected...
TTCACCTCCATGCTCGCGCTGCTCGAGAAGGACCTGAACAAAGAAGAGATCCCCTATTACAAGATCGTCGGCGAGACGCCCAAGGAAGAACGGCTCCAGCTCGTGCGGCACTTCAACGACGACGATACGCCGGTGTTCCTGATCTCGCTCAAAGCGGGCGGCACCGGGCTGAACCTGACGGGCGCGGACGTCGTGATCCACTACGACCCGTGGTGGAACCTGGCCGCGCAGAACCAGGCGACCGACCGGGCGCACCGGATCGGCCAGACGAAGCCGGTCACGGTCTACAAGCTGATCGCCTCCGCGACGATCGAGGAAAAGATCATGAAGATGCAGGCCGCGAAGAAGGACCTTGCCGAGGCGATCCTGTCCGGCACGTCCGATTCGCTCGCGAGCCTGACGAAGGAAGAACTGAAGAAGCTGCTGTGATATGAAGAAAGAAATCGAACGACTGATCGAAGAAATGGAACGAAGCGGGATCGGGGCGTACGTCGTGACGTCGGCCGACCCGCACGCATCGGAATACGTGAACGCGCATTACAAGGCGCGCGAATTCCTGTCGGGATTCACCGGCTCCGCGGGGACGCTTCTGGTGTCTGCCGCCCCGGACGAAGACGGGGCGCAGGCGTGGCTGTGGACGGACGGCAGGTACTTCCTGCAGGCGGCGTCCGAGCTCGCGGGATCCGGGATCGCGCTCATGAAGGAAGGCGTGGACGGCGTGCCGGCGCTTCAGGACAAGATCCGGCAGCTGGCGGGGTCGACCCCCGGCGGCAAGGCTTTGATCCTCGGGTTCGACGGGACGACGATGCCCGCGAAGACGGGGATCGCGCTTTCCCGAACAGACAATGCGGAACTGAGATCTGACCTGGATCTCGCCGGCAGGATATGGGAAAACCGCCCCGCGCTGAAGGCCGGGCGGCTCTGGAGTTTTCCGGAAAGCTCCGCGGGCCTGCGCGCGCCGGACAAGATCGCCGGGCTCCGGTCCGCGATGGAAGAAAACGGCGCTGACGCGGTCCTTTTGAGCGACCTCATGGAGACGGCGTGGCTGTTCAATCTCCGCGGAAACGACATCGACTGCACGCCGGTGTTCTATTCGTATGCGGTCGTGACGGCGGACACCGTGACGCTGTATGTGCTGCGCGGCGCTTTTGATCAAAACCGAAGCGGCGAAACGGCGGACGTGAAGGCCGGCCTCGAACGGGATGTGCCGGGGATCGTCATCAAAGACTACGACGCGTTCTTCGGCGACGTCCGCGGACTGGACGCGAAGACGCTCTGGTTCGACCCGGCGAGCGCTTCGTACGCGCTGTACCGGAGCCTGCCGGAAACGGCCCGCGTCATCAGCCGCCCCACGCCCGTGGAAAGGATGAAAGCGGTCAAGAACGAAACGGAGATCCGGGCGACGACGGACGCGCACGTCCGGGACGCAGCCGCGGTCACGAAATTCATCTTCTGGATCAAAAACAGGATCCGGGAAGCGGCGCCCGTCAGCGAATGGGACTGCTGCACGGCGCTGAAACGATTCCGGTTCGCGCAGAAAGGCTGCTTCGGCCTGAGTTTCCCGACGATCGCGGGATACGGGCCGAACGGCGCGGTCATCCATTATGAGCCGACGGAGAAACGATGCGCCGTGCTGAAGCCCGAGGGGTTCCTGCTGCTCGACAGCGGCGGGCAGTACGTCGGCGGCACGACCGACATCACGCGGACCATCGCGCTCGGGCCGCTGACCGATCGAATGAAGGAATGCTACACACTGGTCCTGAAAGGCCACATCGCGCTGGCGTCCGCGGTCTTTGCGCGCGGGACGACCGGGAAGGACCTGGACGCGCTGGCGCGCAGGCCGCTTCTCGACCGCGGACTCGACTACGCGCACGGGACCGGCCACGGCGTCGGCCACGTGCTCTCGGTCCACGAGGGGCCGAACTACATCAGCACGCGGAACGCGGACACGCCGATCGAACCCGGGATGATCGACTCCGACGAGCCCGGCGTCTACCTTGAAGGCGCGTTCGGCGTCCGTCTGGAGAACGAGATCCTGTGCGAGCATGCTCACGGCGGCGAAGACCGGTTCTGCTTCCGGCCGCTGACCGTGGTCCCGTTCGACCGCGCCGCGATCCTTCCGGACCTTCTGACAGGAAAAGAACGCGCCTGGCTGAACGATTACAGCAAGCGCGTACGTGATATTCTATGTCCTCTCCTCGATCCCGGCGAGCGCGCGTGGCTCATCGCCGAGACCGAACCGTTCTGATCCTTCCCGTCAATTGTGAAGTCGGGGCGGATTGCGCAAAAATGAACAAGGGGGACGGTTCTCAACTTGACAAAAATGTCAAGTTGAGAACCGTCCCTTTTACGCGAATTGTGAAGCCGGGGCGAAATGCGCAAAAATGACAAATCGAGAACCGTCCCCTTTACGAAGCGGGGTCGGCGTCGCGGGATTCTTCGGCGAGGAGTTCGCTCATTTTTTCTTTGGATACGATGAAGGAATCGGAGAAGGGATCGACGATGACGCCGTCGAGGTCCCCCATTTCCTTGACGAACCGGAAAACGGTCTTGACGGGGATCCCCGTCACGTTTTCGCCGTCGATATCGCCGATCTCGTCCATGGACGTGAATACGGCGGCGTAGGTCTTGTCTTTGCCCGGTTCCTCGATTCCGAGGAAACTCACCGGGACGCCTTTGACGTTCTGGACGTTCCCGCTTTCGATCATCGCTTTTTCCCGGATCCCCGCCTGCATCGGCGTCAGGATCTGTTCGCCCTCTTTGATCATGCGCAGCAGCACCGACGCCGCGATGTTTTTGCTGTGTTTGGTCTCCGTTTCCGCCGCCTTGTGGATCGCGACTTTCAGGACGTGCATGTCCGGCACGTCGTATTTCCCGTTCCGGTTCCCGTCGCGCACGAGCGCTTCGTCCGCTTCGCGCTTCCAGAGCCCCGCGATGAAGAGCGCGAGATCCTTGGAGAGCGGCGAAGCCTGATCCGGCACGCTGTCCAACCCGCACGGCTTCCATTCGTATTCCCCGCGCCGGAGCGCGACGCTCGCCGTGTCGCCCTGGAACTGATAGATGATCCCGTTCTCGGAATCGATCTTGTACGCGACGAAGACTTCTTTATACAGGTCGACCATTTCGCGGTATTCCCGTTCGGACGCCTTGTCCTTTTCCAGATCGCCGAGCGACGTCACCATGCCCGCGTAATAGGCGCCGAGCTTCGCGTCGGAAACGCCGTCTTTGTTCTCCCGGCTCAGGATGATGAGGTCCGAGAGGCAGTCGGCCAGCGCGACGCGTTTCAGATACAGGCTCCCGGACGCGCGGACCCGCTTCACGGTCTCCCAGCGCGGATCGTCCGGCGTATCTTCCGGTTCCGGTTCTTCCGTCCCGGGCGCCGTGACGTCGCCGAGCTCGATCATGAGCCGGATGATCGCGGGGTCGTAGTTCTCCGCGACGAAATCCCGGGAGAATCCCTTTTCCTTCGCCGCGAGGTGCAGGAGCCCGGCCGCGACCACGTCTTCCGGCATCCCCATGCCGGACAGCGCCGCCGTCATCAAAGCCGCCTTCGCAGACGACTGTCCCGTAAGCTCGTCGTAATACTTCGCCGCGGTGTAAACGCCTTTCCGGTTCTTCGCGTTGCGGTTCCCGAACGCTTCGATGATGTCCATCAGAGGACGCCACTCCTTCGGATACGTCCCCTTCCCCGAAAGCCGGGCGCACGCGCCGTGAAGTCCCGTGTACTCGAGCTCCCACGCGCAGTCGAGGTCCGCCGCGTAGGCGTCCGAATACCGCATCGGGTTCCACCGCTTGATGTTCTGCATTTCCACCTGGATGACGAACTCGTTCGAAAGCTGTTCGTCGAGCGTCGCCGTGAACGTGAGGTCGCCGGCGCTTTTGATCGTGACGATCCCTTCGTCGAGCGTCACATCGATCGTGCGGATCGGCTTTTTCTTATAGTCCTTCGGCGCGCCTTCTTCGTCCAGCATGCCGTTTTCCATCAGCACGCTGCTGATCAGCGCCTCGACTTCGCTCTCGCCGATGTAGCCGGTATCTTTTGCATATAGTCTTATCTTCAGAAAATCACTCATCTTTTTCCGCTTCTTTCCCGTTTTCTCCGTGCGGCAGTTCCGCACACGCCCGGTCGATCCAGGGCGCCAGCAAGTTCATTACGAGGATCGCGGCCGAAACGCCCTCGACGGCCGGCCCCCAAAGGCGCAGGATCATGGTGATCACGCCGCACCCGGCGGCGTAGACCGCTTTCCCTTTCACGGACGCCGGCGAGGTGACCGGATCCGTCGCGCAGAAGAACGCCGCGAACATCGCGCCGCCCGCAAACAGGTGGAACAGCGCGAAATGCATCGCGTCTCCGCCCGTCGCCGCGCCGCAGACGAACGCGAACACGAGCATCGCCGCAAGAAACGCCCCCGGGATCACGGGAGAAATGACCTTTTTCCAGATCAGGAATCCCCCGCCGAGCAGGATCGCGATCGAGCTCACGCATCCCGCCGGCCCTTCCACGAATCCGAAAAACATCCGCGAAAGTTCCGGAATGTCGGCGCCCTGCGCCAGATTCTCCAGCGGCGTCGGCCCGACCATCGCGGACGGCGAATCCTCGGCGACTTCCACGAAACTCGTGACCGGGAACGTCGTCATCTGTTTCGTAAACAGCAGGAACAGAAGGAGCCTCGCAGCCACCGCCGGGTTCACGCGGTTTTTCCCGTATCCGCCGAACAAAAGCTTCCCGGCGACCACCGCCGCGAAGGATCCGAGCGCCGCGATCCAGAGCGGGATGCCCGAAGGCAGGCTGCACGCGAGGATCGCCCCGGTCACCGCCGCGGACAGATCGCCCGCCGTGTTTTCCATGCCGCGCGCTTTCTCGTATCCCCATTCGGACGCGGCCGCCGACGCGACGCAGACCGCCGTCAGAAGAAGCACCCGCCAGCCGAACACGTACGTGCCCATCGCAAGAGACGGCGCGAGCGCGGCCAGGACGCAGAGCATCGTGCGGCGCACGCCGTTTTCCGCGGTTCCGGGCGCGGTCGTTTCCGGTCTATGCAACTGTTTCTCTTCTTCGGTCAAACGCTTCCCCTTTCCTGTTTTTTATCATTATACACCGCTTCTGTGAACATCCTGTGAGGTCACGCGATCTTTGCGAGCGCCTCCACCAGAAGATCAAAATCCTCTTCCGCCGTCCCGATCCCGGTCATGAGCAGGACGGTGTTTCCGGACGCGAATTCAGGCCAGATCCCCTCTTCCATCAGAGCGTCGCCCGCTTCCTCCGCGGTCTTTCCCGTTCCTTCCGTGCTCAGGACGATCTTGCTGATGTCGCAGCCGCCGATGTCGAGCAGCTTCAGCGCCGTTTCCTTCTGCTCCGCGAAGGACGAATAGAGTTCCCGGAAGTCGGCGACCGCCATGATCCAGTCGCGGATGAGGTCGGTCCCCTGCTCGTACAGGATCTCCGCGTTCACCGCGAGCGACGTCATGAGAAGATACGACGGGCTCGTGCTCTCGAGGAGCAGGAGTTCCTGCTCGTATTTCTCAGCGTCGACGGCCTCCGTCATGACGTTCGCGACCGACGACTGCGTGAACGACGCGAGCGTCTTGTGCGTGCTGTCGATCACGAGGTCGGCGCCGAGGTCTTCCGCCGCGGTATGTTCGCCCTTTCCGGGCGCCGCGACCGTTTCCGCGTACGAGCTCCCGCGCGCCGCGAACGCGCTGTCGAAGAACTTCAGGTGCGCGCCGTGCGCCTGATCGACGATCAGGGTCTTTCCGCGCGCATGCGTGAGTTCCGCGATCTTCTCCACGTCGCTCATCACGCCCAGGTAATTCGGGTGCGTGATCAGAACGGCGTCGATCGCGTCATCCCGTTCCAGCGCTTCTTCTATTTTCTCCGGCGGGACCGGTCCGAGACCGTTCCCCGCGCCGTCCGGCTCTGCCGCCGATCCCGGCACGGTGCACGAGACGCCCGGCAGGTCGTCCGGCGTCACAGAGACGAGCTTTGCGCCCGCGAGCCTGGCGCCGCCTTCGACTGAAACGTGGCAGTTCACGGGCGCCAGCAGTTTGCGCCCCGGCCGGACGAAGGTCCGGACCGCCGCCATGATCGCGGCGCTGCTTCCGTTCACGGAAAGAAACGACCGCCTGCTTCCGTACAGGTCCGCGTACCGGCCGCAGATCTCCCGGATCGCGCCCTGCGCGTCCCGGAGGTCGTCCGCGCCCGGGATCTCGGTGATGTCGCAGCGGACGAGTTTCTCCATGAGATCGCCGTAGCCCGCGCGTTCAAAAAATGCCCGACCTTTGTGGCCCGGCATATGGAAAGATGCTTTTTCCTTTCGGTCCTGCCTCTTCAGAAAATCAGTAAGCTGCATAGTCCTCCTTTGCTGTTATACGAGCGGGCTGATCACCCGCAGCAGCGCGCCGTAGAGTTTCGCGAAGAAATTCTGGTAATACGCGCCCTTCGGTTTGTCTTCGCAGATCCCGAACGTCTCCTCGAAGTCTTTCCGGATTTCGGGGATGCATTCGGTATCGATCATGAACGCGCCGTCTTCAAAGTGGAAGAAGAAACTCCGGAAATCCATGTTCACGGTCCCGACCATGGCCATCCTGTCGTCCGCGATGCAGACCTTCGAATGGACGAAGCCCGGCGTGTACTCTTTGATCTTCACGCCGCAGCTGATCAAAGTGTTGTAGTAAGACCTCGTGATCGAGAAGACGAGCGGTTTGTCCGGAATGTGCGGAGTCACGATCGTCACGTCGACGCCGCGCTTCGCGGCGAGGCCGAGCGCGACCTCCATCTCGTTGTCGATGATGAGGTACGGCGTGTAAATATAGACGTAGTCCTGCGCCTGATTCACGATCTCGAGATACGTGTACTCGCCGACGTTCTCGTTGTCGAGCGGCGAATCCGAAAACGGCTGGACGACGCCTTTGCCTTTTTCGTCGAACGGCTCCGGATGCCAGACGCCCGGCGCGAACGGCGAATAGTCTTCTTCTTCGTGTTTGAACGCGTCCCACATGTTGAGGAACATCACGGTCAGATTCCAGACCGCGTTGCCTTCGATGCGGACGCACGCGTCCTTCCAGTGGCCGAAGCGCTCTTCGCGGTTGATGTATTCGTCCGCGATGTTTGCGCCGCCGGTATATCCGATATAGCCGTCCACGACGCAGATCTTCCGGTGATCGCGGTTGTTGTAGACCAGCGAGAAGATCGGGTGCACCGTGTTGAAGCTCATCGCTTTGATGCCTTCCGCCTCCATCAGTTTGACGAAGTTCGCGGGCAGGACTTTCATGCTGCCGAAATCGTCGTAGATGATGCGGACGTCGACGCCCTGTTTCACTTTCTCTTTCAGCACCGCGAGGATCTCGGACCACATGCTGCCCCGGCCGATGATGAAATACTCCATGAAGATGAAGTGTTCGGCCTTCTTCAGGTCTTCCAGCATGTCCTCGTACCAGTCGTCGCCGAGGGGGTAATACCGGGTGCTGTTCCCCTTCCACGCGGGGAAGTGCCCTTTCTCGGAAATGTACTCCGTCGTCGTCCTGAGGCGCTCGTCCTCGATGCCCGACAGATCGTCCTGCTGCGCAAGGTCGCTCATGTGCGCCGCGTCCTGCGGCATCAGCCTGCTCCGCATGCGCCGCGTCGGCCGCTTGTTTCCGAACAGGAGATAGCACACGATCCCGAGCGCCGGCATCGCGCTGATGAACACGATCCAGGCGATCTTGTACGCGGGATTGTAGTCCTTCCAGATCACGAACAGGTTCGTGATCACCGCCGCCACGGCGAAGAACAACGTGACGTACCAGGCGTAATTCTCCAGCTCGAGCATCAGGTAAGCGAAAAGAACGACCTCAAGAAAGATCAGCAGGAGCGTGATCGTGAACCTGCTGAAGATGGTGCTGAAGAATTTACTCAGCGCATGCTGCGGATCGTGTTTTCCTTTGTTTTCGCTTAACGTGCTCATCCCGTCATCCGGTGCTTCTCATCAAACAGGCCGCTGCGGCGAGCGCACCGGCCTGCTGGAACGATATCTTTCTTTTCTGTTAAAACTCGTCTTTCTCGATCTTCTCGACGCCGCCCATGTAAGGCCGCAGGACTTCCGGCACGACGACGCTTCCGTCCGCCTGCTGGTAGTTCTCGAGGACCGCCGCGGTGGTTCTTCCGACCGCGAGTCCGGACCCGTTCAGCGTGTGTACGAACTCGGGCTTTCCGCCGGCTCTTCTGAACCGGATGTTCGCGCGGCGCGCCTGGTAGTCTTCGAAGTTCGAGCAGGAGGAGATCTCCACGTATCTGCCGTAGCTCGGCATCCAGACTTCGATGTCGTACGTCATCGCGGAGGAGAATCCGAGGTCGCCCGAAGACAGCCGCACGACGTGGTACGGGAGCCCGAGCTTCTGCAGGACTTCTTCCGCGTCCTTCGTGAGCTTCTCGAGTTCATCGTAGGACGTCTCCGGCTTGACGAACTTCACGAGTTCGACTTTGTTGAACTGATGCTGCCGGATGATGCCTCTCGTATCTCTTCCGGCGGAACCCGCTTCCGCGCGGAAGCAGGGCGTGTACGCCGTGTAATACAGCGGGAGCTCCGATTCGTCCATGATCTCGTCCCGCCTGAGGTTCGTGACGGGGACTTCCGCCGTCGGGATCAGGAAGAAATCCTTCTGCGGAACGTAGAACATGTCGTCCTCGAACTTCGGGAGCTGTCCCGTTCCCGTCATCGCGTCGCGGTTGACCATGAACGGCGGCAGGATCTCCTTGTAGCTCTGCTTGATCGTGTGAAGGTCGAGCATGAAGTTCATGATGGACCGCTCGAGCCTCGCGCCGAGTCCCTTGTAAACGGTGAACCGTGTTCCCGAGATCTTGGCCGCGCGGTCGAAATCGAGGATGTCGAGATCGGTCCCGATGTCCCAGTGCGCTTTCGGCTCAAAATCGAACGAGGTCGGCTCTTCCCACTTCCAGAGCTCTACGTTGTCGCTGTCGTCTTTTCCGAACTGCACGTCCTGATACGGCGTGTTCGGCACGCCGAGGAGCGCGTTCCTGAGGTTCTCTTCCACTTCCTGGAGCTTCGCGTTCCCTTCCTTGATCTCGCCGGAGAGCTCTTTCATCTCCGCCATGATCTCCGACGTGTCTTTCCCTTCCTTCTTCAGTTTCGGGATCTCGCGCGACACCGTGTTCTGCTTGTTCCGCATCTGTTCGACTTCGGCGAGGAGCGCTCTCCGCTCTTCGTCGTACTTCTTCACGTCGCCGATGCCGAAATCGCCTTTGCCGCGGAATTCGACTCTCTCTTTTACGCCTTCAAAATCTTCTCTGATCCTTTTGATGTCCAGCATGTCTTCACCTAACCTTATACTACCAACAGCAATTGTTTATCAAAACCGTTCTCCGCGCGTTCTACAGCAGGTTCTTCTGATACTCCGCGTAGAGATTCATGAGTGTTTCTTTCTTCTCCTTGATCTCGATCTGGACGTTGCTCGCGTCCTCATACCGCTCCTCGTCGAGCGCCCGCTTGACCTGCGTCAGCAGGCATTCGTGGTCGATCGTGTCCTTCCCGATCTCGTGCCGGAGCCGTTCGATGTCGAGCCACTTCTTGACGCTGATGTCCGTCGGATCCTGGTCGTCGTGGAGCTTCTTGCAGCTCCTGACGAACGCCATCGTATCCGGGACCAGCCGGTTGTGGAGCTCCATCGCCCACTGGTCGATCATCTGCTTCCGGTAGGATTCCAGGATCGCCCGCGGGACGACCTTTCCGCCGTCGAAGATCTTCATCTTGTCCGGGTATTCGTCGAACGCCTTCAGGTTCTGCCACACCGTTTCCGGCGCGCGTCCGAACAGCCGGTCGCGGTCTTCTTCGGAGTAGTATGTGAACACGTCTTCTTCGCTCCGGTATTCCCGGTCGCGCTCGAGATAGAAGTCTTCCTCCCCATATTTCTTGGAGAGCGACTTCTCGAGCTCCTTCGACGTCTTCTCGTCCTTCACCGCGGCTTTGATGCCGTCGATCACCGCGAGGTACGCCGCCGAAAGCACCAGATAGGTGTTGCTCTTCGGGTTCGGCGCCCGGAATTCGAACCGGGTCGCGAGCGGCTCGTTGATGTCGCGGACGAGGCCCACGAGGACCGTCCGGTTCCGCGACGGCTTGTCGACCGACCGGCCGAGGCTCGTGACGATGCAGACCGGCGCTTCATAGCCCGGTTTCAGCCGGTTCATCGAATCGTTCGACGAACTGATGAACGGGTTGATCACTTCGTAATTCTTCAGGATGCCCATGAGCGCCCCGTACCCGAGCGGGCTCATGAAGCTCTTCGTCATGTCGGCCGGCGCAAACAGGCTCGTCATGCTTCCGTCTTTCAGTTTCGCCGCCAGCCCGAGGTGCGTGTGTTCGCCGCTTCCCGCAACGTCCGGGAACGGCTTCGCCATGAACGTGACGTCGAGCCCGTGCTGGGCGAAGAGGTCGCGCACCACGTATTTCACCTGGTTCTCATTGTCCGCCGCCTGCAGCGCGTCCGCGTATTTCCAGTCGATCTCGAGCTGTTCCATCACGTGGTCGAACCGGCCGCTGTTGCGCATCTTCGCCTGCACGCCGCCGACTTCCTTGTGGCCCATCTCGATGTTGAATCCGTATTTGTCCAGGATGACGAGCGTCTCTTCGAGCGCCGTCCGGACGTCGCCGGACGTCCGCTTCCAGTACTGCTCTTTCAGCATCTGCGCCGTGAAGAGCTGCTCCCGGTCGCCCTTGTCGTCCGGGGTCTTGACCCAGAACTCGAGTTCCGTCGCGCTCGTCACGATGAGGTCTTCGATGTCGTCCGCCGACGACGCGCCCCCGATGTTGTCGAACACGTACGGATGCTCGCGGAGCACCTTCATGATCTCTTCCTTGAAGAACCGGATCGCGTTTTTCAGCATGGCCCGGGAGCCGCACTCGAACGCGTCGTTGTGCACGAGGAACGAGGGGATCCGGAGCGTTCCGACCGGAAGGTTCGTATGCGTCCCGATGTTCTGGTAATTGTAATCGACGAACCAGTTGACGTCGGGATCCGGGATGATGTCCACCTTAGCGTTCCCGAGGTCCGCGATCCCGGGGAGCGCGACCGACGAGCCGTCGGTCTGGACGCCGTACTTCAGCATCTTGTCGATGTCTTTCAGGAACATCCCGACGGGGATCTTTTCGTCCGTATCGTGCCCGCCGATGTCGATCCCGACGAAGGAGACGAAGTGCACTTCCTGATGTTCGTTCAGGATCTTCCGGAGATCCTCCGCGCCGTGCTTCCCTTTCGGGATCGTGAAAAGCATTTTGTCAAAATCAAAATCAAACATTTATCTATCCATTCATCTGATCAAGGTATTCCTTGAGTTTTTCCATGTGTTCTCCGTACCCGGCCCAGTCGCCGTCCTTCAGGGCGTCCTGCGCCTTGTCGTACTCTTCCTGCGCGGCCCCCGCGAGTTCGTCCGTGCTCATGGCGCCGCCGCCGGACCCGCCGCTTTGACCGCCGCTCTTCTTGTCTTCCGCTTCCTTCGCTTTCTCGCTCGTCACGGTGCCGCCCGAAACGCCGAAGAGTTCTTTCAGCGCGTCGCCGAGCGTCGACTTGTACGCGATCCTGCCGTCGTAAACGACGATCACGCGCTTCACTTCCGGGATCGCCGAATTGGAGGCTTCCAGATAGACCGGCTCGATGTACAGGACCGAATCGTCGACCGGGACCACGAACATGTTCCCTCTGCTGTACTCGGATCCGGACTGGCTCCACAGGGCGAAGTCCTGCGAGATCTCCGGGTTCTGGTCGATCTGCGCTTCCACCTGCATCGGCCCGTAGACCGTCTTGCTCTTCGGGAACCGGTACAGGACCAGTTTGCCGTAGTCGCTTCCGTCGTTTCTGGCGATCATGATCGCCGTCATGTTCTGCTTCGAACGCGGCGTGAACGGAACGGAGTTGATGAACTCGGCGTTCTTCTCGCCCGGAAGCTTCGCGATGAAGTATCCCGGCCGGATCTCCCGCTCTTTCGTTCCGTAGATCTCATGCCCGATGTCCCACATGTCCTCCTGCTGATAGAAGACCTTCTCGTTGTTCATGTGGTACCTGGTGTAGATCTGCGCCTGCACCCGGAAGAGGTCGTTCGGGTAGCGGATGTGCTCCCGGATGCCCTCCGGCATCTCGCTGAAATCCCTGAACAGTTTCGGGTACATCTTCTTGTACGTCGCCGCGATCGGATCCTTTTCGTCGACGATGAAGTAGTCAGTCGTTCCGTCGTAGGCGTCGATCACGACTTTGACGGAGTTCTTCACGTAATTGTCGCCGCCGACCATGCCGGTGTACGGCTCCGAATACGGGAAGTACCGGCTCGTCGTATAGGCGTCGATGATCCAGTAGAGACGGCCGTTCACGGTCACGCAGTACGGATCCTCTTCATATTTGAGATACGGGAAGATCTGGCGGACGCGTTTCACGACGTTCCGGTTGATCAGGATCCTCGAATCGCTCTTGATGTTGGTCGAGACCAGGAGCTTGAGGCTCCGCTCCCGGACCGCGAACATGATCCGCTGGAACAGGCCGAGTTTGATGCCGGCTTTTCCGTCGTACCGCGTGTATTTGTTCTTGTCGCCGTCCGGATAGTCGAATTCGTCTTCGCTCGTATTGACGAGGGAATAGTTGTTCGTCAGTTCTCCGAAATACACCCGCGGCTGCTTGATGTCGATCTCCTTCACCGAAGACTTCGGCGGGATGTTTTTGATCAGCACGTCGGGCTGGCCGCTCGCCGTGACGGTGTCGACCCTGGAAAGCGTGACGCCGTACCCGTGGGTGTATTTGATGTGGCTGTTCATCCAGGTGTTGCTGATCCTGGATTCGTCGATCTCGCGGACCGCGAGGTACGTCTGGGTGAGTTCGCCGTTGATCCTGTAGCGGTCGTTGTCGACGTCGTTGAATTTATAGTACTGCCGGATGCTCTGCGTCTGGTTGTAGAACGTCCGGACCGGTTCGTAGTCGTTGATCCTGATGTTCGAGATCGTCTGGCTGTTGTCGTTGATCGCCTGCGCGTCGAGATTCGCCTCGGCCGCAAAGTCTTTGATCGAAACGTCGTTCAGACGGTACGCGTACTGCGTGAACTCGATGTTGCGCTTCAGGTATTCCTGCTCTTTGTTCAGCTCGTCCGGCGAAACGATGTAATTCTGCACGAGGATCGCCGACAGGATGCCCAGCCCGGCGACGAGCGCCATGGTGAGCGGGATCAGCGCGAGCCGCTTGAACATTTTCTTTTTCAGGAACACCACGGTGAGCACCGCGCCGAGCACCGCGAGCACGGTCAGGATCCGGAACGACCAGAGGATGACGGTGACGCTCGTGTACCCCGCGCCGTAAACGACGCCGGTGTGGGAGTTGAGCAGGTCGTACTGCCGCAGCGTGAAATCAAAAGCGAGAAGCAGGAAGAACGCGACCGCGAGGATCATGAGCTGCGTTTTCGCCGTCATGAAGAGTTCGCCCAGATTGCCTTTCGCGAGCCTTCTGCTGGTCTTCACGCCCGGGATGCTTCCGCCGAATTTCTCTTTGAGGTCGTCGAGCTTCTGCCCGATCGGCGTCTCGTGGAACACGCTCTGCGTGTCGGTCTCCGGTTCCACCGGCCCTTCGTCCACGACTTCTTCGAAGAACACCGGCCGCCTGAGTACGATCAGGACCAGATAATAGCCGGTCGTGAGGAGCATGAACAGCAGCACGGTACTGATCAGAAGTCCGTTGAGCGACTTGAAGAAATCGAGCCGGAAAACATAGAACGAAACGTCGTGGTTGAACAGCGGATCTTTCAGATCGAACGGCGTCGCGTTGATGAACTGGAGCCAGTCGAACCACAGCGCCTGCACGGCCATGACCGCGACGGTCAGGGCGAACACGCCGCTCGCGATGTTCGTTCCCCGGCTGAGTTTTTTCCGGTCCGGTTCGTGGCGCGATTCGATCCGGCTGAAGTATTTCTGCTTGATCGATCTGAGATACAGGTTTGTGATAACGAGTACCGCGGCGAAGATGGGGATCCCCATCAGGAACTGGGTCGTCAGTTTCTTGAAGAATACGCTGACGTACCCGAGCTCTGAGAACCACATCCAGTCTGTGATGAAACCAGCCGCTAGCAAAAGAAGCATGATCACCGCAAGGATCAGCACGATGATCACGCCCTTATTTCTTTTTGGTTTCGTATTTGTATCGGAACTCACGATACGTTCTACCTCCTAAAAATTCCGTCGGATCAGCGTCCGCCCGTCAGATTGCCGAAGATGAATTCGTAGATCTGCTGGATCTGCTGTCCGAGCGCGCTGTCCGGTGCGAACTTCCGGATGAGGATCGCGATCACTTCGAGGATGATCAGGATGAGCACGAGGATGGCCACGATCTTCAGGAAGGTGTGCTTCGGCGCCTTCTCGGCGTTGTCGTTGAAGACTTCTTCGTATGTGAGCTTGTGTTCTTCTTCCGCCTCTTTGACGGCCTTCAGATTCTCTTCGCCCTCGGCTTTGACCTCTTCCGCCTTCTCCTTGACCTCTTCAATCTGATCTTCGGCTTTTTCCTTGATCTCTTCGATCTTCTCCTGCGCCGCTTCGTGTTCCTCCGCCTGCGCTTCTTTTACGAGTTCGAGATTCTCGGCGCCTTCCGCCTTGATCTCTTCCGCTTTTTCTTTGACTTCGTCGAACTTGTCTTCGACCGCTTCCTTGGTCTCTTCGCGTCTTTCCTGCGCCGCTTCGTGTTCCTCCGCCTGCGCTTCTTTTACGAGTTCGAGATTCTCGGCGCCTTCCGCTTTGATCGCTTCGGCCTTTTCTTTCTCTTCTTTGAATTTCTCTTCCGCTTCGGCCTTGATCTCGGCGATCCGCTCCTGCGCGGCTTCGTGTTTCTCTTCCTGCGCCTCTTTTACGATGCCGTAGTTCTCGGCGCCTTCCTCTTTGACCGCTTCCGCCTTCGCTTCCTTCACGGTCTGGAACGCAGCGAATTCGCTCTCGGCTCTCGCCTGCGCTTCTTCTACGTCGTTCTCAAGCGCTTCGTGCTTCGCTTCCGCGTCCTGCTTGAACGCTTCGAAGTCTTCCGCAGCCTGTTCGCGTTTCTCGGCCTGTGCTTCTTTTACGGTCTCGAGATTCTCGGCGCCTTCCGCCTTGATGTCCTCGAGTCCTTCTTCGGCTTTCGCCTGAGCTTCTTCTGTCTTCGCTTCGGCCTCCGCCTGGAACGCGGCGAACTCTTCCGCAGCCGCTTCCTGCTTTTCCGCCTGCGCTTCCTTCGCGGCTTCGAGTCCTTCTTCGGCCTTCGCCTGCGCTTCTTCTACGGCCTTCTCGGCCGCTTCTTTCTTCTCTTTCTTCTTTCCGCCGAACAGGCTCGCGAGGAATCCCTTCTTCTTGGGCTTCTCTTCCGCCTTCGGCTCTTCCGCTGCCGGCGTTTCTGCTTTCGGTTCTTCTGCAGCCGGTTCTTCCGCCGGGGCTTCTTCCGCCTTCGGTTCTTCGACGGCCGGTTCCTCGGCCGGTGTTTCTTCTGCCTTCGGCTCTTCGACGGCCGGCGCCGCTTCCGCAGCCGGTTCTTCGGCTGCCGGAGCTTCTTCCGCTGCGCTGACGTCCGGCATCGGCGGCAGTGTCTCTACGTCCGGTTTTGCTTCCGCTTTTTCCCCGACGATCGGATTCATCTTCGGGATCGGCGGTACGTCCGGCGTTTCTTCCGCAGCCGGCGCTTCCTCCGGCGCTTCCGCGGCCGGTTCTTCTGCCGGGGCTTCTTCCGCCTTCGGCTCTTCCACCAGTGCTTCCTGCTCCGCAGGCTTGATCGACTCGATGCCCTTGCCCGCACCGAACTTCTCGGCCGCTTCGTCCTTCGTCATCGCGTTCGAATAATCGTTGAACTCGGACGGCGCTTCCGGCTCGGCCGGCTCTTCTTTTTCTTCTTCGCTGAATGCTTCCACCGTGCTCGGCGTCTCAGGCATTTCCACACCGACGTAGCCGCCCGTTTCGATCGGTTCCTTCGGCTGCTCGGCCACCGGTTCCTCCGGTTCTTCCGCGGCAGGCGCCGGCGCCGTTTCCTTCGCCGTCGTCGTGCGGAACTTCTCTTCCTCCTGCTCGAGGATCGCGCGGAAATCGTCCTTATTCTTACTGTAGGTAAAGAACTTGTCTACCTTTTCCGGCTCGCTGCTTTCCGGGATGTTGCCCTTCGCGGCATCCTCTCCCGTATATCCGAAGATGTCCTTCTCCAGCGCCTTGTCCTCTTCGCTCTCGGCGTTCTCCGCCGCGGCTTTCTCGATGGACTCGATCGTCGGGATATCGGAATCGTCGTCTTCCGAAAGCTCCGGCTCCTCCGCGGGCGCTTCTTCTTTGATCAAAGGCTCCGCGGCAGGCGTTTCCTCCTGTGCCGGCGCCGGCTCTTCGGCAGGCGCTTCCGCAGGCACTTCCACAGGCGCCGGTTCTTCGGCCGGCGCAGCTTCCGGAACTTCAGGCGCAGCTTCCTGCGGCTCTTCCGCCTTCGGTTCTTCTGCCGGCTCTTCCTTCGGCTCCTCAAAGAGGGACTTCCTGCCCTCTTCCTTGCGTTTCCGGATCCGCTCTTCCGCATCCGATCCGTTCCAGCTCATATCTATGTCTTCCGTGGGTTTCGACTTCTCGCCCGGATAGCCCGCCGTATCCCATTTCATGCTCTCGTCCATGTGGAACTTCGGGCGTTCGGGTTTCTCCTGCGGCGCCTCGGGCGCCTTCTGGCTGTCTGCCGCCGGCGCGAACGGATCCTGCACCGGTCTTCTCTCCCTGACAGGCTCCGCCTTCGGCGGTTCCGGAATATTTTTCTTTACTTCTTCCGTCATCTTCGCCGGCACGACTTTTGCACCGCAGTTATAACAGAACTTGTCTGTCGGCCTCAATTCCTGTCCGCAATTCTGACATTTCATAAGTGACATATATACCTCCTGAAGAACGTGAACAGCACGCTTTTCCCCAATATAGTTATATTCCGTTTTATTATACTATAATATGTAACCATTATCAAGAAAACTGCGGACGACGATGCAAAAACAAAAGCCCGCCCAAAGGAAAAGCGGCGGACGCGATGTCCGCCGCTTCTGATAGAACGAATCCTGTACTTACAGCCATGGAATCTGAGCCTTCCTTGGGCGTATGACTATGACCTTATTCGTCTACGTTTTCCTTTGTGATCAGCTTGACCTCTACCGGGATGCTCGCTTCGACTTCTTCGCCGTCGATCATCTTGCAGGCTGTCTCAACAGCAGTGCCGCCCATCAGGTCCGGCTTCTGCGCGACTGTAGCAGCCATCTTGCCTTCTTTGATCGCAGCAAGCGCGTCGTCCGTCGCGTCGAATCCGGCAACGATGATGTCCTTGTCGCCGATCGCTTCGAGAGCGCCGAGCGCCATCTCGTCGTTGTGCGCGAATACGCACTTGATGTCCGGGTTCGCCTGGAGGATGTTCTCCATGACGGTCAGGCCCTTGTCACGGTTGAATTCCGCTGTCTGCTTCGCAACGACGTCGAGGTCCTTGTCCGCAATGTTGTGGAATCCTTTTCCTCTGTCGATCGTAGCGCTTGCGCCGTTGACGCCTTCGAGCTCAGCAGCTTTCGCGCCTTTGCCGACTTCCTTTACGAGGAATTCAGCAGCCATTTCCGCACCGGCTACGTTGTCGGAAGCGATGGAGCAGTCGACCTCAGCGCCTTCTACGGCACGGTCTACTGCGATGACCTTAACGCCCTTGTCCAGCGCTTCCTGAACCGCCGGCGCTACCGCTTCGGAGTCTACCGGGTTTACGATCAGGACCTGGATGTTCTTGGAGAGCAGGTCTTCGATGTTGCTTGTCTGG
>Ga0256405_10006850_pt1 | contig 17771 bp, 13 predicted proteins | sample RumenRJG_02DNA_FD_189096 | JGI IMG/M metagenome (GOLD analysis project Ga0256405, IMG submission 189096) | Bovine rumen microbial communities from Lethbridge, Alberta, Canada - RJG_02 | ecosystem: Host-associated > Mammals > Digestive system > Stomach > Rumen | place: Canada: Alberta...
CCGGTCTGGTCATTACCGGAGAAGGAAAGACGGACGCCCAGACCGCCACGGGAAAGCTGCCTCTGGCCGTCTGCCGCGCTGCGAAGGAGGTCAATCCCTCGGTGAAAACCGTCTGCCTCTGCGGCGTGTCCGATCCGACGGAGTCCCTGTACCGGGACGGCGTGGACACGGTCTTTGCTCTGGCGGACCGGCCCATGACGTCGGAGGAGAGCATGGAACGAACGGAGGAGCTGCTGGAAAAGGCGGCCTTTAATCTGGCGGGGCTGATCTGAGCGGCCTGACCGATCCCATTCCGAAACAGCGAAAAACCGGACGAAGCCTCGTGCCCCGTCCGGTTCTTTTTTCGTTTTTCGGATCCTCACATTCTCGCGCGGATCTCCTCCAGGAACTGCCGGGTGTTGACCCTGCGCTTGTTCTCCAGCTTTGACAGCAGGTAGAGGTCGCCGGTCATGACGCCGTCCTCGATGGTCTTCACGCAGGCCTGCTCCAGCCGGTCGGCGAAGGCGCAGAGCTCCGGTGTGCCGTCCAGCTCGCCGCGCTTGCGGAAGGCTCCCGTCCAGGCGTAGATGGTGGCCACGGAGTTGGTGGAGGTCTCCTCGCCCTGCAGATGCTTGTAGTAATGGCGCTGGACCGTGCCGTGGGCTGCCTCGTACTCGTAGGCGCCCGTGGGAGACACCAGCACGGAGGTCATCATGGCCAGGGATCCGTAGGCCGTCGCCAGCATGTCGCTCATGACGTCGCCGTCGTAGTTCTTGCAGGCCCAGATGAACCCGCCCTCGCTCCGGACCACCCGGGCCACGGCGTCGTCGATGAGAGTGTAGAAATAGGTGATCCCCGCCTCCTCAAACTTCGCTTTGAACTCGTTTTCATAGATCTCCGCCCAGATGTCCTTGAAGCGGTGGTCGTAGGTTTTGGAGATGGTGTCCTTGGCGGCGAACCACAGATCCTGCCGGGTGTCCAGCGCGTACCGGAAGGCACAGCGGGCAAAGGATGTGATGGAGGCGTCCAGATTGTGAATCCCCTGCACGATGCCGGCGGAATCCTTAAAATCGTGGATCAGCTGACGGGTCTCGTTTCCCTCCGCATCCGTAACGACCAGCTCAGCCTTCCCTCCCACGGGCACCTTCGCCTCGGTGTTCTTGTACACGTCTCCGTAGGCATGGCGGGCGATGGTGATGGGAGCCTTCCAGGTGGGGAGGTAGGGCTCGATGCCTTTCACCAGAATGGGCGCGCGGAACACGGTCCCGTCCATGATGGCGCGGATGGTGCCGTTGGGGGATTTCCACATCTCCTTCAGATCGTATTCCTTCACCCGGGCCGCGTTGGGCGTGATGGTGGCGCATTTCACGGCGACCCCGTATTTCAGGGCGGCCTCGGCGGATTCCACCGTCACCCTGTCGTCGGTTTCGTTCCGATGCACCAGCCCCAGATCGTAGTATTCCGTCTTCAAGTCCACGAAGGGCTCGATGAGGATTTCCTTGATCCACTGCCAGATCACCCGGGTCATTTCGTCCCCGTCCATCTCCACGAGGGGGGTCTTCATCCTGATTTTTTCCATATCCGCTCCTTATTTCTTCAGGTTCGCTTTGGTGTAGTCCAGCAGGCCGCCGCAGAGGAGGATGGCCTTCATCCGCTCGCTGAGGGGACATTTCGTCTCGAAGGACTTCCCCTTGGTGAGATTCTTCACGGTGACGCGCTCTCCGGCTCCGATCTGATCCCGCAGATCCTCGATGGCCAGAATATCGCCCTGCTCCACACCGTCGTAATCCGCTTCGTCCGCGAATTCCAGCGGGAGGATGCCGGCGTTGATGAGGTTCTGCCGGTGGATCCGGGCGAAGGACTTCACAATCACGGCCTTGACTCCCAGATACAGCGGCGCCAGGGCGGCGTGCTCCCGGGAGGATCCCTGTCCGTAGTTGGATCCGCCCACCACGATGCTCTGTCCCAGGGACAGGGCCCGGTCCGGGAAGCTCTCGTCGCAGACGGCGAAGCAGTGCTTCGAAATGGCCGGGATGTTGGACCGCAGGGGCAGGATCTTCGCGCCGGCCGGCATGATGTGGTCCGTGGTGATGTTGTCCCCCACCTTGAGAGAGCATTCCGCCCGGAGGTGATCCGCCAGCGGAGCGGTCTTCGGATACTCCTTGATATTGGGACCGCGGAGGATCTCCACCTCACCGGCCTCCTTCGGCGGGGCGGGCGGCGTGATCATGTTGTCGTTCACGGCGAAGGACTCCGGCATGAAGAACACCGGCATATCGCCCAGCTCCCTGGGATCGCAGAGGTACCCCGCCAGAGCCGACGCGGCCGCCACCTCCGGGGACACCAGATAGACCTGTGCGTCCCGGGTACCGCTGCGTCCCTCGAAATTGCGGTTGAAGGTGCGGAGGGAGATGCCGCGGGAATTGGGACTCTGACCCATGCCGATGCAGGGACCGCAGGCGGATTCCAGCACCCGGGCTCCGGCGCCCAGAATGTCGCTGAGGGCTCCGTTTTCCGCCATCATGGTGAGGACCTGCTTCGATCCCGGGGACACCGCCAGGGAGACGTCCGGGTGAACGGTCTTTCCCTTCAATATATAGGCGACCTTCATCATGTCGGCGAGGGAGGAGTTGGTGCAGGAGCCGATGCAGACCTGATCGATCTTCATCCGGCCGCCCTCCGCCATGGCGTTGATCCCGGACAGGGTTTTCACGTTGTCCGGGGAGTGAGGGCATGCCGCCATGGGTTCGAGAGAGGACAGGTCGATGGCGATCTCCTCGTCGTACACCGCGTCCGGATCGGCGGAGAGAGGAATCCAGCAGTCCTCCCTGCCCTGGGCCTTCAGAAACCGTCTGGTGTTTTCGTCGGAGGGGAAAATGGAGGTGGTGGCGCCCAGCTCCGCGCCCATATTGGTGATGGTGGCCCGCTCCGGTACGCTGAGAGCCGCGACGCCCTCCCCGGCGTATTCGATGATCTTTCCGACGCCTCCCTTGACGCTCATGATGGACAAAAGCTTCAGAATCACATCCTTGGCCGCCACCCAGGGAGACAGCTTCCCCGTCAGCGTGACCCGGACGATCTTCGGATACGTGATATAGTACGCGCCGCCGCCCATGGCCACCGCCACGTCCAGTCCGCCCGCGCCGATGGCGATCATGCCGATGCCGCCGCCGGTGGGAGTGTGGCTGTCCGATCCGATGAGGGTCTTTCCGGGCGCGCCGAACCGCTCCAGATGCACCTGATGGCAGATGCCGTTGCCGGGGCGGGAATAATAGATGCCGTGCTTCTTCGCCACGGACGCGATGAACCGGTGGTCGTCCGCGTTCTCGAAGCCGGACTGCAGGGTGTTGTGGTCGATATAGGCGACGCTGCGCTCCGTGCGGACCTGTCCGATCCCCATGGCCTCGAATTCGATATAGGCCATCGTGCCGGTGGCGTCCTGGGTCAGGGTCTGATCGATCCTCAGCCCGATCTCCTGTCCCTTCTCGAAGGTCCCGTCTACGGTGTGCGCCTTCAGTATTTTCTCCGCCAGTGTCAGTCCCATGACTTCTCCTTTGCGCATATTTTTTATAAAATCCCGAATAAACAGAGAATATCGTGCATATTCAAAGATTGTTTCATCATTATACCATATGGAATCCGGTCTGTCAAGTCCGCCGGAACCGATTCCTCCGCCCCTGTGCCATCCTCGGCAAAACCTTCATAAAAACTTCCGGAATTCTTTTCACATCCGTGCAAATCTCCGGTTGACAGGGACGCCGAATCATGATATAATTTCCGGGATGAAAAACGATCTTTAAATCGATCCCGTGCGGTCGGCAAGGTTGTCACAGGCGAAGCGGTCATCCGCTTTGTCGGCATGCCAGCCCGCAGTCCGGGATCCGTGATCGGACGCGGATTTTTCTTTTATCACGGATGAGGATGGAAAGGAGCGGCGTATGGCGGACGGAATCAAGGTCACGAGAGATCAGCTGGAGCGGCGGTTCTCTTCCCTTTGCCGGAATTTTGACGACGATTTCAAATCCGATCTTATGTCCGGTTCCCTGGCTGTTTTTCCCGGTTTCTGCGACGTGCACGTGCATTTCCGCGAACCGGGATTTTCTTATAAGGAAACCATCCGGACGGGCTCCATGGCGGCGGCGCGCGGCGGATATACCGCTGTCTGCACCATGCCGAACCTGAAGCCGGTGCCGGACAGCCGCGCTCACCTGGACGAGGTCCTCACCCCGATCCGGGAGGCCGGACTCATCGACGTGCTGCCCTACGGCGCGCTGACGGTGGGAGAACTGGGCGAGGAGGCCGCGGAGCTGGAGGCCATGGCTCCGGACGTCATCGCCTTCTCGGACGACGGCCGCGGAGTCCAGAGCGAATCCATGATGCGGTCCCTGATGGAGCGGTGCGCGAAGCTGGGAAAGATCGTCGCGGCCCACTGCGAGGACAACTCCCTGCTCCGGGGCGGGTACATCCACGACGGAACCTACGCAAGGGAGCACGGCCACCGGGGGATCTGCTCGGAGAGCGAATGGGGCCCCATTGCCCGGGACGTGAAGCTGGCGAAGGAGACGGGATGCGCCTACCACGTGTGCCACGTCTCGGCGAAGGAGAGCGTGGACATCATCCGCCGGGCCAAGGCCGAGGGCGTCGACGTCACCTGCGAGACCGGCCCTCACTATCTGACCATGGACGACGGGGATCTTCGGGAGGACGGGCGGTTCAAGATGAATCCCCCGCTCCGGGACCGCTCCGACCGGGCGGCCCTGCTGGAGGGGATCGCGGACGGAACCGTCGACATGATCGCCACGGACCACGCCCCCCACTCCGCGGAGGAAAAATCCCGCGGCCTTGAAAAGAGCGCCTTCGGCATCGTGGGGCTGGAGACGGCCTTCCCGGTGCTGTACACAAAGCTGGTGAAGACCGGCGTGCTGACCCTGGACCGGCTGATCGAGCTTCTCTGCTGGAATCCCCGGGTCCGGTTCGGCATACCGCTCGGCGAGGACTGGTCCCTCTGGGATCTTGACGCAGAAGCCGTAATTGATCCCGCGGACTTCCTGTCCATGGGACGGGCGACGCCGTTTGAGGGCTGGACTGTCAGCGGCGTCTGCCTGCGCACGGTACACGGCGGGAAGGTCGTATACGAAAAGGATCCGTCCCGCGCATAACGCACGAAAACTTACACAGACTATATACAGGAGGATTTCGATATGGCAAAGAGAACGGACGTGAAGAAGGTTTTGATCATCGGATCCGGCCCCATCGTCATCGGTCAGGCCGCCGAATTCGACTACGCGGGCACCCAGGCCTGTCTGGCGCTGAAGGAGGAGGGCTACGAGGTCATTCTGGTGAACTCCAACCCCGCCACCATCATGACGGACACCCAGATCGCGGACAAGGTCTACATGGAGCCCCTGACCCTGGAATATATCGCCAAGATCCTCCGCTACGAACGCCCCGACGCCATCGTTCCCGGCATCGGCGGACAGACCGGCCTGAACCTGGCCATGCAGCTGGAAAAGAAGGGGATCCTCCGGGAATGCCACACGGAGCTTCTCGGCACGCCCTTCACCAGCATCGAGCGCGCCGAGGACAGAGAGCTGTTCAAGGAGATGTGCGAATCCATCGGCGAGCCCGTCATCCCCTCCGAAATCACCTACAGCCTGGAGGAGGCCAAGGCGGCGGCAGCCCGGATCGGGTATCCCGTGGTGCTGCGTCCGGCCTTCACTCTGGGCGGCACCGGCGGCGGCTTCGCTTATAACGAGGAAGAGCTCCTCGAGGTGGGCTCCGGCGCGTTCCGTCTCAGCCCGGTCCACGAGGTGCTGGTGGAGAAGAGCGTCAAGGGCTACAAGGAGATCGAATTCGAGGTCATGCGGGACTCCAACGACCACGCCATCACCATCTGCGGCATGGAAAACGTGGATCCCGTGGGCGTCCACACCGGCGACTCCATCGTGGTGGCCCCCATTCTCTCCCTGAACGACCACGACCTGAAGATGCTGAACGACTCCGCCATCAAGATCATCCGGGAGCTGAAGATCGAGGGCGGGTGCAACGTGCAGTTCGCCCTGAATCCCACCTCCTCCGAATACTTCCTCATCGAGGTCAACCCCCGCGTATCCCGGTCCTCCGCTCTGGCCTCCAAGGCCTCCGGCTATCCCATCGCCCGGGTCACCGCCAAGATCGCCCTGGGCATGGCCCTGGAAGACATCCCCGTGGCGGGAGGCACCGCGGCCATCGAGCCCTCCCTGGATTATATCGTGGCGAAATTCCCCCGCTTCCCCTTCGACAAGTTCTCCGACGCGCCCAACACCTTGGGCACCCAGATGAAGGCCACCGGCGAGGTCATGGGCATCGGATCCAATCTGGAAGAGTGCATGCTGAAGTCCGTCCGGTCCCTGGAAACCGGCGTCTGCCACCTGCACATGGCGAAGTTCGACGATATGCCCACCGAGGAGATCCTCGACTATCTGGCGGAATTCCGCGCCGACGGCATCTTCGCCGTGACCGAGCTGATCCGCCGGAACTATCCCATGGACAAGCTCCATGAGCTGACCATGATCACGGAGCTGTTCCTGGATTCCATTAAAAAGATCGTGGACATGGAGGGGACCCTGCGGGACAATCCCGGGAGCATGGAGGTTCTCCGCGCCGCCAAGAAGATGGGCTTTGCTGACAAGACCATCGCCCGGCTGTGGAATATGGATGAGATTTCCATTTACAACCGGAGAATCGAGGAGGGGATCACCCCCGTGTTCCGCATGGTGGACACCCTGCACACGGGCAAGTATATCGCCTATCTCTACTCCTCCTATACCGGAAAGAACGACTCCCGCCTGTCTGACATGAAGAAGATCGTCACCCTGGGCGCCGGTCCCATCCGCATCGGGCAGGGCGTGGAATTCGACTACTCCACCGTCCACGCGGTCCAGACCATCAAGCGGAACGGCTACGAGGCCATCATCATCAACAACAACCCGGAGACCGTCTCCACGGACTACACCACCGCCGACAAGCTGTACTTCGAGCCCCTGACGCCCGAGGACATCATGGCCATTCTGAACTTCGAGCAGCCGGAGGGCGTCATCGCGTCCCTGGGCGGACAGACGGCCATCAACCTCGCCGAGCCGCTGATGGAGCGGGGCGTGAAGATCATCGGAACGGACTGCGACGCCATCGAACGGGCGGAAAACCGCGACTCCTTCGAGCATCTGCTGATGGAGCTGAACATCCCCCAGCCCCGGGGCGAGGCCGTGACCTCCATCGAGGACGGCATCCGGGCGGCGGCGGAGATCGGATACCCGGTCCTGGTGCGTCCCTCCTTCGTGCTGGGCGGCCGCGCCATGCAGATCGTGGCCAAGGAATCGGAGCTTGTGAAGTATCTGCGGACCGCCGTGGAGATCGACGTGGACAAGCCGGTGCTGGTGGACAAGTACATCAGCGGCAAGGAGGTTGAAGTCGACGCCATCTGCGACGGACGGGACGTGTTCGTCCCCGGCATCATGGAGCTGGTGGAGCGCACCGGCGTCCATTCCGGCGACTCCATCTCCGTCTATCCCGCCTTCTCCATCTCCGACAAGGTGAAGGGCGTCATCCTGCAGTACGCCAAGAAGCTGGGTCCCGCCATCGGCATCGTGGGGCTCTACAACATCCAGTTCATCGTGGCCCCGGACGAGAAGGTCTATATCATCGAGGTCAACCCGCGCTCCTCCCGGACGGTTCCCTTCCTCTCCAAATCCACCGGCTACTCCCTGGCGGACATCGCCACCGAGGTGATCCTGGGCAAGAGCCTGAAGGAGCAGGGCCTCTTCGACCTCTATCCGGACGAAAAGAAGCGGTACTACGTCAAGGCTCCCGTGTTCTCCTTCCACAAAATCAAGGGTCTGGACGCCTATCTGTCCCCCGAAATGAAGTCCACGGGCGAAGCCATCGGCTACGACGACAAGCTGCACCGGGCCATGTACAAGGCTCTGGTGGCGTCCGGCATGAAGCTGCAGAACTACGGCACCGTCATCTTCACCCTGGCGGATGAGGACAAGGAGGAGGCGCTCCCTCTGGCCAAGCGGTTTTACGACATGGGCTTCAACATCGAGGCCACCACCGTCACGGCCAGCTTCCTGAAGGAGCACGGAATCCGCACCCGCATGCTGCACAAGCCCTCCGAGGGCTCCACGGAGGTGGTGGACGCCATCCGGGCCGGATACGTCAGCTACGTGATCAACACCCGCGCCATCCTCTCCGGCTTCCACACCATCGACGGCCAGGCCATCCGCCGCGCGGCAACCGAGAGCGGCGTCACCATGTTCACCTCTCTGGATACGGTCCGGGTCCTGCTGGACGTGCTGGAGGAAACCACCCTGACCATCTCCACCATCGACGCGTAATGATAGTGCCAAGGAGGGCTGATTATGAACCAACAGATCCTCATTATAACGTCCAACCGGCCCCTGACCGCATCGGTCTATGAAATGAAGCTGGCCGGGGACATGTCCGCCTTCACGAGGCCGGGCCAGTTCGTCAACATCCGCCTCGACGGCTTCTACCTGCGCCGTCCCATTTCCGTGTGCAACATCGACGGAAACGAGCTGACCATCCTCTACAAGGTGGTGGGACACGGCACGGAGGCCATGAGCCGCCTGACCGAGGACGCCCGTCTGGACGTGCTGTGCGGTCTGGGCAACGGCTACGACCTGTCGAAAAGCGGGGATAATCCGGTCCTGCTGGGCGGCGGCGTCGGGATCCCTCCGCTGTATCTGCTGGCCAGACAGCTCGTCGCGAAGGGCGCGCGTCCCTCCGTGGTGCTGGGCTTCAACCGGGCGGACGAGGTCTTTTACGAGGAAGAGTTCCGGGCTCTGGGGATCCCCGTGACCGTGGCCACCGCGGACGGCTCCTACGGGACAAAGGGCTTCGTCACGGACGCTCTTCCGGAGACATACAGCTACTTCTACACCTGCGGCCCGGAACCCATGCTGAAGGCCGTTTACCGGAAAACCGTCACCTCGGGCCAGTTCAGCTTCGAGGCGCGGATGGGCTGCGGCTTCGGAGCCTGCATGGGGTGCTCCTGCAAGACCGTCACCGGCTACAAGCGCATCTGCCGGGAGGGCCCGGTGCTTGAAAAGGAGGAGATCTTATGGGAAAGCTGAACGTCACCCTCTGCGGGATCCCTCTGGACAATCCGGTGATCCCCGCGTCCGGCACCTTCGGGTACGGATATGAGTTCGCCGAGCTCTACGACATCAACTGTCTCGGCACCTTCTCCTTCAAGGGGACCACAAGGGAACCCCGCTTCGGCAATCCCACGCCCCGCATCGCGGAATGCGCCGCCGGTCTCATCAACGCCATCGGCCTGCAGAATCCCGGCGTGGACAAGGTGATTTCCGAGGAGCTTCCGAAGCTGAAAAAGGTCTTCCGCAAGCCCGTCATGGCCAACGTCAGCGGCTTCTCCCTGGACGAATACGTGGAGGTGTGCTCCCGTCTGGATGCGGAGGAGCAGGTGGGCTGGCTGGAGGTCAACATCAGCTGTCCCAACGTGAAAAACGGCGGCGCGTCCTTCGGCATGACCCCGGAGGGAGCCGCCTCCGTCACAAAGGCCGTCAAGGCGGTGACGAAGAAGCCCTGCATCATGAAGCTCACCCCCAACGTCACGGACATCGTCTCCATCGCCAAAGCCTGCGAAGCGGAGGGCGCGGACGGGGTCAGCCTCATCAACACCATGTACGGCATGCGGATCGACCTGAAGACGAAAAAGCCCGTCATCGCCAACCGCATGGGCGGTTATTCCGGACCCGCCACCTTCCCCGTGGCACTGCGGATGGTGTTTCAGGTCTATGAGGCCGTGAAGATCCCCATCGTGGGCATCGGCGGCGTCACAACGGCGGAGGACGTCGTCGAGATGATGCTGGCCGGGGCCACAGCCGTGGGAATCGGGGCGGCCAACTGCATCGATCCCTGGGCATCGAAAAAGATCGTGGACGAGCTGCCCGCGGTCATGGAGAAATACGGCATCGACAATCTGGAGAGCATCATCGGAGGTGCGCACTGATGGGAAAAGACGTCATCGTAGCCTGTGACTTCGCGTCGGCGGAAGCCACATACGCCTTTCTCGACCGGTTCACGGGAATAAGGCCCTTTGTGAAGATCGGCATGGAGCTGTTTTACGCCGAGGGTCCCTCCATTGTCCGGGAGATCAAGAAGAGAGGGCACAAAATCTTCCTCGATCTCAAGCTCCACGACATCCCGAACACCGTGAAGAAGGCCATGGCGGTCCTGTCCTCCCTGGACGTGGACATAACCAACCTTCACGCCGCGGGGACCGTCGCCATGATGGAGGCGGCCCTGGAGGGACTGACCCGTCCGGACGGCACCCGGCCTCTGCTCATCGCCGTCACCCAATTGACCTCCACCGACCAGACCGCCATGGAAAACGACCTCTGGATCCGGGAGCCCATCGATCGGGTGGTCATGCACTACGCGGAGAATGCCAAGAAGGCAGGACTGGACGGCGTGGTCTGCTCTCCCCTGGAGGCCGCCAAGGTCCACGGCGTCTGCGGCGCGGATTTCCTGACCGTGACCCCCGGGGTGCGGTTCGCCGACGGTCCCGTGGGGGATCAGAAGCGGGTCATGACTCCCGCCGCGGCAAAGGAGATCGGTTCCGACTATATCGTGGTAGGCCGTCCCGTCACCCAGGCCGCGGATCCCGTAGAGGCCTACGAACGCTGCGTACACGATTTTGTTGACTGAATCAGGAGGCATCATGGAACTTTCGAAAATCATCGCGCAGGATCTGCTCAGCATCCGGGCCGTGTTCTTCCGTCCGGACGAGCCCTTCACCTGGGCGTCCGGCATCAAGAGCCCGGTTTACTGCGACAACCGTCTGACCCTCACCGCTCCCGTGGTCCGCACCCATGTGGAGGAGGGACTGGCCTCCGTGATCCGGGAGAACTACCCGGATGCCGAGGTGCTCATGGGGACCTCCACCGCAGGGATCGCCCACGCCGCCATCACCGCCCATCTCATGGGACTGCCCATGGGCTACGTCCGCTCCGGCGCCAAGGACCACGGACGGCAGAACCAGATCGAAGGCAGGCTGGAGCCCGGTCAGAAGGTCGTGGTGGTGGAGGATCTGATTTCCACCGGAGGCTCCGTCATCGAGGTGGTGAACGTGCTGAGAGAGGCCGGAGCGGAGGTGCTGGGCATCGCGTCCATCTTCACCTACGGCATGAAGAAGGGCCTGGACCGTCTGGCGGAGGCAAACGTCAAGAACGTTTCCCTGACCAATTTCGACGTCATTGCCCGGGTGGCCGCCGAGGAGAACTACATCGCCCCTGCGGACGTGGACCGTCTCATCGCGTTCCGGAACAACCCGTCCGACGAAAGCTGGATCGGAGGCGTACGATGAAGCGCTCGGTCATCGATATTCTGGACCTCTCCGTGGAGGAGCTGAACGGCCTCATGGACACGGCGGAGGACATCATCGCCCATCCCGACGACTACGCGGACCGGTGCCGGAGAAAGAAGCTGGCCACCCTGTTCTTCGAGCCCTCCACCCGGACCCGCATGAGCTTTGAGGCGGCCATGTACGAGCTGGGCGGAAACGTGCTGTCCATGACGGACGCGGCCTCCTCCTCCGCCTCCAAGGGCGAGAGCGTGGCGGACACGGCCCGGGTCATCAGCTGCTACACGGACATCATCGCCATGCGCCATCCCAAGGAAGGGGCGGCTCTGGTGGCGGCCAACAACGCGACGGTCCCGGTGATCAACGCGGGAGACGGCGGCCACTGCCATCCCACCCAGACTCTGGCGGACCTTCTGACCATCCGGCGGGAAAAGGGCGGGTTCTCCGGTCTCACCGTGGGACTCTGCGGGGACCTGAAATTCGGCCGCACGGTCCACTCCCTCATCAACGCCCTGTCCCGGTACGACGGCGTCCGGTACGTGCTGATCTCCCCCGAGGAGCTGAAGCTGCCGAGCTACGTTAAGGAAGAGGCCATCAAGCCCCGGGGCATCCCCTACGAGCAGACGGAGAGTCTGGAGGAGGCCATGCCGGAGCTCGACGTGCTGTACATGACCCGGGTCCAGAAGGAGCGGTTCTTCAACGAGGAGGACTACCTCCGCCTGAAGGACAGCTACATCCTGGATCCCGCGAAGATGACGCTGGGACGAAGTGATCTGATCGTCATGCATCCCCTGCCTCGGGTCAACGAGATCTCCGTGGCGGTGGACAGGGATCCCCGGGCCTGCTACTTCAAGCAGGTGCTCAACGGCAAGTACATGCGCATGTCCCTGATTCTGAAGCTTCTGGAGGAGGCCGCATCATGAACATCGATTCCATTCAGACCGGCATCGTCATCGACCACATCACGGCAGGCCGGGCCATGCGCCTGTACGAGCTTCTGGGACTGGGCTCGCTGGACTGCTCCGTGGCCATCATCCAGAACGCGGTCAGCAAGAAAATGGGCCGTAAGGACATCATCAAGATCGACGCGGACATCCCCGTGAACTTCGACGTCATCGGCTACGTGGATCCCACGGCCACGGTCAACATCATCCGGGACGGCCGGCTCGTGGAAAAGCGGGAGATCGGCATGCCCGAGACCCTGACCAACGTGATCCGGTGCAAGAATCCCCGCTGCATCACCTCCACGGAGCAGGAGCTGGACCACATCTTCAAGCTCACCGACCGTCTGAAGGAGATCTACCGCTGCGCCTACTGCGAGACCCGGGCGAACTGAGGATGGCAGAAGAGCACTTCCTGAAATACGAACGAAAAGAGGGTGCGTAAACCGCATCCTTTTTTACGTTTTCCGATCTCGTGCCGATCCGTGATTCCTGCCCGGTATGCTCCTTCCGGCATGATCATCTGCATATATTGTTCATGAAATCTTCCTTGACAACGGGCGGGCGGAACGATATAATGATAAATGACAAATTTTCGCAGTTTCCGACAGCGCGGCTCCTCCGCGGCTGTCTGAAAGGATAGAACATGAACACGGAACAGGCGCTTTGCACCCTGAAGCGCAATCAGGAGGTCCTTTTTGCCCTGGAGCACGCGGCCTCTATCCTCGGCATCGACGGGGAGACCGTCGCCCCCTCCGGCAGTGCGGCGACCCGGGCCCGGACCATGGGCGAGCTGACCCGGATGACCTACGATCTGGTGACGGACAAGGAGGCCTCCGCCGCCCTGGAATACCTCTATGACCATCGGGACGAGCTGGGACCTGTGGACGCCCGGAACGTCTCCGAGCTGTACCGGGATCTCTGCGACACCCGGAAGATCCCGAAGGAGGAGGCCGCCGCCTACAGCATGCTTCTCTCCGAATCCAGCGCCGTCTGGCACGAGGCCAAGACGAAGAGCGATTTCGCCCTGTTCGCCCCCTGGCTGGAGAAGGTCTTCGACGCCACAAAGCGCAGGATGGAGCTGCTGGAACCGGACCGCGCCCCCTATGACACGGCTCTGGACCGCTTTGAGCGCGGCCTGACCATGGAGAAATGCGACGCGCTTTTCGTTGTGCTGAAGGACCGGACCGCCCCCCTCATCGCAAGGCTCGCCCAGGCGGAGCAGCCGGACGAGAGCGCCGTGGTGTCCCTCTTCAGCGTGGAGGAGCAGCGGAAAATCTCCGACTTCGCCATGGACTTTCTGCAGCTGGACCAGCGGTACTGCGTGCTGGGCGAAACGGAGCACCCCTTCATGGCGCCCATCGACAAGCACGACGTCCGCATCCACACCCATTATTACGCGGAGAACTTCCTGTACTCCATGTACAGCGTCATCCACGAGGGTGGACACGCGCTGTACGAGCTGCACATCGCCGACGAGCTTCAGGGTACCGCGCTGGCCTCCGGATGCTCCAACGCCCTTCACGAGAGCCAGTCCCGCTTCTTCGAGAACTACATCGGACGGAGCCGCCCCTTCACGGACCGCCTGTACGACTTCCTGCAGGAGACCTTCCCGGGCCGGATCGGCGCCGTGTCGAAGGAGTCCTTCTGCCGCATGGTCAACAAGGCGGAGCCGTCCCTGATCCGCACTGAGGCCGACGAGCTGACCTATTCCATGCATGTCATGATCCGCTATGATCTGGAGCGGCGTCTCTTCGACGGGACCCTGGCCGTCCGCGATCTGCCCCGGGAATGGAACCGTCTCTACGGCGAATACCTCGGCATCGAGGTCCCGGACGACCGGCGCGGCGTTCTGCAGGACAGCCACTGGTCCAACGCCAACATCGGATACTTCCCCTCCTATGCTCTGGGCTCCGCTTACGGCGCGCAGTATCTGGCGGAGATGAAGAAGGAGTTCGATCCCTTCGCGGCTGTGGAAGCCGGGGATCTGACGCCCATCGAGAACTGGCTGGAGCAAAAGATCTGGCGTCACGGCCGCATGGTCGATCCCGCCGAGCTGTTCCGCTCCGTCTGCGGAGACTTTGACCCGGGCGTCTACGCGGATTATCTGGAAAACAAATTCACCGACCTCTACGGACTCTGAGCAGTCCCGATACAGAAAGGATCCCCCTTGAAAACTCTTCACCGCTTTATTCCTCTTCTTCTCGCCCTGCTGATGACCGCTCAGACGGCCTGCTCTCTGCGGTCCGCCGATGAAACCGAAGGCCCGGACACCCCGGAAACCATATCCCAACAGAACGGCGACAGCCAGGCCGCGCCCGTTTCCGATCCCGTTTCCGATCCGTCCTCCGATCCTGCGCCCGGCGCAGACGACGCTTTCGAGACGCTTCCCGTCGAAATCACCCCCGTGACGCCCGCCGAACAGCCCGACGAGGACAGCGCGGACGCGGATTTCTATCCTGACGGACTCTTCATCTACGGGGACGCGGTCTACTCCCAGGCCTATTATTCCGAGACCAACTCCCGCTTCTTCGCCCAGACCGCGCAGGCCTACAGTCTGAAATTCGGGACCCGGGTCTCCGTGGTGATCGCCCCTCTTTCCTCCATGGTCGTTCACAGCGCCAAGCTGGCCTCCGTCATTCCGGACCAGAAGATCATGCTGGAGGACATGAAGGCTATGACGGATCCCTCCGTCAACTTCGTCAACACCTACGACGCTCTGGCCGCCCACGATACGGAGTACATCTTCTTCCGCACGGACCACCACTGGACCCAGCGGGGCGCGTATTACGCCTACGCGGAGTTCGCAAAGTCTATCGGCCTGACGCCCACGCCGCTCGAGGACATGACCTACGCCGTCCGCAACGACAGCTATATGGGCTCCATGTATCAGTTCACCATGGATGAGCGCGTCAAGACCTTCAAGGATCAGGTGGAGGCCTGGTACCCCACGAAGGCCCACTCCATGGTCACCGTGACCCCTCAGGGGGAGACCATCTCCTACGACTCCTCCATCGTGTCCGTCAACAACACTTACGTGACCTTCATCGCCGGCGACAACGCCTTCACCACCATCACCGTGCCGGACAATCCGCCGGACATGACCTGTCTGGTCCTGAAGGATTCCTTCGGCAACGCCTTCGTGCCCTTCCTCTGCGAGCACTACGGCACCATCATCGTGGTGGATCCCCGCTGGACCGACGAAAACATTCTGGATAAGTACGGAGGGATGAACTTCACGGACATCATCTTCGTCAACAACATCGAAGCGGCCAACTCCTACGTCTGGTCCAAGCTCTACATGTCCCTCATCGGCGTGCAGCTTCCGGACTGAGCGGCCGGGAAAAAGCATATAGGAAAAGGAGAAGCTGAACGTGCGGCTTCTCCTTCTCTTTTTTGGCTGAACGGTCATCTGCCGAACAGATGGAATCCCTTCTTCGCTTCGGAGGCTGTCATCTTCCCGGGGGTGTAGCCCGTGGCAGAGATCGCGTCCTTCAGCTTCTGCTCGTCCAGAGGCTCCTCCGACAGGATCTCCGTCTGCTTTTTCGCCCGGGAGGAGGTCACCTTTTTGACAGCCGGGAATGCCGCCCGGACCGCGTCGTTCACGTGAGCCTCGCACATGCCGCACATCATGCCGTCCACTTCCAGAATGGTCTTGATCATACTCGTAATTCCTTTCCGCCGATCGGTGAAGTTAGCTTTGTCTAATCGCAGTATAGCACATCCGCCGGAAAAAAGCAAGACGCCGGCGGCAGTTTTCCGGACAAAAAAAGAACGGCCTCCTGGGACCGTCCGTCTGACCCGAGCGGGAATCGAACCCGCGTTACCGCCGTGAAAGGGCGGTGTCTTTGCCGCTTGACCATCGGGCCGGATCCCGGAGCATCCTTGCGCGGGTATTTCCGGGCAATAAAAAATATCTGCGGATAAATGGTGACCCGAGCGGGAATCGAACCCGCGTTACCGCCGTGAAAGGGCGGTGTCTTAGCCGCTTGACCATCGGGCCATATCCGCAGATATGTGGTAGCGGAAGTTGGACTTGAACCCACGACCTACCGGGTATGAACCGGTTGCTCTAGCCAGCTGAGCTATTCCGCCACATTGCAAGGACCTGTTCGCCTGCAACGGCATTATTATAGCACAACCCTCTCCTCTTGTCAACACCTTTTTTCAAAAAATCCACCCGTTTTTTCAACCCTTTTCACGCTCCGAAGGCACTGTTTCTGTTGACTTTATAACGGTTTTATGCTACACTGTGGCATAACATATCCTATCGCGGAGAGATACTGTGAACACAGATGAACTGCAGACATACATCACAAAGGGAGCGGAATCCATCGTCGCCGAGGCGGTCCGCGCAACCCTCAGAGACCCGAAGGAAGCGGCGTTCATGGCGGGCTTTACCCTGGCATCGAAGAGAGCGGCGGACCGAAGAACCCGTCTGGAACGGGACGGTCTCCACGTCCCCACCTTTCTCATCGCCAGCATCACCTCCGCCTGCAATCTCCACTGTGCCGGGTGCTATTCCCGGGCAGAACACGCCACGGAGGACTGCGAGCCGGTCCGTCAGCTGAAGGCGGAGGACTGGGACCGGGTCTTCACGGAAGCGGAGGAGCTGGGCGTCAGCTTCATCCTACTGGCCGGAGGGGAGCCTCTTCTCCGCAGATCCGTGGTGGAAAAGGCCGCCGCCCACACCTCCCTGCTCTTCCCTGTCTTCACCAACGGCACGTATCTGGACGAGCGGTATCTGGACCTTTTCGACCGGAGGCGGAACCTGATTCCCGTGGTGAGCCTGGAGGGAGGACGGGAGAAAACGGATACCCGGCGCGGCGAGGGCGTATACGATACCCTGAGAAAGAACATGGAGGCGTTTTCCGGCCGCGGGCTGATCTGGGGTGCGTCCGTCACCGTCACCCGGGAGAATCTTGCCGAAGCAGTCTCTCCCTCCTTCACGCGGGAGCTGGCCGCGCTGGGATGCCGCCTCTTCATCTTCGTGGAGTACGTCCCGGTGACGGAGGACAGCCGCTCCCTGGCTCCGGACGACCGGGACCGGGAGCTCCTGACCTCATCGGTGGACCGTCTGCGCCGGGAACAGCCCGAAAGCATTTTCCTGACCTTCCCGGGGGACGAAAAGGCCTCCGACGGATGTCTTGCCGCAGGCCGCGGATTCTTCCACATCAATTCCCACGGAGGCGCGGAGCCCTGCCCCTTCTCACCCTATTCCGATGTCAACGTCAAGGACGCCTCCCTCAGAGCCGCGATGGAATCCGGATTGTTTGAGCGGATCCGGGAGGGCGGTCTCTTGATGGAGGAGCATGTGGGCGGATGTACCCTCTTTGAACGGCGAGCGGAAGTGGAAGCCCTCGCCGGCGCGGAGGACTGAAGGAAGTCCCCTGTCACGCAGTCAGAAGGGTCAGAATCAGGAAGAACAGATCCAGCAGGAGTGCGGGCACCAGCCCCAGCCACAC
>Ga0256405_10006852_pt1 | contig 17757 bp, 7 predicted proteins | sample RumenRJG_02DNA_FD_189096 | JGI IMG/M metagenome (GOLD analysis project Ga0256405, IMG submission 189096) | Bovine rumen microbial communities from Lethbridge, Alberta, Canada - RJG_02 | ecosystem: Host-associated > Mammals > Digestive system > Stomach > Rumen | place: Canada: Alberta | collected...
TGCTCCAGAGAGCAAAGGAAGAACGGTTCGCGAAATACAAAGAAGACGCGGACGCCGCGAAAGACGAGGCGGAAAGCGCGATGTCCGCGCTCAGCGCGGCGGAAGAAACCGCGGAAGACGCGAAAGAAGCGGCCGATGGGAAGCAGGGAAGCGCGGAAGAAGCGCTCGCTTCCGTCGACCCGATGACGCTCCCGGCGGGCGACGAAGCGGTCGAAGCCGCGGAGAACGCGCTCGCTTCGGTGAACGAATACCTGGACGCGGCCGGCGGTCAGCTGGAAGCGCTGGAAGACGCGAAAGACCGCGCGGATGAAGCGGTCGCGGCGTGCTTTGCCGAAGTCAAAGCGTACCGGAACGCGCTCGAACGCGCGACGACGGATCAGGAGAGAAGAACGATCAATACGGCGCTTGGAAAAGCGGAAGAGCGGCAGCAGGCAGCCGAAGAAAAGAAGGCCGCTCTGGAAGAAGCGCTGGAAGAAGCGAACACGAGAAAAGAAGCGGCAGAAGCGATGGCCGAAAGAGCGCTCGCGATCAAGAACCAGGCGGAGGAAGACCGGAACGGCGAGAACCAGGCGGCGCTGCAGGCGGCGCTTTCCGACGCGGACGAAGCGATCCGGATCTCCAGAGAGGCGGATGCTTCCCTGGCGGAGATCAAGAGCACGCTGGAAGAAAAGACCGGCGACGCCGAAGCGAAAAAGCAGGCCGCGGAGGCTTTGATCGACGAACCGGGGCCAGACGCCGTCGAAGCCTGTGAAGCGTACGTTGCCGCGGCGAAAGCGGTGTATGAACAGACGAAGCAGATCCCGGCCGCAGCGGAGAACGCGGCGGAGAAAGCGGACGCGGCGCTCGCCGCGATCGGCGAAGCGGAAGACGCGGCGGCGACCGCAAGGCGGACGGCGCTGAACGAAGAGGAGGTCCAGGCGATCGACAACATCATCGAAGACCTGCGGAACGACCGGACGGAGCGGTCCGACGCAAAAGGAGCGGCGGAAGACGACCGGAACGGATCCGAAGAAGCGATCGCGGAAGCGGAAGAGAAATACGAAGCCGCAAAGACGCTCCGCAACCGCGCGGTCCGCGAAGCGCGTGAAAAAGAGATCCGCGACGCGGCCGACGCAGAGAGAGCCAGGGAGGAAGCGGCCGCGAAAGCCGCGGAAGACAAGGCGGAAGCCGAACGGCTCGAACGGAAAGCGGACGCAAGCAAAAAGAAATACGATACGGTGCTGGAAGAAGCGGAAGCCGCGAAGCAGGCGGCCGCGGAAGAGACCGGCGTCGATGAAAAAGCCGCGAAGGCGGCGGACGCCCTGAAGAAGGCGGAAAAATGCAAAGAGGCGGCCGACAAGGCAAAGACTGACGCGGACGCCTGGAAAGAGGCGGCGGATGCAGCCGTACTGTCCGCGGTCACGGAAGAAGACCAGGCCGCCGCGGCAGAGAAGGCGGAAGCCGCAGAGGCGAGAGCAAACGCGGCGGGAGAAGCCGCGGCCGCCGCGGAACAGGCGGTGACGGATGCACAGGCCGTCAAACAGGCGGCGGATACGGCGAAGGCCGAAAAGGACGAAGAAGAACGCCGCAAAGAAGAAGAGGAGAGGAAAAAGAGAGAAGACGTCGATGAGATCACGCCTTCCGACCTCACGGCGGAAGAAGCGAAGGTCGACGATCAGCTCGCGGTAACGGGAGCAAAGGCGATCGGAAACTTCGCGAAGAAGACGTTCAAGGTCTCCTGGACGGCGGAAGAGAACGCGGTGAACTACCGGATCTCCTGGAGAAGAGCCGGCGACACGGCGTGGACGACGAAATGGTCTGCGGGAAAGACGCAGTACACGCTTTCCGAATTCGCCGCGGGCGGACTCTATGAATTCAGGGTGCAGGCGTTCAGCAAGAAGAAGTCGGTCTGGACGAAGAGCGCCTACAGCAAGACGCTTTACCGCTTCCTGCGGAAAGGCAAGGTCAGGAAGATCGTCGTCGGGAAGAAGCAGATGACGGTCCGCATCACGAAGGCGAAGGGCGCAACGAGTTACAAGATCAAGTATTCGCTCAAGAAGAACATGAAGGGCGCGAAGACGAAGACGACCGCGAAGCTGAGCCTGAAGATCAAAAAGCTCAAGGCCGGAAAGAAATACTACGTCAAGGTGACGCCGGTCGCGAAATACGGCGGGCACACATACCTCGGCATCATCAGCCCGCGGAAGGCTTCGGTCAAGATCAAGAAGTAAAGCGCCGGAAGGAGCCCGGCGGCAAGACCGCCGGACTCCGGACGAGACTCGTTTCATATAGATGTTTTACAGAATATTTGTTGCAAGGAGGTTGGCATGTTATCACTAAGAGACCCCGGAAGGAGGATCGCTTCTTTGTTCATGATCGCCGCGGCCGCGGCAGTCATGCTGGCGGTCCTGTTCTTCGCCGATACGGGAAGGGCGTACGCCCTGACCGAAGGCGACTGGGAGTATGAAGAAATCGAAGGAGAGGACGGCGTCCGCATCATCAAGTACAACGGTACGGCGACGACCGTCACGGTCCCGTCGACGCTCGGCGGAAAGACGGTCACGGAGCTGAACAATACGGAGACCAACAAGGGCACGTTCTACAGCAACTCGACCGCGACCAAGATCACGGTGCCGAACACGGTCACGAAGCTCGGCGTCACGGAGTTCTACAACGCGTCGAAACTGACCGAGGTCGTGCTGCCGGATACGATCACGGAGATCGGGCGGTCGTGCTTCATGCGGTGCCCGAAGCTCACGAAGATCAACATCCCGGCGAGCTTAAAGGTCATCCCGCAGAGTTTTCTGCAGCAGGATTCCACGATCACGCTATCGTCGCTCACCATTCCGGAGGGCGTGGAGGAGATCGGACAGAGCGCGTTCTACAATGTCAAGGTCTCGAACGGGACAGTGACGGTCCCGCATTCGTGCCACACGATCCGGGGCTCGGCGTTCCAGAGCGCGGAGTTCGACAAACTGATCGTCCCCGGAGAGATCACGACGCTGGAACCAGGTTCGATCGCCGGAAAGATCAAAACGATCGAGTTCGACGGGGAACTCCAGAACTATGCGAAAAACGGGAAGTTCATCTTGACGGCCGACGGGAAGCAGGTCATCGGCGTCGAGTACGACACGCTCCGGCAGCCGGTCGCGCGGATCCCGAGCGGCGTTGAATCCATCACGAACTCCGTCGTCCGGTCGATGAACGCGTTCAAATTGGTCGTTCCGGGAAGCATCACGGAAGTCACGAGCCAGAACCTGAGCTTCACGTCCTTCTACGGGATCGAATTCGAAGAAGGCTTCACGACCTTAGGCGGCTACAACATTTATCAGAGTTCGTCGATCGAAACACTGACGCTGCCGTCTACGATCAGTTCGATCGCGAATTACGCGATCAACGGCTGCTCCAAGCTGAAGGACGTCACGATCCTTTCGAGCAGCGCGCCGTCGACGACCGGCTGGACCTCTTACGGGCAGCCGTCGACGTCGATCACGTTCCACGTCCCGGCGGGCGCGACCGGTTACACGGCGTCGCCCTGGACGAATTACACGATCAAATACGACGCGGAGCTCATGGTCTATAAAAACGGCCTGAAGGACGAGCTCTGTGCCTACAAAGGCCTGGAAGAGTACGGAACGTCCGAGCGGACGCAGGTCATCAACGCGATCACCGCAGGACGGACCGCGATCAACAATGCGGCGGATGAACAAGAGGCGGACGCGGCGCTTGCCGACGCCAAAGCCGCGATCGACCGGATCCGGACGCTCGAGCAGCAGACGAAGATCAAGGTCAGCCTGAACGAGAACCGGTATGTGGACGGAGAGATCCTCGATACGTATTACACGGCAAGCAACGTTCAGTGGCGGAACGTCAACATTACGCTCGAGAGCGAGGACGCCTCGATCGAGAAACCGAATTATCTGTATATCAAAATGATCAACTGCGACGCCTTTACCGTGAACATCGGCGGCTACCAGAGCTCGGGCAATCCTGCGGGGACGCTGTTTTCGGAGACCGAGGCCGGATCGCGGATCTACACGCTGCAGACCGGCAGTTCTTACGGCATCCTCGATTCCAGCGGCGATGCGACAGGCCGCGGGCCGGATACGGTCCAGAAATACCTGTATGTCGCGGTGAAGAACGGGAGCTCCGTCATCGAACGGTACCGGCTGAACATCACCAGAAAAGGAACGGGCGGCATCAAATACAACCTGAACTACCGCTCCAACCCGGGGACCTGGTCCTGGAATACCAATAAGTATTTCTACCGGATGAACCGGATCTACATCCAGAACACCATCAAAGTCTACGACGCCAACGGGACAGACGTCACGCTCGGCGTCCAGATCAACGAGAGCATGCTGCCGGAAGGCGTCACGCTCGAAGGAACGAACATCGTGACCAGAAGGGCCGGCGAGTACGTGATCTACGTCGACGTCGCATACCTGGATGAAAATGGCGAGGTCGCGGTGGAGACCCTGCCGACCTATTCGATCGCCAGGTACAACTCCGTTTCGTCGAGAAAAGTCATGGACGACGCGGCGGCGATCCTCGAGCAGTACGAAGGCGCGGATCCGGATTTCTTCAAAGATCCGGAAGGCGCCGTCGCGATCCTGCAGAGCCTCGATGAACACCGGGACGATTTTCTGCAGGTGCTCGACAACTGGGCGGTCGAAAGCTGGGACGGCCCGTGGGGAGAAGACAGCTGGGACGGATACGCGGCAGCGGACTGCACGCTGATCGAAGCGCCGGAAGGGACCTCCGGACACGGCGATACCTACGCGGTCACGAAAGACAACAAATACATCATCGACATGTATGATGAATACGACGGAGACGCCGAGCCGACGCGGGACGAGTACGGAAGGATCATGATGGTCTCGGAACTCTGGGCCGGCGACCTGAACACGATCTGGGACGAGACCGAGCAGGCGGCTGCGATCGAGACGCTCACCGTCGAAGAATACAAAGAAAAGAAGAAGGGCGAGCTCGAAGCGCTCGCGGAGGAAAAGAAAGCGGATTACCGCGAAGCGGAGCAGGCCGAGATCGACACGCTCGTCGAAGAGCAGGAAGCGCTCATCGACGCGGCAGAAACACTCCAGGATGTGAAAGACGCGTTCGGAGACGCTGCGGGCGCCCTCGACGCCATGGATCTGATCAGCGACGCCGAATACACGGAACTGGAGAAAGTCGAGGCCGCGGCCGCGGAACGGGCGGATGCGGACGAAGCGGCGCTCGAACCGATCGCGGAAGCGTTCTCGTCGCACATGATCGCTTATGCGATGGAAGAAGACGACGATGAGAAAGTCGCGGCGTACGAGAAAGCGCTGGAAGACGCTTTGCTGGCGCAGGAAGCGGTCGCCCTCGCGAAAGAGAAATCGGACGCCGAGGTCGCGCTGGCGGACAGCGTGATGGACAGCCTGGAATCGGACAAAGCCGTCGCGCGTGGCAATGAACTGAAGGTCGCGGCAGCGGAAGCAGCCCTGTCGATCGACGAGTGGGCCGCGTACATGGAGGCGGAGATCGGAAACATCCGGGCCGAACTCGAGACGACCAAGTTCAACCGGGGCAAGAACAACCTCGACCGGGCCGCGGAAGACGCGATCGCTTACGACCGCGCAAAGCAGGAATTCGAAACGCTCTATGACGGTGCGGAAGACGCATACGATCTCGCGGAAGTGTACTGCGAGACCCCGGGCGAGCAGGCGGTAGAAGCCGCCGAGGCTGCAAGGCAGGCCGCGGAAGACGCGAAGGCACAGGCGGACGCCGCGAAAGAACTTGCGGATGCGTACGCCGCTGACGCGGACAAGGCGCTGGAAACGGCCGCGACCCAGGCGCAGGAAGAGCAGGCCGGAGAAGACATCGCGCACGCGGAAGCAAAAGCGGAAGAAGCCGCGGCGAACGTAGAGAAAGCGGAAGCGCTGCTCGCGAAGGCCGAAGAGCTGAAAGCGCGGGCGGTCCGCGAAAAAGAGGCGAAAGAGCTGCTCGATTCCCAGAAAGAAGAAGCGATCGAGGAGCTGGAGAATTATAAAGCGGACACAGCGTACCGCGAAGCCGAAGCGAGAGCGCGCAGGAAAGAAGTCCTGATCGGGATCGAAGACATCCGGAACGCGGAGTCCAAGGAAGAGATCGACGCCGCGCTCGCGGCCGCGAAAGCGGAGATCGACAAGATCAAGACAGAGGAAGATCTTTCCGGAGAAGAGACCGCGCTCGCGGAAGCGAAGCGGGACGCGAAGGCCGCGCTCGATGGATACGATCCGGAAGACTTCATCGAAGCCGACCGGGAGGCGCTCCACGGGATCGTTTCGGGCGCAAAAGAAGAGATCGACGCCTGCGGAGATCCGGAAGCGGTGGCACAGGTCCTTGCGGAAGCCGAGGACGCGATCGACGGGCTCATGACACAGGAGGAACAGCTGGCGAAACTCAAGGAATTCGCGCGCGGCCTCCTCGACGAGGTCGACCCGGACAACTATATCGAAGAAGACAGAGAGAGAGTCGCGGCTCTCGTTGCCGCAGCGGAAGCGGCGATCGATCGTGCGGAGACGCCGCAGGAAGTGGCGCAGGCGGTCCAGGGCGCTGCCCTCGATCTGGAGGACTGCACGACGATCGAAGAACAGGAGCAGGCTGACGCGGAAGCGCTCGAAGAAGCCAAAGAAGAAGCCGTCAGAGACGTCTTCGATCTGTTCGAAGAATATGCTGAAACGTTCGAAGACAGCAGCGAACTCGCGAAACTCGCGATCGCCGCGGTGGCGGACATTCAGAACGCGGCCGATCCGGCAGAAGCCGGGGAGATCCTGAACGGATTCCGGCAGACGGCCGGAGAAATGGCGGAAGCCGAGGCCGAACGGAAAGCGCAGGAAGAGAAAGAAAAAGCGGAGCGGCAGGACATCGACGAAGTCACGCCGTCCGCGAAGAACGCGAACGAAGCGGCGGTCGACAGCGTACTCGACCTCGAAGAAAAGCGGTTCACGGCGGCCTGCGCAGTCAGCGCGGGCACGATCACGCTGAAGTGGCCGTACCGGAAGGGCGTGGACAATTACAAGGTCGCCTACCGTCTCGCGGGCGCCGCGAAATGGACGGAAGACTGGGCCGGCGGATGGCACGGATACATCCTCAAAGGCGCGAAGAAAGGCGCCGCCTACGACATCCGGGTCCGCGCGTTCAAGAAAGTGAACGGCGTCTGGATCAAAGGCAACTGGACGCAGGAGAAGCACGTCTTCGTGGCGCGCGGCAAAGTCAAGACGCTGAAGCCCGGAAAGAAGAAACTCACGGTCAAAGCCGTCAAAGTCAGCGGCGCGACGCAGTATCTGTTCCGGTATTCGCTGAAGAAGAACATGAAGGGCGCGAAGAAACTGACCGCGGCCAAGAACAGCTGCGTCATCAAAAAACTGAAATCGAAGAAGAAGTACTTCGTTACGGTCCTGCCGAAGAAAGTGATCTCCGGGAAGACGTATACGGGCGTCGTCAGCCCGAAGAAGGCTTCGAAGAAGGTCAAATAGGAAGGAGGCAATAGCATGAAATCATTAAGATCAGCAATGAACATCAAACTGGCGGTCCTCCTTCTCGCGGTGATCGCGGCGGCGTTCTGCTTCGGCGCAGGCGCCGAGGAGTCGCATGCGATCCAGGGGACGACGGAAGACGGGTTCACATACACCGATGGTCAGGGGTTCCTTGAGCCGGGATACACCGGCGTCTGCATCTACAAGTATACCGGCGACGCGGAAAACATCGTGGTCCCGTCGGAGATCCAGGGCGTGCCGGTCGTGCAGGTCGGGTACGATACCGGCGGTATGGGAGGAAAGGTCTTCTCAGACGACCGGGCCAACCTGAAATCCATCGTGTTCCCCGATTCCGTCAAGGTCATTCGCGATAATACGCTCTGGTCATGTAACAAATGCTCGAGCATCACGCTGCCGGAGCACCTGGAGATTCTGGGGGACGGTGCGCTCGGCTATACGGCGATCGAATCGATCGAACTCCCGAGCACATTGACCAGGATCGACAAGAACATCTTTTATCAGTGCTACGACCTGAAGACGGCCGTCTGGCCGGCGTCGGTCCCGACGATCCCGAACAACGCGTTCGGAAAGTGCTCGGCGCTCACGTCCGTGACGATCCCGGAAGGTGTTACGAAGATCGACAGCCGCGCGTTCAACGGCTGCAGCAAACTGAAGCAGCTCGCGCTGCCATCCACGCTGACGACGCTCCAGATCGGCTATCACGACACGCTGCTCATCAATGACCAGAATTCCACTTTGCCGCAGGCGTTAGAGAAGGTCACACTTGCTGCGAACAATGAAGGGCTGAAGATGGAAGGCCGTATGCTCATGAAAGCGGACGGCTCCGAAGTATACTTCATAAATAAAGGCGAGACCGTGACCGACAGTTTCACGTTCCCGGACGGCGTGACGAGAGTAGATCAATATGTCGGGAAGAACATCCGGGCAAAGACCGTGACGTTCCCGGAAAGCATCAAAAATATCGTGGCAGGGACGTTCCTGAACGATCAGACAACGGAAAAGATCGTCGTGAACGGGACCCAGTACACTACAGTTGCGGAGCAGGCGTTTTCGGAAGCGAGAGCGGTGAAGGAGATCATCCTGCCGGCGTCTGTGACCAGGATCAACAGCAAGGCGTTCCACAACGCGACTTCGCTGACCGATCTTACGATCAAAGCGGACGTCGCGCCGACGTCGGCTTCGGGACTGACGAAGTCCTCGAGCAATAACGTGGCGATCGAGAGGATCCACGTGCCGCCCGAAGCGACAGGCTACGACGTATCGCCGTGGACCTCGTATGAGATCATCTACGACGTCGGGCTCGAAGACGCGAAAGACGCGGCTCTGTTCGAACTCTACGCGTACGCGGATGAAGACGAATATCTCGACAATGAAGAGAAAAAAGAACTCCGGAAGACGATCGAAAGGGCGGCGGCCTCGATCCGCGCGGCCACGACGATCACGGCGATCAACGAAGCGCTGGACGGCGCCAAGGCGGCGATCGACAGCATTCCGAAGATCGTGAACCGAAGCATCGTATCCGCCGGGACCTGGAGCCTTTGCGCGCCGGAAGACCCCGAATACGACAAGGCCTGGAAAGGCGATTACGTCTTCTTCGGCCAGCAGGACGGGAAACCCATCACGTTCCGCGTGCTCGATTCGGACTCGAACGATTTCGGCGGCAACACGCTGCTGCTCGACGCGGACAAGGTCATCCTGAAGAATGAGAAGATCAACTACGACGACCCGGACGATCCGGCGCCGAGGTACGGCGGCCCGTGGGCGTTCAGCCAGAGCTATACCAGCGGCGCGTCCGGCGTGTTCAACCGCTGGGATACGTCGGATCTCCGGCGCAATCTGAACGACACGTTCCTGAACAGCGCGTTCAGCGAGCAGGAGCAGGCCGCGATCTTCCCGAGCACGAAATCCGCGAAGTCAGAGACCGACCGGAAGGCGGATCTGACGACGTCGATCATGGAAGACCCGGTCTATTTCCAGGGCCTGGACCAGGACAAGGTGTTCGTGCTCGACGCGTATGAGCTGACCAACGAATATTACGGGTATTACAAATACGCGGATCCCCCGACGTCGACCACGGCGCAGGTCGTGAACCGGACCAAGAAAGGCGCGAACAACCTGGGATACGCGACGCGGTCGAGAGTCAAAGACAACACGCAGATCGCGTACATCATCGGCGGAGAACGCGCAGGCGGCGGACACGTCCGCAGCAACGGCCCGGGCAACGCAGTCGACGTATCCCCGGCGATCAACATCGATAAAAACAGCATCGTCATGTCCTCCATCGGAGGGCTGAATAAGGAACGCCCGCTTCAGGCGGTCGAGGCGAAAGCGAACTACAACGCCTGGATCCTGACGCTCAAGGACGATGAGCAGGAGTTCAGCATCGGCGCGCCGCAGCGAAAAGGGAACAAGCTGAAATTCCCGTTCACCTATGACGGGGAAGACGGCAGCGCCACGCAGATCAGCATGATGATCACGGACAAGTCGAAAGACGAGAAATACTGCGTCGTCACACATTACGGAAAGATCGCCGACGTCGCGGAAAGCGGCGTGGCGGAGGTCACGCTGCCGGACGGATTCAGCGATACGGATCACGTTTATGTGTTCTCGGAAAAGGTGAACCGGCAGATCGAAGGCGCCGGCACCGATCAGGCGGAAGAGATCTACTTGACGGATTTCGCGAGCGCGCCGGTCGAAGTGGAGATCCCGGAGGATCTGACGCCGGAAATGGAAGCGGCGAAAGAGGAACTCGAGAACTACAAGGATCCGGAAGCCTACCGCGAAGCCGAACAGGAAGAACTCGCGGAAGCGATCGAGGCGGGAAAGGCTGCGATCGACGAAGCAACGAGCCGCGAACAGATCGCGGAAGAACTCGCGAATGCCAAGGCGGCGATCGATCAGATCAAGACCAAGGCGCAGTATGAAGAGGAAGAAGCCTTCGAGGAGGCATACGGCAAACAGGACGCCGCGGAAGAGGCGAGTGAAGCGAGAGCCGCTGCGGAAGATACGGCGCTCGAAAGCAAAGCCGCCGCGGAAAAAGCCGTAGACACGGTCGGCGACGAAGCGGTCGCTGCCGCAGAGCAGTATCTCGCCGACGAGCAGGCCCGGAAGGCCGCCGCGGAAGAAGAGCGGGATGCGGCGCAGGCGTTCCTGGAAGCGGCGGAGCTCGCGAAGGAGCGTTCGCTCTCTGATGAAAAAGAGGAAGAAGCGGACGGACTGATCGCGGACGCCCAGGACAGAAAAGCAGCTGCGGAACAGGCGATCAGCGACGCGGAAGACGGCGTGGCGTACGCAGAAGAACTGTTGCGGAAGGCAAAGACCGAACGCGCGGAAAAAGAACTGGAAGAACTGCGGTCGCAGTGGATCGAGACCGACGCGGCGCTTGAACCGGTCGCCGGAGCGATGGCGGAAGCGAGAGCGGCGCTGAAGGAAGCGGGAGACGCGTCCCTCGTACCGGATCAGAACGCGATCGACAAAGCGGCGGCCGCGATCGAAAAGGCAAGCGCGGCAGAAGCGGCACTGCTCGAAGCGATCGAGGCGCTGGAGGCGTACGACGCTTCCGCAGAAAAATTTGCGGAAGACGCGGTCACCGAACGGCAGATCGCGTTTGCGGAAGAATACAAAGCGCATTCCGAAGGCCGTCTCGAGAAGGCGGCGGACGATCTTGCGATGATCCGCGTCGCGAAAGCCGCGGCCGGACTGATGTACGAATCCGCGGTGCAGGCGAAGCAGGAGAAGGAAGACGCCGAAGACGCGGCGCACGCGGAGCGCGTTGCGGCAGCGGAAGCGGCGGAAACGGCGTACCGGGACGCGAAAGACGTCTACGATACGGCGAAGGCGAAAGCCGAAGGAAGTAAGGACGCTGCGGACGCCGCGGCCGGAACGCCCGGCAAACACGCGGTCGACGCTGCGAAAGAAGCCAGAAGCGACGCGAAGGCGCTCGTTGCGGAAGCGAAAGAAATGAAGGATGCCGCGGCAGCGTGGAAAGAAGCCGCAGAGGCGGCGGTCGAAAACGCGAGAACGGATGAGCAGAAAGCATCCGCGCTTGCGGCGCTGGAACGCGCGAGCCGTGCCGATACGCAGGCGGAACAGGCGGTCGCGGATGCGGAGCAGGCGCTCGCGGACGCGACGGCGGCGCTGCACGACGCCGAGACGGCCAGAGACGAGCAGGGATCTGCCGCGTTCAACTACGCGCAGGCGAAGAAAGCGGCCGATCAGGCCGAAGAAGACGCGCTGGCGGCGGAAGAGGCGCTCGACGACGCTGTCGAAGCGCTGAACGACGCGGCCGCAGAGCTTGCGGCGCTTCCGGAAGACGCGGATCCGGACGAACGCATCGCGAAGGCGAACGCCGTGCTCGAAAAAGCGGCTGCCGTGGAAGACGCCGCTGCGCAGGCAGAAGACGCAGCAGACGCCTGGGCTGACGCGGCCGGTAGAGCGGCAGAGCGCGCGATGAACGAGCAGGACCGCAGCGCGATGGCGGCGAAGGCCGGCCAGGCGGAAGAACTTGCGGCGAAGGCGGGCGATCAGGCAGATGCCGCGGACGAAGCGGCGTCCGCCGCAGAGACTGCCAAGACGGCCGCGGAAGAGGAAAAGGCCGCCCGGGCCGCCGAGGAAGAACGGAAAGCGGAGGAAGAGCGGAAAAAGAGAGAAGATCTCGACAAGATCACGCCTTCCGAAACGACCGCTTCCGAAGCGAAGGTCAACGACATCCTTCTGGTCAAGAAGGCAAGCGTCAAGGTCACCGGAAACGTTTCGAAGAAGACGCTGACCGTGAAATGGAAGGCGGTCGAAGGCGCGGCGAACTATCAGTTCGAGTATAAGGAAGCCGGCGGCAAAGCCGTGACCGTCTGGACGAAGGGCGAGACGAGCTGGCAGCTGACCGGGATCAAGGCGGGAAGCCTGTACGAATTCCGGATCCGGACGTTCGCGAAGAACAAGAGCGTCTGGACGAAGAGCGGCTGGACCGCGCCGGTAAGGACTTTCTTCCGGGCCGGCAAAGTCAAGAAGATCGTTGCCGCGAAGAAAGCCATGACGGTGAGATTCGTCAAGGCCGCCGGCGCGACCGGGTACAAGGTGTCTTACGCGCTCAAGAAGAATATGAAGGGCGCGAAGAACAAGACCGCCGGCGCGAAAAAAACGAGCGTTCCGGTCAAGAAGCTCAAGACGGGCAAGCGGTACTTCGTCAAGGTCACCCCGCTGAAGAAATACGGCGGCGTCACCTACACCGGCCTGATCAGTCCGGCAAAGCGCTCGGCCAGGATCAAATAACCGGCCGGAGTCGTTGTTTCGGGCGAAACAGGATGATCGCAAAAGGGGGAGCTCCCGCATCGGGGCTCTCCCTTTTTATGCGCCGCGGAAATCGCGCCCGGTATTGACAGTTTTGCCGGGAAAGCGTACAATTTCAATAGTCAGAAAGAAAGGCGGAGATAGAAATGATCAAGACACTTGAGACGAGAGATCTGAAAAAGAGCATGGAAAACGGCGGATGCGGCGAATGCCAGACTTCATGCCAGTCGGCATGCAAGACTTCCTGCGGCGTAGCCAATCAGGAGTGCGAAAAGTCCGAATAATACGCGTTCGCAGGACACCGGAGAACAGAATAAATGATACATCAGTATAAGCTAAACGGCTTTGATATCGTTTTGGATGTAAACAGCGGTTCTGTGCATTACGTGGATGATGTCGCATATGACATCATCCGCTCTTTTTCTGTTGCGAAAGATAATGGGGAAGAACCGGACCGCGGCGCGATCAAAAACGACGTGCTTGCGCGTTACGGGAGGCCGTCACGCCGGCGCAGATCGACGAAGACTTTGATGACATCGACGCGCTCGAGCAGGCGGGAAAACTGTTCGCGCCGGACGTTTACGAGCCGAAAGCGACGTATCTCAAGGCGCGCCACACGGAGATCAAAGCGCTCTGCCTGCACGTCGCGCACACCTGCAATCTGAACTGCGAATACTGCTTCGCGAGCCAGGGGAAATTCCACGGCGAGCGGGCGCTCATGAGCCTCGACACCGCGAAGCGGGCGATGGACTTTTTGATCGAGAATTCCGGAAACCACGTCAACCTCGAAGTCGATTTCTTCGGCGGCGAGCCTTTGATGAACTGGGACGTCGTGAAGGAGACCGTGAAGTACGCGCGCTCGATCGAAAAGCAGCACGGCAAGAACTTCCGCTTCACGCTCACGACGAACGGCATGGGGGTGAACGACGAGGTCATCGACTTCTGCAACAAAGAGATGCACAACGTCGTGCTCAGCCTCGACGGCCGGAAAGAAGTGCACGATCATTTCCGGAAGACGATCGGCGGACAGGGAAGCTACGACACGATCGTCCCGAAATTCCAGAAATTCGTGAAGGCGCGCGGGGACAGGAATTACTACATCCGCGGGACCTTCACCCACAACAACGTCGATTTCACGAACGATATCTTTCACATGGCCGACCTCGGGTTCACGCAGCTTTCGATGGAGCCCGTGGTCTGCGCGGCGGACGATCCGTACGCGCTGACGGAGGAAGACAAACCGAAACTCTACGAGCAATACGAGATCCTCGCGAAGGACATGCTCCGGCGCGAGAAGGAAGGGCATCCGATCACGTTCTATCACTACATGATCGACCTCGGCCACGGCCCCTGCATCTACAAGCGGATCTCGGGCTGCGGCTCCGGAACGGAATACTTCGCGGTGACGCCGTGGGGCGACCTGTATCCGTGCCACCAGTTCGTCGGCGAGGAGAAATTCCGGATGGGCGACGTCTGGAAGGGCATCGACCGCGAGGACATCAAAGAAGAATTCAAACTGTGCAACGTTTACGCAAGGGAGGAGTGCCGCAAATGCTGGGCCAGGCTCTACTGCTCCGGCGGCTGCGCGGCGAACGCGTACCACGGGACGGGCTCGGTCACGGGCGTCTACGAGTACGGCTGCGATCTCTTCCGGAAGCGGATCGAATGCGCGCTCATGATGAAAGTCGCCGAAGCCGAGATGGCGGAAAGCGCCGAAGGAGGCCCCGATGCGGATCAATAAATACATCGCGTCGTGCGGCGTCTGCAGCAGGCGGAAGGCGGACGAACTCATTAAAGCCGGCAGGGTGAAAGTGAACGGCGCCGTGCTCGCGGAGCCGGGGATCGAAGTCGGGGACGCCGACACGGTCCAGGTCGACGGGAGGACCGTCGAAGCGGACGCAGAGTTCGTCTATTATCTTCTGAACAAACCGGTCGGCTACCTGACCGCGGTCACGGACCCGGCCGGGCGGAGAACGGTGATGGAGCTCATCGACACCGACAAGCGGGTCTTTCCGGTGGGGCGGCTGGACCTGAACACTTCGGGCGTCCTGCTCCTCACGAACGACGGGGATTTTTCCTACCGGCTGATGCATCCGAAGCACGAAGTGGACAAGGTGTACCGGGTGCGCGTCGCGGGGCAGGTGACGAAGGAACAGCTCGCGAAACTCCGGCACGGGGTCGACATCGGCGGCTACACGACGAAGCGCGCCAGGGTCGACGTGATCAGCTGGACGAAGCACTCGACGATCCTGGAGGTCACGATCCACGAGGGAAAGAACCGGCAGATCCGGCGGATGTTCAAGGCGGTCGGGAAGGCCGTTGAAGAGCTGGAGCGGATCGAACTCGCGGGGCTCACGGCGGGCCGTCTCCGGCCCGGCGAATCCCGGAAGCTCAACCCCGGAGAAGTGTCGCGGCTCAAGAATCTGTAAGGGTTCGCGCATGTTTTTTGTGTGATGCCCACAAATCGGCGAAGATGCCTTTGGAGGACCGTTCAAAAACCCTCCCGAGGTATTGAAATATGAACGTATAAGTGGTACTATACAGTATATTGTATTTTTGGGAGGTATTATTATGAACAGTATTGTTAAAAAATTGATCGTAGTATGCCTTGCCGTTGCGATGACAGTATGCTTCGCAGCATGCGGCAAGAAAGGTTCTGAAGGCGGCGGAGACCAGACGCTGAAGCTCGGCGGCATCGGACCGATCACAGGACCGGCGGCTCTGTACGGAAACGCGGTCGACAAGGGCGCACAGCTTGCAGTTGAAGAGATCAACAAAGCGAACCCGGACGGCCTCCAGCTTTCCTGGGAGATGCAGGACGACGAGCACGACGCGGAGAAATCCGTCAATGCTTACAACAAACTTCTTGAGGACAACGTACAGATCCTGATCGGATCCGTCACATCGACACCGGGCGCAGCCGTTGCGGCAGAAGCGGACGCCAACCGGACGTTCGCGCTGACCCCGTCTGCTTCCGCACCGGACGTAACAGAGGGACACGACAACATGTTCCAGCTCTGCTTCTCCGACCCGAACCAGGGAATCGCAAGCGCGCAGTATGTGAAGGACAACTTCGCGGACGCGAAAGTCGGCGTCATCTACAACAACTCCGACAACTACTCCTCTGGGATCTTCAACAAGTTCAAGGCTGAGTACGGAAAGAAGATCGAAGAGACGACCTTCACGACGGACAGCGCGACAGACTTCACGGCACAGCTCAACACGCTGAAGAACGCGAACGTAGACCTCGTGTTCCTGCCGATCTACTACACGGAAGCTTCCATCATCCTCGGCCAGGCCAAGAAGATGGACTATGCGCCGAAGTTCTTCGGATGCGACGGCATGGACGGGATCCTCGACATCGAAGGATTCGACACGAGCCTTGCGGAAGGACTGATGCTCCTGACGCCGTTCACACCGTATTCGGAAGATGAAGTATCGAAGAAGTTCACGGACGCTTACAAAGAGAAATACGACGAGACCCCGATCCAGTTCGCGGCCGACGCGTATGACTGCGTATACGCTGTGTACGATGCGTTCGGAAAGACCGGACTCGACGCGAGTGCGAGCATGGAAGACATCTGCGAAGAGATGATCAAAGTGTTCACCGGCGACTTCACGGCCAGCGGCGTTACCGCGGAAGAGATGAAGTGGAACGAGAACGGCGAAGTCGAGAAGACTCCGAAAGTCTGCGAGATCAAAGACGGCAAATACATTGAGAAATAACTTACTGAACAATCAGTAGGATCATCAGCTGAGGGGTGCCGCATTTTTGTGGCACCCCGCAGTTGTGCTTTTATCATCAACTAGAACGAAGTCATTTTAGTAAAGAATTTATCATGAACTTATTAAACAGTTTGGTTTCAGGTCTGAGTCTGGGAAGCGTGTACGCGATCATCGCGCTCGGATATACCATGGTATACGGCATATCCAAGATGCTGAACTTCGCGCACGGCGACATCATCATGATCGGCGGGTACGTTTCGTTCATCATGACGATGTACGTCGGCGTGAACGGATGGCTCGCGCTTCTGATCGCGATGGGCGCCTGTACGCTCCTCGGGATCACGATCGAAAGACTCGCTTACAGACCTTTGAGAGGTACGGGGTCGCTTGCGGTGCTGATCACCGCGATCGGCGTATCGTACTTTTTACAGAACATGGCCCTTCTGATCTGGGGCGCAAATCCAAGAGTATTCCCGAGCCTGCTGAAAGGCTTCAATCCCATCCGTCTCGGCGGGGGGAAGCTGATCATTTCGCCCGAGTCGATCTTCACGATCGCGGCGATCGTCGTGATCATGATCGCGCTCACGCTCTTCGTCAACAAGACGAAGCAGGGCAAAGCCATGCGGGCCGTTTCCGAGGACAACGATACCGCGCAGCTCATGGGCATCAACGGCAATCGTTCCATTTCGCTGACCTTTGCGATCGGCTCCGCGCTTGCGGCGGTCGCCGGCGTGCTGATGTGTTCGGCTTACCCGGTGCTGATGCCGACGACGGGCGCGATGCCGGGCATCAAAGCGTTCACGGCAGCCGTATTCGGCGGGATCGGTTCGATCCCGGGCGCGATGATCGGCGGCCTCATCCTCGGGATCATCGAGATATTCGCAAAATCGTATGTTTCCACCGAGTTGTCAGACGCGATCGTATTCGCCTGTCTGATCCTCGTCTTGCTCGTGCGGCCGACCGGCCTGCTCGGCAAGAAGATGAACGAGAAAGTGTAGGTGGACCATGGCGGATAAAGTATTGAAAACAGTTGACGGGAAAGGGCTGAAAAACGCTCTTCTCGGCAATGAATATAAGAAAGAAGCCTTCCTTTCCTACGGCATCCTGATCGCGGGATTCATCCTGCTTCAGCTGGGCGCGATGACGGGCCTGATCGGGCGGAACCTGCAGGGGCAGTTCGTTCCGATCTGCGTTTACGTGTCGCTCGCCATCTCGCTGAATCTGGTCGTAGGGATCTCGGGAGAGG